>Ga0169931_10000173_pt1 | contig 99742 bp, 75 predicted proteins | sample Kivu_15m_20L_FD_129675 | JGI IMG/M metagenome (GOLD analysis project Ga0169931, IMG submission 129675) | Freshwater microbial communities from Lake Kivu, Western Province, Rwanda to study Microbial Dark Matter (Phase II) - Kivu_15m_20L... | ecosystem: Environmental > Aquatic > Freshwater > Lake...
CGGCCGCTACTTCGGGATGCCCACCTGCTGCCTGCGCGGCGGCTGCCTCACCGGCCCCAACCACAGCGGCGTGGAGCTGCACGGCTTCCTCAGCTACCTGATCAAGTGCAACCTGGAGGGCCGCACCTACCGGATCTTCGGCTATAAGGGCAAGCAGGTGCGCGACAACATCCACAGCTTCGACGTGGTGCAGTTCATGCGCCGTTTCATCGAGGCCCCGCGGAAGGGTGAGGTTTACAACCTGGGCGGCGGCCGGGCGAACTCCGTGTCCATCCTCGAGGCGTTCGACCTGATCGCGTCCATCTCCGGCAAGCCGATGCGCTACGAATACGTGGACCAGAACCGCCAGGGCGATCACATCTGCTACATCTCGAACCTCGACAAGCTGAAGGCGCATTTCCCCGGCTGGGACATCACCAAAGACCTGCGGACCACGTTCGAGGAGATCCACCAGTCGTGGCTCCAACGGACCCGCGAATTATAGTCACTAAGTCGGACTGTCGGGGTTTCCCGCGTTTCTTGTTCGCCCTCGTTTTCCGGCGGTTTCTCGCCGAATCATTGTTCCATTGATGAAACTCCTGCTCACCGGCGCCTGCGGTTTTGTCGGCAGCACGCTGGCCCGCGCCATCAGCGACGCCGGTCTCGGCTGGACCGTGATGGGATTCGACAACCTTGGGCGGCCCGGAGCGGAACTGAACCGCGCGGTGCTCCGCCGCCTGGGCGTGAAGCTGTTTCACGGCGACCTGCGCTGTCAGAGCGATGTGGACAGCCTGCCGCGGGTGGACTGGATCGTGGACTGTGCCGCCAACCCGAGCGTCCTGGCCGGCGCCGATGGCCGCACCAGCAGCCGACAGCTCATGGAGCACAATCTCGGCGGCACCATCCATCTCCTCGAAAAGTGCAAGACGGACGCCGCCGGCTTCACCCTCCTGAGCACCAGCCGCGTGTATGCCATCGAGCCGCTGGCCCGGCTGCCGGTCACGGTGCGCGGGGACGCGTTTGAACTCACGGCCTCCGGCCAACTGCCGCCGGGGATCTCGCCGGAGGGCGTCAGCGAGGATTTCAGCACGGCGGCGCCCGTGTCGCTTTATGGCGCCACCAAGCTGGCCAGCGAGACGCTGGCGCTGGAATACGGGGCCACCTTTGGCTTTCCGGTATGGCTCAATCGCTGCGGAGTGCTCGCGGGCGCGGGCCAGTTTGGCCGCGCCGACCAGGGCATCTTCGCCTACTGGCTGAACTGCCACCTGCGCCGCTCACCCCTGCGCTACATCGGCTTTGACGGCCACGGCCACCAGGTGCGCGATTGCCTGCATCCCCGGGATCTGCTGCCGCTGCTGGAAAGGCAGGTCGCCGCCGCAGGCGATGCCACGAAGCCACGCCTGGTCAACGTCGCCGGCGGGCGGACCTCGGCGCGATCGCTGCGACAGCTGACCGCGTGGTGCGATTCGCGGTTCGGTGCCCACCCGGTCGCCAGCGACCCGCGTCCGCGACCGTTCGACCTCCCTTGGGTCGTCCTGGATTCACGGCGCGCCACGAGGGTCTGGGGGTGGAAACCCCAGACCTCCACGGATACGATTCTCGAAGAGATTGCCCGCCACGCCCACGACCATCCGGACTGGCTGGCCATCTCCGCCCCGGACTGAAATCCTGCCCCCCTCGACGCCATGTCGGAAAACGCCCAAGATCTCCAGCGCATCTATCATCGCCGCTTCAGCCAGACCGCCGCGTATCGCAACCGCGTCTGGCAGGTGCTGACCGGCTCCTTTTTCAACCGTTGGATCGCGCCCGATGCCGCCGTGCTCGACCTCGGCTGCGGCTACGGCGAGTTCATCAACAACATCCGCGCGGGCCAGAAGTTTGCGATGGACCTGAATCCCGACGCCCCGAAGCACCTGGCCCGGGAAGTCCGGTTCTTCGAGCAGGACTGTTCCGCGACCTGGCCCCTGCCCGACGGCACCCTCGACGCGGTGTTTACCAGCAACTTCTTCGAGCACCTGCCGGACAAGGGGTGTCTCAAGAAGACGCTGCGTCAGGCCTTCCGCTGCCTCAAGCCGGGCGGACGGCTCATTGCCATGGGGCCAAACATCAAGTATCTGCCCGGCCAGTATTGGGACTTCTTCGACCACCACACGATCCTCACCGAGGCGTCGCTGGGAGAAGCCCTGGAGGTGGAGGGATTTGCCCTGACGCAGGTGACACCGCGCTTCCTGCCTTACACGCTGGTCAACGCGCCGGAATATCCGCTGCTGTTCGTGAAGCTGTATCTTGCGCTTCCCTGGCTCTGGTGGGTCAAAGGCCGCCAGTTTCTGGTCATCGCGCAGAAACCCGCCTGAGCCGCCATGAAGCTGTCCTCCAAGCCCCCCCAACCCGGCCCCCCGCTGACACTCTTCAGCGTGGTGATACCCGCCCGCAACGAGGAGGAATCCCTGCCGCTCACGCTGGAGGACATTCACCGCGAGTTCAACGCCCAGGGCGTGCCCCACGAGATCGTTGTGGTGGACGACGGCAGCACGGACCGAACCTGGGAGGTCCTGGCGGAACTGCGCTCGAAAGTGCCCACGCTCCGTCCGCTGCGGAACCAGGATGCCAACGGATTCGGCCGGGCGGTCACGTATGGCCTGCGGAACATCCAGGGCGACGCGGCGGTCGTGATGATGGCTGACGAGTCTGATTCGCCAGCAGACGCGGTCCGGTATTGGCGGCTGCTGAACGAGGGCTGGGACTGCGTCTTTGGCAGCCGCTTCATCAAGGGCGGGGGCGTCTTCGACTATCCCCGGGTGAAGCTGTTCGTGAACCGGTTGGCCAACCTTTTCATCCGGGTGCTCTTCAACATTCCGCTGAACGACACCACCAACGCCTTCAAGGCCTATCGGCGCACCGTGCTGCAGGGATGCGAACCGCTGATCGCACCGCATTTCAACCTGACCGTGGAAATCCCCCTCAAGGCCATCGTGCGGGGCTATTCGTGGACGGTAATGCCCATTACGTGGCGCAACCGCCGCTTCGGCGAGGCCAAGCTGAAGATCAAGGAGATGGGCAGCCGCTATTTCTTCATCTGCGCGTATGTGTGGCTGGAAAAATATTTCAGCCGCGGCGACTACCGGCGCCGCTGACCTTCATGCCTGCAACTTCATCTACCCCGTCGGCTGCCGGCGGCCCGCCCGCCCTCCGCTGGCATCGGGCCGTCTGGGTTCTCAGCACGCTAACCTTGCTGGGACTCTGGCTGCTGGCATTCACCGCCCGCGACCCCTTCTTCCTGGCACCCTTCCGTGAGTCGCAGACCGCCATTTCGGCGGATTACCTGCTGCGTGAACCGGGTGGCTTCCCGAACTACCAACTGCCGGTGCTGGGTGCCCCCTGGAATGTCCCGTTTGAATTCCCGCTGTTTCAGCAACTGACCGCCTGGCTGGGCGCAGCCGGCATCAGCATCGCCCAAGCCGGACGCATCATCAGCCTGCTCTGTTGGCTGGGCTGCGCCGGAATCATCTGGGCCGGATTGCGGGACCTGGGGGTTGACGGCGCCTGGCGAATCACCTTGCTGGCACTGGTGGCGGTGACGCCCCTGCACGGGGTCTATGCCACGGCTCACATGATCGAGTCGCTGGCACTGCTGGGCGCCCTGCTGCAGGTCTGGGCATTTTTCCGGTTTCTGCGGACGGACGCGCCGTCATGGCTTTGGTTCAGTGTGGCCCTTGGGGCCGGAACCCTGGTGGCCTTGGTCAAAATCACGACCTGGATGCCGGCCGCTTTCATTACCGGTCTGCTGGCGCTCGGAGACCTTCGGAAAAACTGGCCGCAGAAACGTTGGAACACGTTCCAAGCCGGCCGCTGGCTGCTGGTAGCCGGGCTGCTCTTGCTGCCCTTGGCTGCGGGTCAGTGGTGGTCGAAATGGTGTGCCGATATCCGCTCCGGAAACGCCCTGAGTGAGTCGTTCATGGATTCCGCCAAGCTCAACAACTGGGTCTTTGGCACCCTGACCATGCGCCTGTCCGTCAAGGACTGGGTCATCTTGCTGGCGAAGCACTTGGTCCTGCTCTTTGGGCCCATGGGGGCCGTGGTTCCATTGTTGGGGATTTCTGCTTGGCGTCAGGCGGGCGGCTGGAAAAACCCGCTCTGCCGGGCGGCGGCCATCCTGCTGGCCGGTTACGCAGTCCATGCGGTCCTGCTCTTCCGGCTTCACCTCCGGCACGACTACTACCTGTTTGGTTCCGGTGTTTTCCTCGCCGGCGCCCTGCTGTTGCCCTTGGCCGCATTGGCGGCCGTCCGGCAGACGCGATGGCATTCCTTCCTTGCCCCCGTCCTCGCCCTGTCCATGGCCTTGGGCGGCTTTCTGTATCAGGCCGCGAAGCGGGGTTACCGGGATCTCGCCGCCGAGGCGGCCGTGACCGCCTTGGCGCAGGTGAAGGAACCCGGTGCGCTCCTGACCCTCGGCATGGATTGGTCACCCCGGGTGCCCTTTGCCACCGGGCGCAAGGCTCTGATGGTTCCAGAGGATCGGCGCTCGGAGGCAGCCCTGCCCGCGGCGCTCGCCGCCAACCGAAACACGCGGTTTGCCGCCATGGTGGTGCTGGGCAACTCCTATGATCGGTTGGCCGGGTCGCTGGCCCGGCAGATCGGCCTGGACCCGGAAGCGCGGGTCCCCTTCTGGTCCAATGGCTACCTGCTGCTCCCACCAGGAAAGGCTGGTGCCTGGACAGGACCTGCCCTCACCAGCCATCCCGTGTTGCTGGAGATTCGCCAAAAGATCCCTCCCCAGAAATCCCTGCCCAACGGGATCGTTTACCAGCGTCTGCCCTTCTCGGGAAAAGGTGACGGTTGGTTCGAAATCGGCGCCAAGCGCGGACAGGATCTTTTCTATTACCGGGCCAGCGATCATTCGCTTATCCGGTTGCGCGGCTATTTCGTTGAGCCTTGAGTTCTCCCCTCCTCTTTCTCAGCGCCCACCTGCCCGTCGAGCGGTCCCGGCAGGCCGGGCACAAAACCGCGTGGCGAAGCCTCCGGTGGCTGGCCGAGCGGCAGCCGGTGCATCTCATCGCGTTCCGCTCCGAAGGCGACCGCGCCGAACCGCTGGACGCGCTCCAGTCACTCTGCAGGCAGGTCCAGGTGGTGGACGTCACGCGCGGGCTGCGCCTCCGGGGACTGCTGCGGCATCCCCAATTTCCGTTGAGCGTCGCCGCGCGCAGCAGCGCACGGGTGCGGCAGACAATTCGGGAGTGGAGCCACCGGACGCGGTTTGCCCGGGTGCATGTCGAATGGTCCCAGCTCGGGCAATATCTGGCGCTGCTCCCGGCGGTGCCGGAGCGGACCCTTTACGTTTACGATGTGTTGTCCCAATGGGCCGAGCGCAAGGCGACCGGACGGCGCGGCTGGTTCTGGCACTGGGAAGCCCGACGGACCCGGCGCTGGGAGGCACGGACCTACGCACAATGTTCCCGGCTTTACGTCCCCAGCCGGAAGGATGGGGAGCTGATTGCCCGCGACAGCCCGGCGCTGCGTCAGCGGACCGCCGTGTTGCCGCTGCATTTTGATGTCTATCGCCCCGTCACTCCGCGCCGTTATGACGGGCCGCTTCAGCTCCTCTTCTGGGGCGCCCTCGGACGTCCGGAGAACGCGGAAGCAGCCCGCTGGCTATGCCAGCAGCTTGTTCCGCTCCTGCGGGCGCAGGGACGTGGTTTCAAACTGGTGCTGGCCGGCTCGAACCCGCCGGCGGATCTGACCGCCCAGCAGTCCGCCGACGTGGAAGTCACCGGATTCATGCCGGACCCGGCGGCACAGTTCGCCCGCGCTCATCTGGCCATCGCCCCGCTGTTCCAAGGGGCGGGCGTGAAGGTAAAGGTCCTGGAATGCCTTGCCGCCGGCCTGCCGGTGCTGACCACGGCGATCGGCTCCGAGGGGATCGAGGCCGGGGCCGACGAAGGCTTGTCCACGCTCCCGCCCGAGCCCGGGGCGTTTGCCCGCGCCATCGCCGACCTCGACATTGACCGCGCCCAACTGGCCCGGCTAGGCATGGCGGCCGCAGACTGGGGCGACCGCTACCATCAGGACCATCGCTCCGTCCTGCTCGGCTGATTTCCCGAAACCTCCGAGTGCTTTCATGGCTGCGTCCGCCCGCGACATCCTGCTCTCCATCCTGATTGTGACCTACCGGTCACGGGACGAGATCCGTGCGTGCCTGGATTCGCTGCCCCGCTCACTTCAGGGCCGGGCCGTCGAGGTCATCGTCGTTGAGAACGCCTCCGGCGACGGCATCGGTGAACTGATCCGCACGGAGTATCCGTGGGTCGTCTATCTGGAGCCCGGAATGAACCTGGGCTTTGGGAAAGCCAACAATCTCGCCTACGAGCAGGCCCGCGGGGAGTTCATCCTCTTTCTCAATCCCGACACCATCTCCAACGAGGCGGCCTACCTGCACTGCTTGCAACGGCTGCAGGCGGAGCCTGACATCGGCGTGATCTCCCCCAAACTCGTCATGCTGGATGGCGAGATGGACCTGGCCTGCCGTCGCTCCATTCCCACGGTCTGGGACGGTTTCTGCCGGGCGCTCGGACTGGCCGCCCGGTTTCCCCGGGTCGCGCTGTTTGCCGGCTACAACCTCACGCACCTGCCGGACAACGGCACCTACGAGGTCGGCTCGGTCAACGGCGCCTTCATGCTGTGTCCGCGACGGGCGCTGCTCCGGGTCGGGGTCTTCGACGAGCAGTTCTTCATGTATGGCGATGACCTCGACCTGAACTACCGCTTCCGCAAGGCGGGCTACCGCGTCGTGTATGACGGCCGCGTGCAGCTCATCCACATCAAGGGGGCCAGTTCATCCAAGGAGGCCGACAAGATGGCCCGGGCGGTTTTCAGTGCGACCCGGCAGTTTTACCTCAAACACTTCAACCCGCACGGCTCACGGCTTGTGAACCTGAAGTATGCCCTGCTGTTCGGGGCGTGGGCGAAACTCGCCTCGCTGAAGGCCCGGTTGAAAGGCTACCGCCGGGCACGACCGCTGTGAGCGGAGCCAACATCAGTCACCTGACATTTTTCCCATGATCCTACTCCTTGGAGCGAGCGGCTACATTGGCCAGGCGTTTGCGGCGGAGCTGACGCGGCGGGGGGCGGCCTTCCGGGCGGTGTCCCGCCGCGAGGCGGACTACACGCGGTTCGAGCCGCTGCTGGCGCTGCTGCGTGACGCCAGGCCCGACTTCCTCGTCAACTGCGCGGGCTACACCGGCAAGCCCAACGTCGATGCCTGCGAGACCGCCAGGGCCGACACCCTGCTGGGCAACACCCTGCTGCCCCAGACCCTCGCCCACGCCTGCGCCGCCGCCGGCGTGCCCTGGGGGCACGTCTCCTCCGGCTGCATCTACACCGGCGCCAAGGTGGCCGATGACTCGGGGGCGCTGACGGTCGAGCCGGACCTCACGCGGCCGGGCCTTTACGGCCGCATCCTCGCCCGGCGGGAGCTCGTGCATGGCTTCACCGAGCTGGACCCGCCCAACTTCAGCTTCCGCGCCCCGCCGTGCAGTTTCTACAGCGGCACCAAGGCGCTCGGCGAGGAGGCCATCGCCGGCGTGGGCCGCAGCTACGTCTGGCGGCTGCGCATCCCCTTCGACGAGTGCGACAGCCCGCGCAACTACCTGAGCAAGGTGCAGCGCTACGCCAAGGTCTATGACAACGTGAACGCGATCTCGCACCGCGGCGACTTCGCCCGGGCCTGCCTGGACTGCTGGTTCCAGCGCGTGCCGTGGGGCCTCTACAACGTGACCAACCCCGGCTGGGTGACCACCCGCGAGGTGGTCGCGCTGGTGCAGCAACACCTCGCCCCCCACCGGAAGTTCGAGTTCTGGGAGAACGACGCCGAGTTCTACCAGCAGGCCGCCAAGACGCCGCGCTCCAACTGCGTCCTCGACGTGTCCAAGCTGCTGAACGCCGGGGTGAAGATCCGGCCCGTGGAAGAGGCGCTGGACGAGTCACTGCGAAATTGGCGAGCGGAAGGAGTGATGTCGTAAAAGCATGACTCCAATGGCTCATCGTTTTCGGAGCCTTGCGAAGGCGGCCACGGCATTGCTCTGGTCAGCCTTTGTCTCGGGTATGACTTTCTTCACGGGATGCTCAAGACCTTCCGAAAGTATTTCAGCGGTTCTCACAACCAACCCGCCAGTAACACTAACCGAGCGCGCCGCAACGCAGGTGAAGAGCATGCTAACGGCTCAACCGCGTTCGCCGGGCGTTCTTCTTCGCGTTGCCGTCAAGCAGGGTGGCGCGACGGGATTCGTGTATGACCTGAAATTCGAAAAATCGGCCGTTGCCGGCGACTATCATGGTTCAACTTCAGGTGTTTCGGTTATCGTGGATAAGGAAAGTTGGCCGTATTTAGTCGGAACCGTGATCGATTACGAATCCGGGCCGGCCGGAACGGGTTTCAAGTTTATTAACCCAAACGCAAAATGAACCTTTTGATCGGAAAACCCGAAATGGCCTAGTTTGGGGGGCATGGTCAATACCTCTCCTTCTACGTCCCTTCGCTGTTAATCCCCGCATGAACCTCCTTGTCACCGGCGGCGCCGGCTTCATCGGCTCCAACCTCATCCAGCACGTCATCGGCCAGCCCGGCATCACGAGGCTGGTCAACCTCGACTGCCTCACCTACGCCGGCCACCTCGCCAACCTCCGCGCCGTCGAGCGGCACCCAAAGTATGTCTTTGAAAAGGTGGACCTGCGCGACAAGGCCGAAGTCCTCCGCGTCGTCCGCCAGCACGCCATCACCCACGTGATGCACCTCGCCGCCGAGTCCCACGTGGACCGCTCCATCAGCGGCCCCGGCGACTTCATCCACACCAACATTGTCGGCACCTTCCACCTCCTCGAGGCCGTCCGCGAATGCTGGCTCTCGCCGAAGTCGGAAGTGGGAAGTGCGCAGCCGGAAGTGAAGTTCCACCACGTCTCGACCGACGAGGTTTACGGCTCGCTGGGGGCCACCGGTTACTTCACCGAGACGACGCCCTACGCGCCCAACTCCCCGTATTCCGCCAGCAAGGCCGCCAGCGACCTGCTGGTGCGCGCCTACCACCACACCTACGGGCTGCCCGCCGTCATCACCAACTGCTCGAACAACTACGGCCCCTTCCAGTTCCCCGAGAAGCTCATCCCCGTCGTCATCCAGAAGGTGCTCGCCCGCCAGCCCATCCCCGTCTACGGCGACGGCCTCAACGTCCGCGACTGGCTCTACGTGGAGGACCACTGCGCGGCCCTCTGGCAGGTGCTCACCCGCGGCGCCCACGGCGAGACCTACAACGTCGGCGGCCACAACGAGTGGGCCAACCTCCGCATCGTCGAACTCATCTGCGACACCGTCGACGAGCTCCGGCCCGCCCTCGGCGGCCACTCCCGCCAGCTCATCACCTTCGTCAGGGACCGCCCCGGCCACGACCGCCGCTACGCCATCGACGCCTCGAAAATCCAGCGCGACCTCGGCTGGTCCCCCGCCCACTCCTTCGAAACCGGCCTCCGCCAGACCATCCAATGGTATCTCCTCAACCAACAATGGGTGGCAGAGGTGCTAAAGGATGAGGCCAAGTAGCCCCGCGGAATCACTCGAAATTCGCAGCGAACTCCGTCATTCTCGTCTTCAGCAAAGCTTCATGAAAAACGACCTCGTAGTAGTCTGTGGCGGTGGCGGCTTCATCGGCGGCCACCTGGTGGCCGACCTCCGGCGGCAGGGCTTCACCCGCATCCGGTCCGTGGACTGCAAGCCGCAGACCCACTGGTATCAGCGCTTCCCCGACGTGGAAAACCTAGTCCTCGACCTGGAGGACAAGGCGGCCTGCTACGCCGCCCTCCAGGGTGCCCACACGGCTTACAACCACGCCGCCGACATGGGCGGCATGGGCTTCATCGAGCTGAACAAGGGCCTGTGCATGCTCAGCGTGCTCATCAACACGCACCTGCTCATGGCCGCCAAGGACCTCGGCGTGCAGCGCTTCTTCTACGCCTCCAGCGCGTGCGTCTATAACGGCGACAAGCAGAAGGATCCAAACGTCACCGCGCTCAAGGAGGCCGACGCCTATCCCGCGCTGCCCGAGGACGGCTACGGCTGGGAGAAGCTCTTCAGCGAGCGCATGTGCCGGCATTTCCGCGAGGACTTCGGCGTGCAGACGCGCGTGGCCCGCTACCACAACGTCTACGGCCCTTTCGGCACCTACGACGGCGGGCGCGAAAAGGCCCCGGCGGCGACCTGCCGCAAGGTCATCCAGGCCAAGCTGAGCGGGAAGCACGAGATCGAGATCTGGGGCGACGGCAAGCAGACGCGGTCGTTCATGTATATCGATGACTGCCTGAAGGGCACCCAGATGCTGACGCACAGCGACTTCGTGGAGCCGATCAACATCGGATCGAGCGAGTTGGTGACCATCAACCAGCTCGTGGACATCGTGGAGGAGATCGCGGGCCTCAAACTGGAGCGCCGCTACAAGCTCGACGCGCCGAAGGGCGTGAACGGCCGCAATTCCGACAACACGCTGATCCGGTCCGTTTTGGGCTGGGAACCGGACACGAAGCTCAAGGTGGGCATGGAGAAGACCTACCGCTGGATTTACGACGAGATGACCGCCCGGCAGCGCGGCGAAAAGCGCCAGAGCTTCCACTGATTCGCCAACGGGCAGTTTTGCCAAACGAACCCATTTTCGATTCCGACCCTGCGGACGTCCCGAACGGACCCCGCAGGGTTTTTTGCTGTCCGGGGGCACGCCCGTCGGGATCAACCCCGCTTCCCGCCCGCTCCTCCCGGCTCCCCGCCTCCAGCCGGCAGGAATCCTTTGCGGCCCGCCCGCCCGATGAAATAACCTCGGCCGCGCAACGCAGGGATTCACCCGGTCTCTACGCGGTCATTCGCCATCGTGAGTTCCAACAAGACAGCAGCAGCTTCCACGGCCCCAAGCTCCGGCCGACCCATCCGTCAGTTCAACCCGGCCGCGCGCGCGCGTGTGCTCCAGGGCGACACCGCCACGGCCATCGCCCTGGCCGGCGACTTGGTCATGATCGTGGCCGGCCTGCTGCTGGGCTTCTGGCTCCGTTTCGAATCGGGGCTCATCCCCCTGAAGGTGAGCTGGTGGAGCTCCGGCGACACGCAAACCGTCCGCCTCAGCGCCTACGCCGGCCTGATCGGCATCGGCGCCGTGTTCCTGTTCCTGACGTTCCTCTACCTGGACCTCTACCAGCGCCGGCATCTGCTGCGCTTCCGCCAGGTGGCCACCATCGTCGCGCGGGGCACGCTGTTCTGGCTGGTCGCCTACCTGAGCCTCAGCTTGGTCCTAAAGTTCAACCCTCCGATCTCCCGCATCTACGTGCTCTGCTCCTTCGTGGGCACCACCGCCACGGTGCTGGCCTGGCGGGCCCTGTTCCACCGGGTGTTGCAGACGGAGCGGTTCGCCCGGCAGCTGCGCCAGCGGGTGCTGTTCATCGGCTGGAGCGACGAGGCGGCGCGGCTGGCGGAGGTGATCCACGCCGACGAGTCGCAGCCCTACCAGATCGTCGGCTGCCTGCCGTCGGCCGACGGCGGGTTCAAGAACGCTCCCGGCAAGCTGATCAAGGTGGCCGGAACCTATGACGAACTGCCGGAGCTCCTGCACGCGCAGGCGGTGGACATCGTCATCCTCACCGATCTCGACACCTCCACCGGGGAGATCATCGCGCTGACCAACCTGTGCGAGCGGGAGCTGGTGCAGTTCAAGGTCATCCCCTCCTACTTCCAGATCCTCATCTCGGGCCTGCAGCTCGAAACGATCAGCCGGGTGCCCATCCTGGGAGTGGCCGAGCTGCCCCTCGACCGCCTGTCCAACCGGTTGCTCAAACGCACCGTGGACCTGGTAGGCGCGCTCGTCGGCCTCCTGCTGGCCCTGCCGTTGATGATCGTTTTCGGCGTGATCATCTACCTCCAGTCGCCAGGACCGATCTTTTACCGCCAGGTCCGCACGGGCCGCGGCGGAAAGGATTTCCGGATCATCAAGCTGCGTTCCATGAAGCTCGACGCCGAAAAGACGGGGGCGCAATGGGCCAAGAAGGACGACGACCGACGGCTGCCCATCGGGGCGTTCCTGCGGGAGTGGAACCTGGACGAAGTGCCCCAGTTCTGGAATGTCCTCAAGGGCGAGATGAGCCTGGTCGGGCCACGGCCGGAACGGCCGGAGCTGATCGCCGGCTTCCAATACGAGATCCCGCACTACAACGCCCGCCTGATGAGCAAGCCGGGCATCACCGGCTGGGCCCAGGTGAACGGGCTGCGGGGCGATACCGACCTGACGGAGCGCGTGCGCTACGACCTGTATTACCTGGAGAATTGGAGCCTGATGCTGGACTTCCAGATCATGTTCCAGACCTTCATCAGCCGGAAGAACGCCTATTAAGCCCAGAGCTGGGAGCAGAGAGCGAAGAGCAGGGAGCAGGGAGCAGGGAGCAGGGAGCAGGGGGCGAGGGGCGAAGAGCAGAGCGGGAAGCGCACGCAGCGAGGGGCGAGGGGCAGGGAGCTGCTTTTCGGTTTCTCCGATTCATGAATCCAACTCGACACTGGCTTTCCCGGTCGGGCTTTTCATCTTCGGCGGCGCTTGGCTGCGAAGTTCACCTTTCAATGCACCAGTGACGACCGTCGCCGCCCGCTGCCGTCCAGGGTGCTGTTCGGTCTCGGGCCGAACGAAACGGCCCGGCACATCGCGTTCCGCCTCCTGGGCTGGCTGATCTTTTTCCGCGATCGCCTCCAGATCCAGGGCGACGTTCACAACGACTCCATCCCGTTCATCCCCGACCTCGTGGAACTCGGCTACGACCTCCGGCCGCTGCTGTGGGTCGAGGGCGGCGAAGGCAGTCCGGCCAAGCTCCACAAGCTCGCGGTCAAATGCCCGGACGCGCAGATCTGGATCGTGCTGCCGTCACCGGAGGCGTGCGAAGCCCTTCTGCGCACGATGAAGAAGGAGGAGTTCCGTCGGAACCGTTACGGCCTGATTGGCCTGGAGCCGGAGATGTTCGCGGAGGTCACCGGTCTGCTCCGGGAGCGCAATACGCTGCATTGGTTCTCCGGCGGTTTCGCGGGCGAACCGGGCGTGGAGGAAAACCGGCTCCAGTTCGAGCTGAACGGACTCTGGTTCGAGCACTCCTTTACCGTGTTCCGCCACTGAACCGCCCGCCGCCATGATCGCCGTGATCTTCAATCCGACCGCCCGCGGGGACAAAGCCCGGCACCTTCGCCGGCAACTGGACGAACTTCGGCAGCACGCCCGGATCGAGCCCACCGCCCACGCCGGGCACGCGCGGCAGTTGGCCGCCGAACTGGTGCGTGACGGCTGCGAAACCGTGGTCGCCGCCGGAGGCGATGGCACGGTCAATGAGGTGCTCAACGGCCTCGTGGACGGCGACGGGCTCGGCCGCTCGCGGTTGGGCGTGCTGCCGCTCGGCACCGTGAACGTGTTCGCCAAGGAACTGGGCGTCCCGACGGATTTTGCCGGCGCCTGGGCGGTCCTTCTCGCGGGCGCGGAACGGACCATCGATCTGCCCCTGGCGGAGTTCGGCCCGCCTTCGGCCCGCACGACCCGCGCCTTTGCCCAGATGGGCGGGGCCGGACTCGATTCCCGCGCCATCGGGCTGGTGCGTTGGGACCTCAAGAAGAAGTTCGGCCCGCTGGCCTACGTGTGGGCATGTGTGCTGGCCATGCGCGGGCCCCGGCCGCAGGTCGAGGTCACCGTCGGCGGCCGCACGCTGACGGGGGAGCTGGCCGCGGTTGGCAACGGGCGTTTTCTCGGCGGGCGTTATCCGGTGTTCCCGCAGGCCGCCCTAGATGACGGACAACTGGATGTCGCGGTGGTGCCGCGGATGACGTGGTTCGCGATCGCGCGGATCTTTCCGGCGCTGTTGCGCGACGACTTCGCGCGCTGCCGCGACGTGGTCCATCTGCGCGGCACGCGGATCACGATGCGCTCCCCGTCGCCGCTGCCGCTGCATCTCGAGGGCGACAACGTGGGCGAACTGCCCGCGGACTTTTGCCTGCGGCCGAACGCGCTGCGGGTCGTCGTGCCCAAGCGGTAGCCACAACCGGGTTGGCGGTGGGCACCTTTGGCCACGGCCAATGACCACCCCTCTGCCCGCGCTTCGCTGCGGAGCGAGGGAGTGTTTCCGCGGGGGCAGTGCCGAGCAGCGCCCGCAGTCCGCCCGCAGCCCGATTGGAAATGGATCAGCTCCGCTTGCCGGACCGGTAATCGCTGGCGGTCACGCCCACCTGCCGCTTGAACGCCACGCTGAGATACTCGACGTGTTTGAAGCCCGTGCGGTCGGCGATCGCGGCGAGGGAAAGGTCCGTTTCCGACAGCAGCCGTTTCACCCGGTCGAGTTTCACGGCCATGATCTGTTCGTGGGGCGAGCGGCCGAGCAGTTGCTGAAAGCGTGTCTCCAGCACGCGGCGGCTCAGCGGAACCTGTTTCACGATGTCCGCCACCGTGATGCCGTTGCAGGCGTGCTCCCGGATGAACCGCACCGCCGTTGAGATGTGCCGGTCGGCGACGGCCACGACATCGGTGCTCTGGCGCGTGGCCACGCCGAGGGGGACAAACAGCCGCCCCTCGCCGCGGACCTTTTCCCCGCGCATCATGCGGTCCAGGAGCGATGCGGCCTCGTAACCGGTGCGCCGCACGTCGGGGATCACGCTCGAGAGCGGCGGATCCGCGAGGTCGCAGAGCAGTTCGTCGTTGTCCACGCCCAGCACGGCGACCTGGTCGGGCACGGCCAACTCCAAGCGGCGGCAGGCCTCGAGGATCTGCATGCCACGGATGTCGTAACCCGCGAAGACGCCGAGCGGTTTGGGCAATGATTTCAGCCAGCGCATCAGGTTCGCAAGCTGCGTTTCCCAGTCGGCCTCGCGGCGGCTGGAATCCGGGCGGCTGACCTGCGCGAAGTCCCAGCAACGCAGTCCGTGCTGGGTGAGGTGGACCGCAAAGGCGTCCCGCCGCCATCGTGACCAATTGAAGCGGTCGTCGCCGACATACGCGAATTCCCGGAACCCGCGTTCACGGAGATGTTCCGCGGCGGTGTGGGCGATGGCCCGGTCGTCGGTCTCGAGCCACGGCAGTTCCGGGAGGAGACGCGCGGCACTCACGTCCACGGCGGGCAGCCGTGCGGCGGCGACGGCCCTGGCGATCATCGGCGTCTCGATGCGCGCAATGATCCCGTCGCCCTTCCAGCCCTTCAGCCACGGGGGCGGCTCCGCGCCGCGGCCGGCCTCGGAGAGGAAAATCGTCCAGGGCCCGTGATGCCGCAGCCATTCGCGCACGCCGTGGAGCAGTTCCCGCGCGTAGGCGTTGGAGGTCTCAATCAGCAGGGCGACTTTCGGCGGGCGCGTCATGGGAGCAACGAATCCATGGCGCGACTTGTCTGCCGGGCCAAGCGGGAAATCCGCTCCCGGCCGGTTTCGCCCTCCCGGATGTCAATTGGCGCCCAGTGCCCGGTCACATCCGGTAGTGCGCCTGGAGGCCGAGCGGCAGGTCCAGACCCCACCACGCGAGCAGCAGCAGCGTCCACAGTCCGAGGAACGCCACCGTGTAGGGCACCATGGTGGACAGCAGCGTGCCGACCCCGGTGTGTTTCGCGTAACGCTGGCAGAAGCCCAGGATCAGCGGAAAATACGGCATCAGCGGCGTGACGACGTTCGTGCTGGAGTCGCCCACGCGATAGGCCGCCTGCGTGAACTCCGGCGCGTAGCCGAGCTGCATCATCATCGGCACGAGGATGGGGCCGAGCAGCGCCCATTTGGCCGAGGCGGAACCGATGAGCAGGTTGACCGTCGCGGACAGCAGGATGATGCCCACGATGGTCACGCCGCCGGGCAGGGCCAGCCCGCGGAGCGCGGCGGCGCCCTTGATCGCCAGCAGCGCGCCCAGATGGCTCTCGCGGAACACCTGCGTGAACTGCGCCGCACAGAACGCCATCACGAGGTAGTGGCCCATGGTGTTCATGGAGTTGGCCATCGCCCGAATGATGTCCTTGTGGTTCTTCACCGTGCCCGCGAGGCAGCCGTGCACGATGCCCGGCACCAGAAAGGCCACTGCGATCAGCGGCACAATACCCTCCATCAGCGGGGCTCCGGCGCCGGTCAACGAACCATCCGGTGCGCGAAAAGGTGAGGTCGCCGGCGCACAGAGACCGCCGATCAGCAACACGAGCGCGGCGAAGCCCGCGACGCCGCCGAGAAACCCTCGCCGTTCCCTCGCGGTGAAGGTGCCCAGCGATTCCGTTTCCTTCACCCCGGCATCAGGCGGCAGGGTGGCCCGGAGGCGCGGTTCGATCACCCGGTCCGTGAGAAACCAGGCGGCCAGCAAAACCAGCCCGCTGGCCGCACTCATGAAATACCAGTTGCACAGCGGATTCACCGTATGCCCCGGCCTCACGATCTGCGCGGCCGACTGGGTGAACGCCTGCAGCAGCGGATCCAGCGACGAAGGCAGGAACGACGCGCTGAACCCGCCCGCCACGCCGGCGAAGGCGCAGGCGATGCCGGCGACCGGATGCCGGCCGGCCGCGGCAAAGACGAATCCGCCCAACGGCACCACTAGCACGAAACCCGTGTCACCGCCCGAATGGCTGACGAGCGCCACGAGGATCAGCATCGGCGTAAGCAGCCGCTTCGGCGTCAGCGCGAGCAACAGCTTGATGCCTGCCTGGAGAAAGCCCGTCTGCTCCGCCAGACCCACGCCGAGCATCGCCACCAGCACGACGCCGAGGGGTGGAAATTCGGTGAAGGTGCGGACCGAACGCACCAGCAGCGATACCAGGCCTTCTCCGGTCAGCAAGTCCTTAACCGCGATCGGTGCGGACGCGATCACCTGGCCCGTGGCATCCAGCTTCAGGGTGCGCGGATCGGTCTCGGTGAACCGGACCGGCGCCAGCACCGCCGAGAGCACCAGCGTGAGCACAATCCCGGCGAGAAAGATCACCGCCGGGTCGGGCAGCCGGTTGCCCATCCGTTCGACGGCATCCAGCAGGCTCCGGAGGAGCTGTCGCTGGTCAGAGCGGTGGACGGACGACATGCGCGGAGTGTGGGCGGGAGGCGGGACGGCGTCAGCCCATGAAATTCCATGGGAGCCGGATTCTACGGTTCCTTGGCGCCGGTTGTGCGCCCATGGGGTCGGCGATAGCCGGAGCCAACCGAGACTTGTCGGCCGACGGTAGGCTTGTCGCCGTCACCTGCGCGCGGGGTCGGCCGCGACGGTTGCGATTCGGCAAAGTGAGTTGGCCAGTCTGCCGGTGGCGCCGCTGGCGGTGGCTGTTCGCGGCACCCGGTGGACGGGTTCCGAAAGCGTGGGTGTCCGCTCAGTGAACCTCGCGGAGAGATTCCTGCGGACTGGGCTTCCCATCGGATGGGCTGACTTCGGTTGCGATTGCTGTGCCCCGGCTTGCCCCGGCAGCCGGGGCAGGGTGACCCTCGGGCCTTGCGCATGAAAGCTGTCATCCTCGCCGCCGGCAAAGGCACCCGCATGAAGGACCTCACCCAAGAGTTGCCCAAGCCCATGCTGCGCGTGCAGGGCCGGCCGATCCTGGAGCACATTCTCGAAGGCTTACTGGCCGCGGGAATCCGCGATGTGTGCCTGGTCACCGGTTGGCGGGCTGAGGTCATCGAAGGCCACTTCGGTGATGGCAGCCGGTTCGGTGCGCGGATCTGCTACGTGCGGCAGGAAGTGCAGGACGGCACCGGCAAAGCCCCCGAATACGCGCGCGCGTTCGTCGGTGATTCGGATTTCCTGCTGACCTACGGCGACATCCTGGTGCGGCCAGAGACCTATCAGCGCATGCTGGCCCGCTGGCAGGAAGGCGGCTTTGGCGGACTGCTCACGGTCACCGAAGGACAGGATGTCACGCAGGGCGGGCTGAACTTCTTTGATGATCAGTTTTGCCTTACGCGCCTTGTCGAGAAGCCGAGCCCCGCCCAGTTGGATGAACTGCGGGCGACGGGCTGGCTCAAGCCCGGACAGCCGGTCTGGTATAACGCGGGCATCTACCTCTTCCGTCCGGGACTGTTCGAGTTCACCGGCCGGCTCCAGAAGTCACCGCGCGGCGAATACGAACTGACGGACGCGATCATCGCGATGGTCGCCGCCGGACAGAAGGTGGCCGGGCTGAAGATCGAGGGCCGCTGGGTGGATGTCCGGGATCCGCAGGTGCTGGCTTCGCTGCAGGGCTGAGGCGCCCAGCACTGGGAGGCACGAATCAATCCTCGCCGAACTTGCCGTTCACGAGGGCGACGAGTTCGGCCAGCGCCTCGTCGGCCTTGTCGCCGGCGCAGACGATGGTGAGTTTGCTGCCCGGACCGGCGGCCAGCATCAGCAGCCCCATGATGCTCTTGCCGTTGATGGTCTCGCCGTCCTTCTCGAGGAAGACATCACAGGTGAAGCGGCTGGCCAGTTTCACGAACTGCGACGAAGGCCGGGCATGGATCCCGTTCCTGTTGGCGACGACCACTTCCTGGCGATGGACTGGCGATTTTGTTGGCGCGACTGAACTCACGTCTCCGCGGACCATGCCCCAAGCCGGGCAGCCTTGCCAACGGGAACCTGTCCGTCATGGCCCCGTGACGAAACCAAGCCGCTGTCGGGGAGCAAGCACGGCAGCTGGGGAGCTCAGTCCACGGTGAGGAATTCGTTGCTGCCAAACAGCACCCGGGCGAAGGCTGCCCAGGCAAGTTCCGTTGAACTTCCCGGCGCCAATTCGCGGCGATAAGCGGCCAGGAACTCCGCGGCTCCGGTTGCTTCGGCGGGCTCCGGGGGGCGGCCCAAGGCCAGACGGTAGGCCGCGTTGATCCGTTCCGAGTCGGCATCCGCCGCCGCCAGGATCCGTCGCGCAAACCGGTCCGCACTGGCGTGGACGAAGGGATCGTTGAGGAAGAACAACGCCTGCGTCGGCACGGTGGTGGTGCGGCGTTCGGCCGTGCTGGCGTTCGGATCGGCCCCGTCGAACAACGCGAGAAACGGGTGCCGTTTGATCCGCTGCGTCATCAGGTAAACGCTTCGCCGGTTGTGCTCATAGACCGCGCTGAACGGTCCGTGCTGCGTGTAGCCCCAGCCGGTCGGCGCCGGGAACGGGTGCCCTTCGCCGGGAGTCGCATCAAGGCCGCCGCTGACTTGAAGCAGGGCGTCGCGTGTCTCCTCGGCACCGAGGCGGCGGCGGGGAAAGGGGGAAAAGTCGGAGGAGTAATCAGTGGTCAGTGGACCAGTGTTCAGTCCGGCAACACGCGTGGTTCCTGGAATGATCGGGCAATCATCGGGCGCACTGCCCACTGACGCCTGATGACTGATCACTGAATACTGGCTGCTCTGCCGATACGCCGCGCTGAGCATGATCCGCCGATGCAGCGCCTTGATTGACCAGCCACCGCGGATGAACTCCGTCGCGAGGTGGTCGAGCAGCTCCGGATGGGTCGGCCGTTGGCCACGGGTGCCGAAGTCGTTGGGCGTCTTCACCAGCGCCTGGCCAAAGTGATGTTGCCAGACGCGGTTCACAAACACCCGGGCCGTGAGCGGGTTGTCAGGGCTGGTCAGCCACGCGGCGAGTTCCCGCCTCCCACTTCCGGCCGTGCCGGCCGGCAACGGGCCGCCACCGAGCACGCGCAGGAAACCGCGGGGCACCGCTTCGCCGGGCTGATCCGGTTCGCCGCGCCGCTGCAGCCGCGCGTCGCGGGGCGTGCCTTCGGTCACGCCGTAGGTCAGCGGAAAGGGGCCCTCGGCCAGCAAGCTCTCCAGTTCCCGGCGGGCCGCCTCCGCGTCGGTCTTCAACTGCGCGAGTTGACCGCGGAGTTCGGCAACCTGACGTCGCCGAGCCTCGTTTTCGCCGGCGGCAATAGTCACCGGCGCGGCATCCAAAGGCGGCAATTCGGTTTCGCGGAAGACGAAGTTGTCGGCATCTAGCGCGGGCTTCACGCCGCCGAGATGGCCGTAGCTGTCGATGAAGGTATAATCCAGGCTGCCGTCCCAGTTGGCCGCGAACTGGCCTGCAAACGCGGTCCGGTCCGTTGCCGTCGCGAGCACGCCGGTGTAGCGGCGGGCCTTCAGGTCGAGGGCGAGCTGCACCTGATGCCACTCGCCCGCCTTCAGGCTGCGCACCGGATCGCGCGCCTCGCCGCTACGGCGGAAGAACTCGCGGCCGTTGAAGAACAGCTCGACCGCCGGCGACGAACCGGGTCCGTGGCCGGCGTAGAATCGCCAGGAGCCGTCGCCGCCGGCCGCCACGTCCGCGACACGGAAATCGAAGCTGACGAACAGGCGTTCGGTTTTGTCCGCCTGCCAGCGGTTCGTGAGCGTCTGGCCAAAGCCGTTGTAGGCGCCGCTGTTGGGCAGCCGCACACCCAGCCGGCCGGCCGGGAAGAGATTGCAGAACGGGCTCTGGGCAGCCGCGGCGATCTTGACGACGCTGTTGGGTCCGGGTCCCCACGGCGTCGCAGGCGCGGCGCCGTCCGTCTGCAGTTCAAAGTCGCCATCGATGCCCGCCAGCCGGTGGAGTTCCGCTGAAATCGCAGTGGCATCGGACTCGCCGGTTTGCGCCAAACCCGAAACTCCGGTGCTGACCGGACCGATTGGCGAGGTCTGCACGGCGAGGTTGTCGAAGGCGATTGCGGCGCGCCCGCCGGCCGCTGTGACCGGGGATTCCAGCCCGAATGTGGCGACGCCTTCCTGCCACCGGCCGCGCAGCACGTGTCGTTCGAAGGCAACGGACTTGCCCGGCTGTCCGACGCTTCCGCCCAACGTGCCCTGCACGAGGTCGAGCGTCAGTTGGAGCTGGAACCATTCGCCGGGCCGCAGATCGCCGAGCAGTTGCTCGGAATCCCGTAACTTCAGCGTCGCCCCCGTGCTGGTCAGCAGCACCTCCACGACGGGGCGGCCGTCGGTGCCGGCCAGCCAGAAGCGGTGGGGTGACTGTCCTGCATCGGCGGGGGCGATCCGGAAGTCGATTGAGGCGTGCAGTGTTTCCGGTGAGGCCGAGGTTTTGCCCCGCGCGGAATCGGCCTGCCTGGCGAACGGCACGGCCTGCATCAACCGGTAGCCGTTGGTCCCGGCGGAAACGCTCGCACCGACCTTGCCAAGCGGATACAGGTTCTTGAACGGGCTTTGGGCGTCCGTGGTCACCGCGATTGGCCCGTTGTAAACCCAAGGCGGCACCAGCACGCCCTTGCTGCCGCCGGCGGCCGGCGCCTGCATTTCGAAGTCCCCGTCGAGGTCGTCGAGCGACCGCAGCACGGCGGCGGGCGCGGACAGCTTGGCCCGCTCCACCCGCCGCAACAGCCCGGCGACGCGCTGCTCGAACTCGCGCCAGCGGGGCCGGGATTCCTCGGGTGGCACGAGCGGCACCAGGGCCCGGTGTTTCTGCTTCTGTTCGGAGCCGGGGAACGCGTAACGGGTGCTGTCGAAGATGCCGTAGAGCGCGTAGTAGTCGGTCATCGGCACCGGATCGTATTTGTGCGTGTGGCACCGGGCGCAGCCCAGCGTGAGCCCCAACACGCTCTGGCCGACCGTGTCGATCGTGTCCTGGATCGTGAGATGATGGTAATTCTCCGAATCGAAACCAAACCGGCGCGACACCGCGAGAAAGCCCGTGGCCGTAACGCGCTCCGCGTAGCGTTCGCGCGGGCCGGTCTTGGCCAGGATGTCGCCGGCGATCTGATCGCGCAGGAACTCGTCGTAGGGCTGGTCGGCGTTGAAGGCGTTGATGACCCAGTTGCGGTAACGCCACGCGACCGGCACGGGATAGTCCGCGGTCTCGCCCGCCGTGTCGGCGTAACGGACGACGTCCAGCCAATGCCGTCCCCAGTGCTCGCCGTAGGCCGGCGACGCGAGCAGGCGGTCAATCAGTCGGGCGTAAGGGGATGATGAAATCTGGAAAACAGGAACACCGGAAGGAGACTGGGCGATTCCGCCTTCTTGTCTTCCTGTCCTCCTGTTTTCCAGATTGTCCCCTTCGGCGCACTCTCGGACGAACGTCTCCACCTCCTCCGCCGTCGGCGGCAGGCCCGTGAGGTCGAACGCGGCCCGGCGGATCAGCGTGCGTGGGTCGGCCTCCGCGGCGGGTTGCCGGCCGACGCGTTCCAGCGGCGCGAGGATGAATGGGTCCACCGACGTGCGGCCCCACGCCGCGTTGGTGACCACCAGAGGTGCGGGTGCCGTGATCGGCTGGAATGCCCAGTGCGCTGTGCCGGCCGCCGGCCCAGATGCAGGGTCAGCCGCCTGAACCGGTGCCGTCGCCAGGGACGCCGCGAGGGCAACGAGCACGGTGACCGGTTTAAAACGGAGACGGCGGCGCGACATGGGAACTTGCGGTGGAGGCTGACATCGAAGCCCGGTTTCACCCAAGCCCTCAGTTGGGGCAGGGACGGAGGTTTCCTCAATGCCGCGCCTGAGATTTTCAATGCCGCCGACGCGGATGCCGGCTTGTGCGCCACCCAGCCGCGCGACTACTGGAAATGGCCCCCAATTGCGGGGGCAGGAAATCAAACCATGAAACCATCCGTCCGCGTCGTTCGTTTGCTGGCCGTCCTGCTGGGCGCCGGCACTTCCGCCCTGCTCCTGTTGCCCGGCTGCGCCCATCTCACCGGTGAGGCCTCGTCCCGTCGGGCGACCAGCCTCATCCAATACCTGTATCCCAAGGATCACGGGCACATGGAAAAACCGTCCGTGCCCACCTTGACCCTGCCGTTGCGCGTGGGGGTGGCCTTCGTCCCGGATGCCGCGGAGAAGGAACCGCGCTACGCCAATCGGGCTGACCGGCTGCCCGAGAAGTTCAAGGCCGAGCTGTCCGCCCAAGTCGCCGGGCACTTCCGCCAGTTGCCGTTCGTGAAGGACATCGAACTCATCCCGACGGCATACCTCCAGCCCGAAGGCGGCTTCGCCAACCTCGACCAGTTGCGGCAGATGTTCGGCGTGGACGTGATCGCCCTGCTGTCCTTCGACCAGTCGCAGAACACCGACGAGGGCGTGTTCTCATTTACCTATTGGACGCTGGTGGGAGCGTATGTGATTCCGGCCGAGAAGAACCTCACCGTCACGCTGCTCGACGCGGCGGTGTTCGACATCCCCAGCCGGAAGCTGCTGTTTCGCGCCCCGGGGCTGAGCCGGGTGAACGGGCTCGCCACGCCGATCAACCTGTCCCAATCGCTGCGGGAAGATTCCCAGCGGGGCTTCGTGGCGGCCTCAACGAATCTCGTCACCAATCTTCAGGCCGAGCTCGCAACCTTTCAGGCGCGGCTGAAGGAGCGCCCGGACGACGTGAAGATCGTCCATTCGCCCGGCTACAAGGCCGGCGCCGGCGCCTTTGGCCGGTTCGAAGTGCTGCTGCTGGCTGGACTCGTCCTCGGGGTGATGTGGCGCCGCCTCCCACTCCCGCGCCCATGAGACGACCGCTCTGGATCGTTGCGGCGCTCCTGCTGCCGGCAGTGCCGGCCGGCGCCCTCGGTGGCTGGTTTGAAGCCTTCGTTTACGACCGGTTCGCGTTGGCCCGCGGCGAAGTCTGGCGGCTGCTGACCGGCCACTGGGTCCATTACTCGGCCGGCCACCTGCTGGCCGACGCGGCCGCCCTGTTGCTCGGGGCCGGTCTGGTCAACGAACGGCAGACCCGCGCCTGGCTGTTCACGCTGTCGCTCGCCGCCGGACTGATACCGGTGGCGCTCTGGATCGGCTCGCCGGAACTGGCCCGCTACGGCGGCCTGTCGGGTCTCGCGCTGGCGACCTGGACCTTTGCGGCGGCCGGACTGATGCGGAGTTCGCGCCGCCTGGGTGTCTCCGTGTTTTGCCTCGTGGCCGCGAAGGTCCTCGCGGAGTCGTTGACCGGACAGTTTGGGCTCGCAGACCTGCCCGATGGGGAAGTGGTTCCCGCGACGTTGGCCCATGGCGTCGGCGCCCTGGTTGGGATTGCCGGCGCCCTGTGGGCGGGGTCGGGGGAAAAAGAAGGCGCGCGAACGGCCGCCGCCCGTTTCAGGCGAGGATGCCCCGGATGACCTCGCCCTCGACGTTGGTCAGGCGGCGGTTGATGCCGTTGTGGTAGAATGTGAGCTTTTCGTGATCGAGGCCGAGCAGGTGCAGGAGGGTCGCGTGAAAGTCGGGAATCGTGACCTTGTCGGACCCGACGAAGTAGCCCAGCTCGTCGGAAGTGCCGTGGTGATGTCCGGCCTTCACCCCGGCGCCGGCGAGGAAACAGGTGAAGGCCGTCGGATGATGATCACGGCCGGGTGAATCGATGCCCTGCGTCGCCGGACTGCGGCCGAACTCGGTGGACCAGACTAACAGCGTGTCCTCCAGCATCCCGCGCTGCTTGAGATCCTGGATCAGCGCAGCCACGGGCCGGTCCATCGTGGCGGCCTGCGTGTCGTGATTCTCCTTCAGGTTCTCGTGACCGTCCCAATTGATGCGCGGGCTGCCGAAGGCGCCCCCGTTGATGATCTGCACGAAGCGGACGCCGCGTTCGAGCAGCCGGCGCGCGAGCAGGCAGTTCCGCGCGAAGCCCTTGTTCGCGTCGTCGCCGATCCCGTAGCGGCGCTGGGTGGCGTCGGATTCGCCCGCGAGATCCGTCGCCTCGGGAATGCTCAGCTGCATCCGGGCCGCCAGCTCGTAGGCGCGCAGGCGGGCGGCGAAGGTCGGGTCGGCCGGATGGGCGTCGGCGAACTCACGGTTCATGTCAGCGAGCAGGGCCAGGTCCGCGGTGCGATGCGCCGGAGCGGTTCCGGCCGGCGTGTGCAGGTCGGCGATGGGTTCGCGGGAATTGGTGCGGAAGGGCACGCCCTGGTGGTTCGCGGGCAGGAACCCGGCGGTCCAGTTGATGGAGCCGCCCGCCGGCAGTCCGCGCGGATCGGGCAGCACCACGAAGGCCGGCAGGTTCTCGTTCTCCGTGCCGAGCCCGTAGCTGAGCCACGCGCCCATGCAGGGAAAGCCGTTGAGCGCGAACCCGGTGTTCATCTGGAAGGTCGCGGGCGTGTGGTTGTTGCTCTTCGCGAACATCGAGTGGACGAAGCACAGGTCGTCCACGCAGCCGGCGAGGTGCGGGAACAGGCTGCTCACCCAGGATCCGCTCTGCCCGTGCCGGCGGAACTCATACACGCTCTTCATCAGTTTCCCGGGCTGGCCGAAGAAGCCGAGATTTTCGCCCTTCCCCTCGAGCGACTTGCCGTGCATCCGCTCCAGCTCGGGCTTGTAATCGAAGGTGTCGAGGTGGCTGACCCCGCCGCAGCAGAACACCTGCACCACCCGCTTCGCCTTCGGCGCGAAATGCGGCAGCCGCGCCGCCGTGGCGGCCGGCGCCAGACCGGCGCGGGCCTGCTCCCGGCTCAGCAGCCACGCCAGCGCCACGCTGCCAAGGCCGCCCGCGGTATGGGACAGGAAGTGCCGGCGGGAGAGGAGCGGCGCAGCCAAAGCTTTGGGGTGGTTCATGGTCTCGGATCGGTTCAGGGCAGGCTCACGGGGCGGATCCGCAGGTTCCGGAAGGCGACCGGCCCGTGGTCGCCCTGAAGTTTCAGTGGCCCCGTCAGTCGCTCGTCGTTGAAGGCTGAGGCGCAGGTTGGGCAGGTGACTTCGGCGTTTTCGTGGATGATCCGGCCGTTGTGACGCACCTTCACAAAACGGGCGTTGGCGGTCTTGCGTCCGGTGGCGTCGAAGCGCGGTGCGCGGAAGACGACGTCAAAGCTCTGCCACTCGCCGGGGGCGCGGCTGACGCCCGGCGGCGGAGCCTTGCCCGGATAGCATTTCGGTTCGCCGCTGCAGCTGGAATAGAGCCCCCCGCAGTCGCCGGAGCTGGGCGCCGTCTGGCCGAAACTGTCGAGGATCTGCACTTCGTAGCGACCGAGCAGATAGACGCCCGAGTTGGAATTCTTGGGCACGCAGAACTCGACGTGCAGTTCGCAGTCGCCGAATTCCGCGACCGACAGCAGGTCCACCGTGTGGCCGGCCGCGCTGTTGAGCATCACGCCCAGGCCCGGCGTGGCGAGCAGGGCCTTGGGGTTCTGCGGGTCGAGCTTCACGGCGCCGACTTCCTGCCAGGTTCCATGTTCGCCCTGCCACTGGCTGAACGCCGAATGCGCGTCCAGGGGCACGGACTTCAGCGTGCGGCAGCCGCCGCCGGCGAGGAACACGAGCGGCAAAAACAGCAGGGGACGCAACATCGCGACAAGCGAAGGGACCGCCCCGGCAAATGCCAAGCGCAAGTTTGCCCACGAGGTCCCGCGAAGGAAGCCGTGGTCACGGCTGGACGGTTACTTCATGCCGCGTGCAGACCAGCTTCAGCACCTGCGCGAGGTCGGTGACTTGAGCAACGTTGAGGTAATCCACGCCGTCGCGGTAACTGGCGGGCAGGCGGGTGAGTTCCAGGTGGAGCGTTTGGTCATCGAAAACAGCGGCGTGCAGCGCGTGGGCCGCCATTGCATCTTCAGCCTGAACGTGGATCTCCGCGCCGGGATGCAGTTCCCGCACCGCGGCAAGGGCGCGGCGAATGTCCCACACGCGCATGCCGTCGGCGGTCTGACCAACCAGTTGGAAGCGGCGACGCAGTTGGGTCTGCTTGCGGGCGTCGCCCGGCCATGCCGCGGGACCGAGGCCGCGGGGTGAAAAGACGAAGGTGACGGTGTCTGCGGCAGGCGAAAGCAACGCGGGCGGTTCCGTGCCGGCAAGCAGATTGACCTGCACGCGGCGCGCCTTGGAAGCGCCCGGGCCCCAGCGGAAAAGTCGCAGTGGCACGTGAGCCTGGCTCAGGAACCGCACCGGCTGCCACCCGGCCCCGGGACCGAGGTCGGCCGGTTCAGCGGGCAGGTGCGTCAATCCCAGTTCGGGCGATTCGGCCGGCCAGCCGGCGAAGGTCCGTTCCTTAAGTCGCTGTCGCAGTTCCTCCAGGGTCGCGATGGGTTTCACCTCCCGGGCGCCGAAGAATTCCTGTGCGGTCGTGTTCCGTTGGTCGGCGGGCAGTTGTTCGAGGACCCGGAGTTGCGCGGGGCTGAAGGGCTTTTCCGCGGCGTCGGTGATCAGCGGGTCGGCGCCCTTGAGGTGTTGGTTGAACCAGCGCAGGACGGGCACCTGAAGATTCTGCGAATCATTGTGACCGCCGGGGCCGATGACGAGGCCGAGCCGGTCGTAGGCGTTGTGCAGTTCGTAGAGGCGGCGCGTCTTGGTGAAGAGGCGGTTCACTCCGTCGAGCGGGAAGATGTTGTCGGCGTCGGTGTTGACGAGGAGCAGCGGGCGCGGGGCGATGAGCGCGGCGACCAGCGGGAAGTCCCAACCATAGGTGTTCACGAAGAACATGCAGTCGCAGTGGCCCTCGACCGCGCCGTCGCAGACGTGGTTCCGCAGGTCGGTGATGCCGGCGACGGGCGCGGCGACCTTCACCCGCTCGTCGAGCGCGGCGGTGGTCCAGGTGTAACTGCCACCGCCGCTGCGGCCGGTCATGCCGAGACGTTTGGCGTCCACTTCCGGTCGTGTCTCCAGGTAGTCGAGCGCACGGATGCTGTTCCAAGCCTCGATGCCTGCGGGCGTGTAGCCGCGGGAGTTCCACCACCATTGGCCAAGCCGGTAGGTGCCGTGGTGATCGCCCTGAATCTCGCCGAGTTGGAGCGTGTCGAGGGTCAGGCAGACGTAGCCGTGCTTCGCGAGCCAGGCGCCGTGGTGCTGGTAGTAGGTCTTGTTGCCATAGCTGACGCCGTTGGTCTTCACCTCCGCGTGGCCGCAGCCGTAGAGAATGGCCGGGGCGGGCGCCGCGAGGTTACGCGGCAGGTAAAGGTTCGCGGTGACGTAGAGGCCGGGCAGCGACTGGAAGTGCAGCCTCTCCACCACGAAGTCATCACCGTCCACCTTGCCGGTGATGACCGGTTGAAGTGCGGTTCGTTCCGGCACCGGCCACAGTCCGAGCATGTCGAACAACTGACGGCGGCGCTCGTCGCGCTGTTTTGTCCAGTCATCGAGCGTCTTCGTGTCGGCAAGACATGCGGATTCCAGTCGGGACACTTCGGCCTCGAAGTAGGCCGTAAGGTTGGTGTCCGCGACGTGCCAGTTGGCCGGAAACTGCTGGGCGATGGCGGCCCAGCAGCCGGCGAGCAGGATCAGGAAGCAGCGGAATTTCATGGCAAGGTTCCATTCACAACGGGCAGCAGCAGGTGTGACGGGTGCTTTGCGTCCACGAACACGGAGTTGGTGGCCACGCGGGTGCGGCTGCTGGCGCGGAAGGGTTCGCCCGTGTTGGGATTCGGATCGTAGCCGGGCGCGCTGCTGGACGTGACGTGCACGCGGATACGGTGGCCGCGGTTGAAGATCACGCTGGTGGACCCGCAGTCCACCTCGATGGCCTCAACGCGACCGGGCTTCAACGGCAACTCGCGGGAAAGGCCTTTGCGGAAGCGGGTGCGGAGCGCGCCTTCGCAAAGGTTGAAGGAACGTCCGTCCGGATAGACGTCGCAGAGCTTCACGAAGAAGTCCGTGTCCGGCGCGTCGCTGGTGACCCAGAGCTTGGCCCGCACGCGGCCGGTGACTTCCACGGGCTCGCTCAGCGGTTCACTGGTGAAGACCAGCACATCGTCGCGGGCCTCCAGTTTCCGCTGATCCAGCGGGCCGGCCGGGATCGTTAGCTGCACGCCACCGACGGTCGGCGCGGGGTTCTGCGGGTCGTAGCGGTAACTCAGCGCAGCAACGTTCCCTGGTTTGGACGCGCGCAGCGAACGGTCGCCGTGGAGGTGAAGCTTCGTGGGCGTCACGGCGAACGGCGGCCACACGTTGGCGGTGCGCCACACGTTGCCCTGGGCGTTGGTGTCGGAAACATCGCCAACGACGTAGTAGGTGACGGCGGGCAGTTCGGCGACGCCGTTGGCCTCGTCCTTCATCGTGGCGGCGAACCAGCGCCATTGGTCTTGCACGTTGTTGGGCGGACGTTTGGCGTTGGGGAAGGTGAGTTCACCCGCCTTGTCCTGCAACACGCCGTGGGTCCACGGGCCGAGCAGCAGCTTCTGCTTGCCGCGTGCCCCGGGTCCGCCCTGGGTCTGGTAACCGACGAACGCGTCCATCGTGGACTGCGCGAAGATGTCCCAGTAGCCGCCGATGTGCAGGCCGGCGGCGTTGACGGCGCGGTAGTGGCGGGTCGCGTCGCGGTCACGCCAATGCCGGTCGTAGGTCGGGTGCGCGACCCAGCGGGCCACGGCGTCGGCCTGGAACTTGGTGCTGCGGATCCAGTCCTCGATCAGTGCCTTCCGGAAGACGCCGCCGGTGTAGATGACTTCGTAAAGATTCGGCGCGCCTACGACGAGGTATTGCGAGGCGAGATTGGTGGGTTCAGCCGCGGCGAGCTGGAACTGCGTGATGGCGCCCGCGGAACCGCCCCAGGTGCCGATGCGGCCGTTGCACCACGGCTGCTGGGTGATCCAGGTCAACGTGTCCGCGCCATCCGGCACGTCGAGGTGGAAGGGGAGGTTCTCGCCCTCCGAATCGAAACGCCCGCGGGTGTCCTGAACGACGACGGCGTAGCCGCGTTGCGCGCCGTCACGGCCGAAGTTGGCCGAGGTGGCTTTGTTGTAAGGGGTGCGGCCGAGGATGACGGGAAAGGAGCCTTGGGTGGCCGGCAGATAGAGATCCGTGGCGAGCTTCACGCCGTCGCGCAAGGGCAGAAGCACTGTCCGCGGCGCGACCGGCTCCGCCGAAGCAAGCACCATCAGGACCGAGCAGAACAGCAACGTCGCGGCGCGGCGGGGAAGCATGGCGGAGGATGTCGATGCCAGAGGCGTTTCGTCAGGGACAAACTTCGGCGGGATTGCGAGCGCGAGTTGGCCAGCAGCGGGAGCGCGGCTCTCTAAACCGCCCGGTTGCTGTAGGTGCGCGTCGGCCGGTCATCAGGCGAGGGCGCCTGATGGACCCGCCACCGGCGGGACGCCGATGCGATTTCAGATCGCCCGCTCAGGTTCACGCCGACACACGGCTTCCCGTCGGGACGCGGGCACGCTTAACTCGCGGCCTTCACCATGCCTTGGCCGCAGAATTACGATCCGCTGGGCAACCCTTGGTTCTCGACCGCCCTCGCCGCGTTGCCGGTGGCCGTGCTGCTGGGCCTGCTCGCGTGGGGGCATCTGCGGGCCTGGTTGGCGGCGCTGTGGGCGCTCGGCGCGGCGCTCGGAGTGGCGTTGCTGGGCTTCGGCATGCCGGTCAAGGCCGCCGCGGGGGCCACCGTTTACGGCACGGCGTATGGCCTGTTCCCGATCGGCTGGATCGTGCTGAACGTGATGTTCCTGCACGCGCTCACGGTGAAGTCCGGCCAGTTCGAGGCGCTCAAGGCGCAGTTGGTCGCGCTCGCTCCGGACCCGAAGGTGCAGGTGATCCTCATCGCGTTCTGCTTCGGCGCCTTCATCGAGGGGGCTGCGGGTTTCGGGGCGCCGGTGGCGATCACGGCGGCGTTGCTCATGCAACTCGGCTTCACGCCGCTCCACGCGAGCGGGCTGTCGCTGATCGCGAACACGGCGCCGGTTGCCTTCGGCAGCATCGGCATTCCCATCACCACACTGGAACAGGTCACCGGCCTCGACGTGCTGAAACTGTCCCAGATGGCGGGCCGCCAGTTGCCGGTGTTCTCCGCGATCATCCCGCTCTGGATCGTGGGCGCGATGTCCGGCTGGCGGGGCATCCGGGCGGTCTGGCCGGTGGCGTTGGCGGCCGGGGTGTCGTTCGCGGTGGTGCAGTTCCTGGTCAGCAACTTCCACGGACCTTGGCTGGTGGATTCCATCGCCGCCCTAGCGAGCATCGGCACGGTCGTGGCGGTGCTGCGGCTGCGAAGGCCGATGGCCGTTCCAGCAGAGTCACCAAAGCTTCCCGTCGGTTCCCGGTTCGCCGCGTGGCGGCCGTGGGTGATCCTCACCGTCTTCATCTTCGCCTGGGGCACGAAGCCGGTGAAGCAGGCCCTCGACCGCATCGCGGCGCCGGTCATCCGGGTTCCGGGAATCCACGAACAGGTGCTCCGCACGCCGCCGGTGGTGGCCGTCGCGAAGCCGGAGAAGGTGGAGTTCAAACTCAACGTCCTGTCCGCCACCGGCACGGGCATTCTGCTCGCGGGCCTTGTCAGCGGGCTGTGGATGGGCCTGTCGCTGCGGGAACTGGCGGGAACGTGGTGGGACACGCTCCGGAAGGTCCGCGCCTCCCTGCTGACGATCGCCGCCATGCTCGCGTTGGGCAATGTGACGAAGCTCTCCGGCGCCGACGCCACCCTTGGCCTCGCCTTGGCGAAGACCGGCGCGTTCTACCCGTTCTGCGGCACGCTGCTGGGCTGGCTGGGTGTGGCGCTCACGGGTTCGGACACGGCTTCCAACGTCCTGTTCGGATCGCTCCAACGCATCACCTCCGAACAGCTCGGCCTGAGTCCCTACCTGATGTGCGCGGCGAACTCGACCGGCGGCGTGATGGGCAAGATGGTGGATGCCCAGAGCATCGTGGTGGCCGGGGTGGCGACGAAATTTCACGGCCAGGAAGGCCGGATCCTGCGCTTCGTCTTCTGGCATTCGGTGGTGCTCGCGGTGCTCATCGGCCTGTGGGTCGCCGCCCAAGCCTACTGGCCGCCGCTCCAGGCCACGGTGGTGCGGTAACGGCGGCTGTCAGCCGGGCGCCCAAGCGGATTTCGACTTGTGTGGCGGCTCCCGAGGAACGACACCGTGCCGGTCGCAACCATGCCCGCATTGCCCATGAAATTCCTCCGCCTTCTCGGACTGGGACTCAGCCTGACCGCCGCCCCCCTGTTCGCGCAGATCACGTCTTCCGGATTCATTGCCGACCCTTCGCCGACGGTGTCCGTGCATGCCTCGACCATTGTGGAGGCGAAGGCGGGCTTGAGCGCCGCGTGGTTCGGCGGAGCGCGGGAAGGTTCCACGGACGTCTGCATCTGGTTCGCCCGGCAGGAGGAGGGCCGGTGGCAGCGCCCGGTGCTCGTGGCCCGCGGTGACGAGGATGGCCGGAACACCTACCCCACGTGGAACCCCGTGCTGTTCCAGCCGCGCAACGGCCCGCTTTACCTGTTCTACAAGGTCGGACCGAATCCCCGCGAATGGTGGGGCCGGGTCATCAAGTCCGAGGACGGCGGGCTGAACTGGAGCCGCAAGAGCATCCGCCTGCCGAAGGACATCTATGGACCCATCCGCAACAAGGCCCTCGAACTCGGCGATGGCACGGTCCTGTGCGGTTCCTCCACCGAGGACCAGGGCTGGCGCGTTCATGTCGAGTCAACCACGGCTCCGTGGCATGGACCGTGGCAGCGCACCCCGGCGCTGCACGCGGCCATGGAACTGGGCGCCATCCAGCCGACGCTCCTCGCCTGGGGTGACGGCCGCATCCAGATGCTCTGCCGCACCAAGGAGGGCCTGATCTACGATTCCGAGAGCCCGGACCACGGACGCACCTGGACCCGCCTGCACCGCACAGACCTGCCGAACCCCAACAGCGGCATCGACGGCGTGGTGCTTCAGGATGGCCGCGGAGTCCTGATCTACAATCCGATCTCCCGTGGCCGCAGTGAACTGGCCTTGGCGCTGTCCGCTGATGGCCGCTCCTGGCGCAACGCACTGACGCTGGAGAAGAGCGAAGGCGAATACAGTTATCCGGCCGTCATTCAGGATAAGGCCGGCAATGTTCACGTGACCTACACGTGGAAACGCGAACGCATCAAACACGTGGTGCTCGATCCGAAGGCGTTGAAATAGTGTGCCTCGCAGTGGGGCAGTCTGGTTTATCAGGCTGCCACCGGACCGCGCTTTGATCCGTGCGCTCTCGAATTGCCGAGGGGTTCCAAGCGAACGCGCTGGCGAACCGACCAACAAAGCTGGCGCCCCGGCTGGCCAGCGGCCGGTGTCGCGGTGGCAGTCGGAGAGCGATGCGGGGTTGCTCTCGTCCTCATTCATCGGCGGGCGGCCTTATTGTTCCTTGCCCGGCAGCGGAGGACTGTTTCAGCGGAGGTGCAGGGAAACTTCGCCCTCGTAGCGGCGCACGAGGAGGCCGGCGCGTTCGAGGAAGACGATGCCGAGCTTGAGCGTCTGCTCGGGTTCCTTGCTGTAGGCTGCCTTGGCGAGGGTGACGAGCGAGTCGGCGGGTTGGTCATCCACGGCGGTCAGCAGCATGCCGGTGCGCAGCCGGGCGGTTTCCGCGGGGCCACCCCGCTCGACGGCGTCCACGACGAAGCCGTTGGGAGATTGCCGGACGGTGAAGCCGGCGCGTTTCCGGAGGTAGGCGTTGTTGAAGAAGATCCGTTCGTCGATGAGGCGGAGCTGGGCCTGGTGATTGGTGCCGTCGCGGCGGAGCAGCAGGTCGGTGGGCTTGCGGTCCTTGGCGGCGGTGAGCAGCCGGTTGAACTCGATCAGGCTCCCGGCGGGTTTGCCGTTGGCCTCGAGGATGCTGTCACCCGCGCGGAGTCCGGCCTGGGCCGCGGGGCTGCCGGGCTGCACGTGCTGGACGGTGAGCGGGCGTGAGGCGGGTTTCAGGCGGGCGCCGAACCAGAAGCCGTTGACGGTTTCGCCGGTGAGCATTTCCGCGAGGGCTTCGTTAACCCGGCGGATGGGGATGGCGAAGCCGATGCCCTGGCTGTAGCCGGGACTGAGCACGGCGACGTTGAGGCCGATGAGTTCGCTGCGCAGATTCACGAGGGGACCGCCGGAGTTGCCGGGGTTGATGGCGGCGTCGGTCTGGAGCCAGTCGGCGATGTCGAGCGATTCACCGGCGGGCACGGCGTCGGACGGACGCCGGGATTTGGAGCTGAGGATGCCCTTGGCGATGGAGCCGCCGAGGCCGAACGGGTTGCCGAGGGCGATGACGGTTTCGCCGAGCATGAGGTCGTCGTCCTTGGCGAACTTCACCGCGCGGAACTTCCGGGGCTCCTTGGGCTTGAGGCGCAGCAGCGCGACGTCCTTGCTCTGGGAGAGTTCGACGCGTTCGGCCGGGATGGCCTCGTCGCTCTCGAAGAACTGGACCCAGATGTCGTCGGCGTCACCGACGACGTGCGAGTTGGTGAGCACGTAACCGTCCTCGTCGATCACGACGCCGGAGCCGCGGGCGTAATTGGCCTCGGGCCGGCGCTGGTAACCGTAGAACTCGCGCAGGCGCCGTTCGTAGGCGGTCTCGCGGTTGACCCAGGTGCGGGTGGCGATGTTGACGACCGAGGGCATGACCCGTTCGACGGCGAGCACCGTGGCGTCGCGGCGCAGGTCAGCGGGCGGGGTGAAGGGCAGGGCTTCGGCCTCGGCAACGGAGGTCTCGTCAGCAGCGCGGAGTGAACTGCCGGCGAAGGCCAGCAGGGTGGCGGCGAAGGCGGCTCGAAGGATGGAGGGCGGATTCACGGTGCGGGCTCGGTGGCCCGATGGCGTTGAACTTGACCGGGCGGGACGGGTCGTCAAAGCCGGGTCGAAAAGAAAACCGCCGCCAGTCTGCCGGCGGCGGTTTGATCAAGGCAGGGAACCGGGCTCACTTGCCCTTCACGTCAAAGCAGAACAGGAATTCCTGGTCGCGAAGGTAAAGCTTTCCGCCGACCACGACGGGATGCGGCCAGATGCCGCCCTGCTTGTTGCGCTGGGTGGACAGGGGATCGAGGCGGAAGCGGCCCTTTTCGCTCCAGCCCTTGGGCGAAACCTCGGCCAGGACCACATCGCCGCTCTTCTCATCCACGCAATACAGCATGCCGTCGGCATAGTGGGTCGCGCCCTTGCCGAAGCCCTTGTGAACCCAGACCTCCTTGCCGGTCGCCAGCTCCTGGCAGATCCAGCCGTAGCCATCCGAATGGCCGTATAGGTGACCGTCCACGAGCACCACGCCGCCATGATGGTTCTTCATGACCTTGTTGTTCTCGTAGAGCGTCTCGGCTGACTTGCCGTCGGCGGAGAGCTTCACCGCCTTGCAGCCGACGCCATAGCCGGCCGTCACGTAAACAATGCCGTCGTGATAGATGGGCGTGGGAATGACGGCGACGCGGCCCGGGAAATCGGCCTGCCAAAGCACCTTTCCGTTCTCCGGGTCGGTGCCGAAGACCCGTTTTCCGACGAGCTGGACGATCTGCTGCTTGCCGCCGTGGTTGATCAGAATCGGGGACGAATACTGGGCCGGATCGGTGACGTCGGTGCTGCGCCAGACCACTTCGCCGGTCTTTCGGTTGAGCGCGGCGAGCGTGCCCTGCGAACCGCCCGGGGTGACGATCACCTTGTCGCCCACGATCAGGGGCGATTCCGTGTAACCCCAGTCCTGGAGCTTGCCGCCGAGATCGGCGACGAGCGACTTCTGCCAGACGATCTTGCCGTCTTTGGCGCTCGCGCAGACGAGGAGGCCCTGCCCGCCGAGCGCGTAAACATGACCGTCATGCACGGTCGGAGTCATGCGCGGGCCGTCGCCCCAGCCGTTGGGATATTTCGGACCGGCGGCAGCCTGCCAGACCTCGGTTCCGTCCTTGGTGTTGAGGGCGAGGAGGAGCTCCTGCCCGCCACGCAGGCCCATCGTGTAGAGGCGGTCGCCCACCACAGAGTAGCCCGCGTAACCGAGTCCGGCGTCCTTGAAGACCCAGTTCAGTTTGGGTCCGCCCGCGGGCCAGGCCTTCAGGAGGCCGTTGTCCGGGGAACGGTCGGTGCGGCCGGCTCCGCGCCATTCGGGCCAGTCGGCCGACTTGGAAGCAGCGTTGGAAATGCAGCCGGTGCCAAGCAGACCGGCGAGGGCGAGACCCGCGAAGGGAAATAGAGAGGGGCGTTTCATGCGAAGAATAGGACTGGTCGGGCGGGAGAATGATTTCAAAAAAGTTGGGCGACAACTGCGGAGGCGGGTTGGGGAAAGCCTGGCCCTGCCAGACGCCTAGCTCATGTGCGCGCCTTCCCGGTAGGGCTGCGCTGCCGCGCAGCCGCACCGCGGCCGGAGCGACGAGGGCGCGCGAGGAGATTGGTGGCGTTGGGAGAGACCACGCGCCTGCGGCCGGGCGGCAGCCCGGCCCTACCAGACTTGGCCATAGCGTGCGCCTTTCTGGTAGGGCTGCGCTGCCGCGCAGCCGACGCCATCGAGGCCGCGCCGAATCTCCCCGTGCAGCTTTTCATCGTGGTTCCGGTGTGGCAGATGGATGGTTTCCGCCGCCAGGGCGTCGCCCGGACAGGACAAATTGGGCATTGGTCATTCACTGCCGGTTTTTTACGGTCGGCGGACATGGCTGACGCCCTGATCCCTCCTCCTCCGCCGGATTTCCGTTCCGGACTCGCCGTGCTCATCGGCCGCACGAACGCCGGCAAATCCACGCTGCTGAACGCACTGGTCGGCCGCAAGGTGTCCATTGTCACCCCCAAGCCACAGACGACGCGCGATCCCGTGCAGGGGGTGGTGCACCGGCCGGCCGGCCAGATCGTGTTCGTGGACACTCCGGGGTTCTTCAAGACGCACAAGAGCGCCCTCGTGGACCAACTCCATCAGCGCGCCCGCAAGGCGCTGAGCGACATCGACGTCGTCATCCACGTGGCCGATCCGTCGCGGGAACTTGGGGCGGAGGACGAGATGGTGAAGGAAGTCCTCGCCAAGGTCGCCCAGCCGCGGCTGCTGGTGATCAGCAAGACCGACCTGCTCCCGGCTGACCGGCCGTATCGCGACCGCTGGTTGGAGGTGGGCAAACACTACGACGCGGTCCTGGAGGTGTCGGGGTTGCAAAAGCAGGGCCTGGATGCGCTGGTTGAGGCGATCCTCCAGCGGCTGCCGTTTGGACCGCCGCTGTTCCCCGAGTGCGAGGTGACCAACACCACGCGGCAGTTCCAGATCAGCGAACTCATCCGCGAGCAGATCTACCTCCAGATGGGCGACGAGATCCCCTATCGCACCAATGTGGAGCTGGACTCGTTCAAGGAGGTCACGGATCCGCTCGGCCTGCCGGAGTTCGAGATCAACGCGACCATCATCGCCGGCAACGACCGCTACAAGGCCATGCTGATTGGCCAGGGTGGACAACGCATCAAACAGATCCGCCAGTTTGCGCGCCGCCGTCTGAAGGAGGAACTGGGCAAGCCCGTGCGCCTCGACCTAGAGGTGCTGGTGGACCGCAAACAGGGCCACTGAGAGGCGGAGCGCTGGCTACGGTGATGTTTTCGCGCGCCTGCGGCCGGGCAGCAGCCCGGCCCTACCGGGATGGGCGGACACGCAATCTGGTAGGGCGGCGCTGCCGCGCCGCCGCACCGCGCGCAACCACGAACACCATGATGCCCCCTGAAGCCAACGCCCCGACCGCGGTCACGCCGCCGTCGTCAGGTCGGCTGGGCAGCAGCGCAGCCCTACCATGGCGCCGGACAACGGCCGGGCAGCAGCCCGGCACTACCGCTCTGGCATCTACGCAGCAGGCTGGCGGTCCAACCCTAGCCTCAGGGGCGACGTGGCCTACGGCACAGCGACCACACGGAAGAAGTAGGGCAGCCGGGGATCGAGGGCGGGCAGCGTCGCCGCGAGGGTCTCCTCCTCCGCCCGCACGGGATCACTCACGCGGACCCAGGTTCGCAGGTCGTTGCTCGTCTCCAGCCAGTAGAGCCAGCCGGACGTGGCCGGCCAGGTGAGGCGCACGGTGCCGTTGGGCAGGGTTTCCGGCGTCTTCACTGCAAACCGGCTTGCGGGATCGGTCGGATCGGTGCCCGAACGCCATTCGTCGGCATCGCTCATGCCGTCGCTGTCGGCGTCGCCGCGGCCGGTGAAGCCGGTGACCACGCTGCCGAAGTGGGCCTTCTCCCAGAAGTCGCTGAGCGAATTCCGGTTCACGTCGGGGAACCGGTAGTTCCCGGTGAAGACGAGCACGTTCGTCGCGCCACCGAGCACGTTCGTGCGCGGTGACGGGGTCGTGTAGTAGGGCACGTTCTGCCATGTGATGCGCCATTCGCCGGGCGGCACGTTGGTGCGGAAGGACTGTCCGGCGCCCGTCACGGTCCGCCCTGCCGGCCCGGTCAGGACGAAGGCCGCCTGCGCCAGATTGTTGGTCACCAACAGGCTGGTCGGTGCCACGGCGTTCAGCGTCACGCTGATGTCGTCGAGCATCCAGCCAAGGCGCGCGCCCGGGGTGAAGGCGAAGAGCTGGTAGTTGAAGCGGAAGCGCACGACCTGGCCGACGAACTTCGACAGGTCCACCTCGACCTCCTCCCAGTCGAAAGACAGTTCGTCCGTGACCGCGTAGAGGTCCTGCCAGGTGGCGCCGTTGTCGGAAGAGAGGGCGACCTGCGCGGCCTCGAGCACGAAGTCGCCGAACGGATCGTCCTCGTCGCCGCCCGAGACGCTGAAGTCGTAGTTCTGCCAGAAGCGGAGCTTCGGGGAGTTCCCGCCGACGAGGCTGATCGCGGGACTGATCAGGTCGGTGGAGGCGAAATCGACATCCTCGCCGCGCAGGTTGGTGGCCCAGACATGGTCGCCCGTATGCGGCGTGACGCGACGCGTGTTCACGGGTTCGCCAAACTGCCAGCTGCTGGAGGCGAAACCGAAGCCGCCGTCGTCCTCATCGTCGCCGGGCAGCGGGATGCCGGTTCCGGAATCGTTGAACACGGCCCAGCCAGGTTCCTCGGCATCGAGCGAATCCTCCCACGGCGGCGACAACGGCTGCAGCGTGGTGACCTCGTAGAGCTGCCCGCCATGGTCGTCCACGGTCACGTTGCCGGCCAAATCCCGGCTGACGACCTGGAAGTAGTAGGTGCGGTCCGGCAGCAGGCCGCGGAGGAGCACGCCGTGCTCGGTGGCCAGCTCGGCCACGTAGGCGGTGCGGGTGAGGAAGGAGGCGTCGCCCCGCGCCTCGCCGAATCGCACCAGCGCATCGGTGGGCTTGTCGGTGGTCCAGAAAACAGCCGCCTCGTTGTAGGACGGCTCGGTGCTGACCGCCGTGATGACGGGTTTAACGGTGTCCACCATGGCGGTGGCGACCGAACGGGCGTTCGCGGAATCCACGTAGCTCACGGAAAACTCGTCGCCGTGCTTGGCCGCGAGCTTTCCGGGACCGGCTGGGGCGTTGGCGGGCTGAACCGTGAATCGTCCGCGGAACACTCCGCGCCGGGTCGTTTCGGCCAAGGTCAGTGCCAGCGTGGTAGGACCGTTGGTGACCATCGCGTTGGCGGTGCCGAGTCCGGCGCGAGCGCTGTCGAGCACTTCGACCACCACGTCGCCGGGTAGCGTGTAAGCGGCCTGGTCGAAGGCCACCGCGCCGCCCGGGGCGAGTTCGGGCGCGAGGAAGCGCAGCGCATTGGCAAGGAGCGTGGGCCGGTTGTTTGGCGCCGGTGAATCAAGCGGCACGGCTTCTAAGGGGAACGAGTAGAACACGACCCGCCCGCCCGCGGTGTCCTGGCCGGTGCGCGGATAACGGACACCGACGACCTGCTGGGTTTCCTCCAGGAACACCGGGGCTGCGTCCGTCGCCGGCGTGAGATGGTCCGATACGTCGGACCAGCCACTCAGGCCGTTGAGGCTGAAGAGCAGGTCCACGATGAAGCCTTCAGGGAAGTTGGAGTAATCCAGTTCCACGCTCACGCCGGCGCCGGCGAGGTCGCCGGGGACCGCCCGGATGGCGTTGGCGCCGGAGTCGGCCCCGAAGTCCCGCACGTGCAGCACCTCGCTGATGAAGTTCGTGCCGCCGGGCGATTCCTTCAGGCGGGTCAGCAGGTCGTGCGAGACGACAAAGAGCGAGCCGCCGGCCTGGACGTAGGACTGCACGGCCGTGGTCATGCCCGGGAGCGGCGCGGCGAGTTCCTCCGGCCGCCAGATGAGCAGGCGATACGGGCGCAGCTCGGCGGCGGTGGGCGCCCGGCGGACCACCGAAGTGTCCCACACTTCGTAATCCACCCGCAGGGCGTCGAGCGCCGCGGTCCAGTTCTCGATCCCGGGATAGATGGTGTCGGTGAGCTGCTCGAAGGTTGCCTCGGGCGAATACACCAGCAACGCCGCCGCCGGCGTCGGGGCCACGAACCGCAGGAGCACGCCGCCGTGGTCGTTCGTCGTCACGTTGCCGGCACGGTCGGTGGCCACCACGTAGTAGAAGTAGGTCTCGCCCGGCGTCAGCGGCGGCAGGTTCACCCGGGCCTGGGTGCGGAAGGCCGGATCGCTGACCACGTTCGTGACCGCATTCGTGAGCCCGTAGAAGACCACCGCGCTGGCAGGTTCGCTGTTCAGCCAGGTCACCTGCACCCGGCCGAAATCCTTCGCCGCCGTCACGCCACTGACCAACGGCGGCCGGGCATCGATCAGCGCCGTCGCCGTTCGTTCGCCCGGCGGGTTGGCGTCGCGGTAGAGCACGCGGATTTCATCCGCGTCCTTCACGGACAGCCGGCCGTCGCCGGCCGCGGCCGCATTGGTGGTAAGGGCCACGGTGCCCAGGAAGTTGCCGGACAGGCCCACGCGGCCGAGCGACACGGGCTCACCGGCGGGCTCGGTCGGGCTGGTCACGGTCACCGTCACGCTGGGCTGGGCGGCCAGTTCCTGATCCACGAGGCGGAGCGTCGCCGTGGCCGGGGCGCGGTAGGCGGCGCGATCCCAGGAGACAACGCCTTCGCCAGGCGCGGGCAGTTCCCCGGAAATGACGAGGGCGAAGTCCTGCTCCGGGGCGGCGTTGGGACGGCGGCGGACATCCTGCACGACGTTTACGCCGCGCACGCGGACGGTCCATTCGCCGGCGGCGGGTTCCAGGAGGTGCACCGCCTCGACGTTGTTGATCCGGTCGCCCTGGAAGGTCGCCGCGACGCTCTCGCCGTCGGCGAAGGCGTTGCCGCGGTAAAGGTCGCCATTGGGGGCGACTACTTCGAGATCCAGGTCGTTGACCAGCGCGGGAATTGCTGCGGGCAAACCCGGCACGTCGGTGTAAACCAGCGTCACCTTGAGCTGGTCGCCGGAACTGACGACCACCTTGCGCTCGTGGACACCGCCGGTCGCGAGTCCGGTGCCTTGGTCGGCCAGCTCGAAGCGGCGGTCCGAGTCGATGAGGTTGACGAGGTTGATGCGGCCCCAGCCTTCGTCGTTGTTTGGCACCGGCGCGGTGTCGCCGACAAGGATGCCGTCGCCGTCCTCAGTGGGTTCACCCAGGAAATCATCGTCGCCGCCCGGGATGACCGCCGTGCCCATGTCATCGGCCGAGTTGATGAGCAAGGCCTTCACCAGGGCCGGCGAGGGCGTCGCCCCGCCGTGCGTCGCACGATACCACTGCACGATGACCGCGCAGGCGCCGCTGGCGTGGGGGCCGGCCTGCGAGGTGCCGCCTTGGTAGAGGTAAAGGCTGCTGATCGGCCCCCAGGCGTTGTTGTCGTTGGCGAAGATGGACCGCAGCGAGGCGATCCACGTCCCGGGCGCAACCACGTCGGGCTTGATGCGGCCATCTTCCGCCGGGCCACGGCTGGAGAAATCGGCCATCACTTCCTGGCCTTCGCCGTAGAGCGGGAACTCGAACCGGTTGTTCTGCGTGGCGCCGGTGGCGATCACGTTCTTGGCGACCGCCGGGGTGCCAATGGTCTGGCCGCCGGGGCCGGAGTTGCCGGCGCTGAACTCGAGGACGTAGGCCTGTTCCCCGGGCACGTCGGGATCGGCATCGCGGACCAGCGCATCGAACTCCGCAGCGCTCAAGTCGTAACGCCCGCCGCTGTCGTCGCCCCACGAATTTGAGCCGACGTAGGCGCCGCTGCGGACGGCATCCTGCGTGAGCCGGGCGAAGCTGGGTGGCGGCCGATAACCGCCGGAACCATCGAAAATGCGCTGGCCGACCAGCCGGGCCCCCGGAGCGACGCCGAGGCCGTAACGGAAGCCGTTGTCATCCGCCTCGCCCGACGCGGCGTTGCCCAGCACGATGCCGGCGCAGTGCGTGCCGTGGCTGTGTTCGTCGCTGCCATCGGGCAAACCGTCGTAGGCGAACAACGCCTCCACGCGGCCCGTGAGATCGGGGTGCAGGTCATCCGGGTCGCCGGAATCGATGCCTGAATCCGCCACCGCCACGATGACGCCCGAGCCGTCGTAGCCGAGTTCGTGCACATGGGCCGGACCGCCAATCGCGGAACCTTCGCCGGCGACGATGGTGGTGGCGACTTCGTCCACGAGCTTCATGCGGGCGGCGGGCTCGATCCAGACAACCGCGTCGGACTGGGCGAGCACGCGGAGCTCGGCGGCGTTGACGGTGCCGGAGAAGAATGTGCCGGCGCTGAGTGTGGGGCGTGGTGTGTTGTCGTGCAGATGCCGGGCGAGCACGCGCAGCTCCAGCGGCGACGCGCCGGGGCGGGCGAGGAGCTTGACGGCGAACGGTTCGGTGAGCCGGCCGGTGAGGCGGGTCTTGAGCCGCGGGTCGAGCTTAAGCGCGGGGGTGAATTCACCAACCCAACGGACCGCCGCGAGGGCGCGCAGTTCTCCCAGCCGGACATCGGTCAGACGCGCGACAAAGGCATTGTCCGGGACGAAGTGCAGCAGTTCTGCGCCCAGTTGCGTGACCGCCGCGCGGTCGGCGGGCGTGGGTGCGTGTTCGAACTGGACCAGATACAGGCCGCTGACCGGTGCTTCCGCCGCCTGCCGGGCCAACGCCCGCTGTGGTGCTGGAGCCGGCTCCGGCGTCGTGATGGTGCCGTTGCGGAGGCGGAGCTGGCGGGGTTCCGCCCCCAACACCAAACAGACGGAGAGGCCAAACGCGGCCAAAACGCGGAATAGGGAGCGGCTCACATCGGCAAAGCTAGCCAGCGCCGTGCCAGCGGCAAGCGGGGCATCCGTCGGGCCTGTCGGGCGGTGCCCTGATCGTGCTCACGATCCTGACCCTTCTCTTCTTCCCGGATGACGAAAATGAGTGGGAATCCGATCAGGATGCTGCCGAACGTCGTGGCGGCTTGTCGGGCCGGGACCGGTTCCTTCAGTCTGGGCCACGTCATGAAACTGGGATTCGTCTCCGCCATTCTCCCCGAACTGTCGCTGGACCAAGTGCTCGCCTTTGCCCGCGCGAACGGCTTTGCCTGCGTCGAGGCCATGTGCTGGCCGATGGGCAAGGCGGAGCGGAAGTTCGCCGGGGTGACCCATGTGGACGTCACGGGCTTTACCCGGGCGAAGGCGGACGAGTTGAACGCCCTCTGTGCCAGACACGGCGTGCCGCTGAGCGCGCTGGGTTATTACCCCAATCCGCTCGATCCCGAACCGGCGGTTTCCAAACGCGCGGTGGAGCATCTCCGGCGGGTCATCGTCGCCGCGGAACTGCTGGGTCTGAACACCGTGAACACCTTCACCGGGCGCGACTGGACGAAGAGTGTGAATGCGAACTGGCCGCGCTTCCTGAAGACGTGGAAGCCGCTGCTGGCCTTCGCCGCCGACCACGGGATCCGCATCGGCATCGAAAACTGCCCGATGTCGTTCACGGCGGATGAATGGCCCGGCGGCAAGAATCTGTTCACCACGCCCGTCATCTGGCGGCGCGCCTTCAATGATCTGGGGGCGGACAACCTTGGGCTGAACTATGATCCGTCGCATTTCGTGCTGCAGCAGATGGATCCCGTGAGCCCGCTGCGGGAGTTCCAAGACCGGCTGTTCCACCTGCACGCCAAGGATGTGAAGCTCGACCGCCGGCGTCTGAACGAAGTCGGCGTGTTCGCCCATCCGAACGAGTGGCACACACCGCGCATCCCCGGCTACGGCGAGATGGACTGGGCGAAGTTCATGGGCGCGCTGATGGAGACGACCTACCGTGGGCCGGTGTGCATCGAGGTGGAAGACCCGACCTTCGGCAAGGACCTCGGCGGTCGGGAACGGGCGCTGAAGGTCGCCGGCAACGTGCTGCGGCCGTTCTTTGCCTGAGGCGTCGCGTGGCTTTGGACTGTCTTTGGCGATGGCAAGCCGCCCCGTCAGCCAGTCACCAAGTTCACTGACGTCATAGGGATGCCGCGCTTGGCAACCTGTGACCTCGCTGGCGGGTCAGGCCTCCCCCGCGGCCGGCGAAGAACAAAACTGCGGATGCTGGCCGAGCCGTTCCCAGTTGGCCGCCGACAACGGTGCCTGGCGGTAAACGGGTTCTTCAAGCGGTTCGGCGCTGGTCGAGCGGCGGACCCGGTCCAGCCACGCCCGTGGCAAGGGTTCCGCGAGTAGTTTCGGCTGCATTGCCGCCAGGGTGGTTTCCTCCTTTTCGCCCGTGGCGTGTCCGGCGCCGACGAACCAGCCCGCCAACAGCAGTGTGGTCCGCAGGATGGTCGCGCGCGAATACGTCGCGAGCGTGCATTCCGCACCGGCCAGTTCCCGCATCCGTGCGAAGAGCGGTCGGGTCCACATCGCGGCGTTGCGGGCCGGGGAATAGGCGTCGAACAGGATCGCGTGCGGCGCGGGCCAAGCCCCGGCGGCGGCGTCCGCCAGCAGGGAGGGAAAATCGCCGAGGCGAGTTTCCCAGCATACGTCCGCGGAGCCATGACGGAACTCCACGCGGCCGCCCGTCAGCAACTGCTGCAAGGCGGGCTCAAAGCCGGCGATGAACTCCAGCCGGTCGGGCGCTCCCAGGGCGAACCGGAGCGGTTCCAACGTGTGGTCGAAGCTCACCACGCGGATCCGGCCAGCCGTTCCCGCGACGGCCCGAAGGGCGGTCAGCACGTTGGCGGCGGCCCCGAGTCCCACATCCCACAGCACGAACTCACCGCACGCGGCCGCGAAGCGTTCGGCCAGCCGCAACTGCCGCACGTAGAGCGCCTCCGCCTCGGCCACGGGGCCGATGACGGGATGAAACGTCTCGCCCTCGGCAACAGAGCGGACGCTCCAGGTGCCGTTCTTCAGTTGGACGAGCTCATAGCTGGAACCGGACATCGGGCGCGGACCATCGGAGAGGATTCCCGCGGGAGGCAACTGGAATGCCTACGATTCGCGTTCCTGGATTCGCCCTCTCGTTTCCCCGTCTGCTACGCTGGCCGGGCCGATGAGCGACGACATCCAACTCACCGACGCCTTCTTTCAGAAAACCGCCGGCTGGGAGGTGGTGAAGCACGCCCGCGTCCTGCTCGCGAGCGACAAGGTGCTGTCGTCGAACTACACGCCGCCCGTGCTCAAGGGCGTGGTCGCCGCCGGCGAGACGACTTACCGCGCCGGGTTGGTCATCAAGGGCGTGATCGACATCGACAACCTCTGCACCTGCCGTGCCTCGCGGGATGACGGCATCATCTGTGCGCATTCGGTTGCGGTGGGGCTGCACTGGATGCGGGGGCACAGCGGAGCCGGTGGGAAAGTGGGAGGGGGAGAAAGTGGGAGGAGCTCCAACTCACCTGCTCACTCTCCCACTTTCCCACCTGCCACGTCGGCAACGAAGCCAGCGCGAGACGGTATCAGGCTGCGTCGGGCCGACGCCGGCGAGGTGCTGGAGATCCACGTCATCTTCCCGCCGAGCCTGGCGGATTCGCTGGCGCGGGGGCGGGCGATGCTGGTGTTCGAGGGCGTCACCAGCCGCGGCCGGATGCCGCTGAATGCGCTGGTGAAGGGTGGTCCGTTCCGGCTGTCGCCCGCGGACGCGGCCTTGCTCGACGCGGCGGAACTTGTCACCGGTGGTGACACGCCGGGCATGGTCCAGTTGTCGGCGGCGGACTTCGGTGAACTTCTGCCCGCTCTCGCCGGGCATCCCCGCTTGACGGTCGGCCGCAACCAGCCCTTCGCCGTGTCGAACACACCGGCTGGCCTGCCGCTCACGGCGACCTTGGAAACCAACGGAGAGATCACGCTCGCGCTCCGGCCGGTCGGGAAACCGCCGGCAATCTTCGTTGCCGGGACCACGGCATGGGTGCTCTCGGAAGTAGGGCAGGCTGCCAGCCTGCCCGCTGCGCCGACCGGCGCGAAACCGGGTGCTTCGGCCTCAAACCACTCGGGCAGGCTGGCAGCCTGCCCTACTTTGGCGCCGCTCGCGCTCGCGCCGCAGTTCCGGGGGGCGTTGCAGCAGCCGTTGCGGATTCCCCGGACGCAGGTGCCGCTGTTCCTGTCGCAGGACTGGCCCAAGTTGTCCGCGGACGAGACCGTGGAGGCGAATTTTCGGCTGGAGGACTTCGAGCTCACGCCCCAGCCACCGAAGTTCATCCTGAATCTCGCGGGCGGCCTCGCGCAGCTCACGGGCACGCTTCAGTGCGCCTACGGTCCGCGGATCATGACCGTGGGCGTCAGCGCGGCGGGTGAGGGTGCGTTCATGCCTGATCCGGCGAACCCGCGCCGTTACGCCACGCGGGATCCGTTGGCGGAGCACAACGCGCTGCTGCGGCTGCGCAACGCGGGCTTCACCGGGCCGAATCCGCAGGGGCAGTGGCAACTGCTGGGACAGGAGCGGGTGCTGGCGTTTTTCGCGCGGGAGTTTCCGCGACTGGAGAAGGCGTGGCAGGTGTCGCTGGAGGAACGCCTGTCGCACAGCACGCAGAAGAACCTGGAGCGGGTGACGCCGCAGTTCCGGATCACGCCGAGCGGAGAGCAGTGGTTCGACCTCGAGGTCAGTTACGGCACGGCCGGCGGCGAACGGTTCAGCGCGGCGGAGATCCAGACGCTGCTGCAGGGCGGCGGACGCAAGCTGAAGAACGGCAAGTTCGCCATCATTGATTCCGGCGCGGTGGAGGAATTGCAGGAGGTCATCCTCGACTGCGCACCGCAGCAGCGCACGGGTGGCGCCGGGACGAGCTACCGGATGAGCGCGGCGCAGGCGGGTTTCCTCGATTCGTCCCTGGCGGAGCAGGGCTTCACGTTCGCCGCGCCGCCGCAGTGGAAAGATCGCTTGCGCCAGCAAACGGGCGAGGCGGCACTGGTGTGTCCGCCGCTCGGCAAGCTCGAGGAGGTGCTGCGGCCGTATCAGAAGCACGGCGTGGCGTGGATGCGCTTCCTCCGTGAGAACGGCTTCGGCGGCGTGCTCGCCGACGAGATGGGCCTGGGCAAGACGCTGCAGGTGCTGGCGCACGTGTGGGCAAGTCTGAAGCCGGAAGCCGGAAGCCGGAAGGATGACAACAATCCCGCACTTCGCACTTCCCAGTTCGCACTTCCCACGTTGGTCGTGTGTCCCACCACGCTGGTCTTCAACTGGGCGGCGGAGGCGGCGAAGTTCATGCCGGAGCTGCGTGCGCTCGTGCTGAACGGCCCGGACCGGCACCGGGAGTTCGCCCGCATCGCCGAGTGCGATGTGGTCATCACCAGCTACGCGTTGATCCGGCGCGATGCGGAGCGGTATCGCGAGCTGGAGTTCGACACCGTGGTGCTCGACGAAGCCCAGCACATCAAGAATCGCCAGACCCAGAACGCGCAGGCCGTGAAAGCCATCCGCGCGCAACACCGGCTCGTGCTGACCGGCACACCGCTGGAGAACTCGGTGCTCGATCTGTGGAGCATCTTCGACTTCCTGATGCCGGGTTACCTTGGCACGACGCAGGACTTCCGGGAGCGCTACGAGGTGCCCATTGCCAAGGAGAAGGACGCCGCGACGATCGCGCGGCTGGCCAAGCGCGTGCGCCCGTTCCTGCTCCGCCGGCTCAAGCGCGACGTGGTGAAGGAACTGCCGGCCAAACTGGAGCAGGTCTCGTTCTGCGACCTGACGGACGAGCAGGCGGCCGTTTACCAGCAGTTGCTGGCCCACACGCGCAAGGAGGTCCTCGAAGCGGTCGGCGAACAGGGGATCGCGAAGAGCCGGATGCTGGTGCTCACGGCGCTGCTGCGCCTGCGGCAGGTGTGCTGCGACCTGAGGTTGCTGGAGTCCCGTAGCAACCGAGGTGACGAGGCTCAATCTACCCAGGACCCAGACTCCAAATCCAAACCCCAATCCAGTCAGAGCCTCCTCACGTCGGCTGCTACCGTGCCGTCCGGGAAGGTCCAGCTCTTCGGCGAGCTGCTCGACGAGATAGTGGATGGCGGACATCGCGTGCTCGTGTTCAGCCAGTTCACCTCAATGCTGGCGCTGCTCCGCGAGGAATTGGAGGCGCGCGAACTCACGCACTGTTACCTCGACGGCTCGACGAACAACCGCGGCGAGGTCGTGCAGAAGTTCCAGGCGGACGAGTCCATTCCGGTGTTTCTGATTTCGCTCAAGGCCGGCGGGGTGGGCCTGAACCTCACGGGCGCGGACACCGTCATCCACTTCGACCCGTGGTGGAATCCGGCGGTCGAGGATCAGGCCACCGACCGCGCCCACCGCATCGGCCAGACCCGCGTGGTGACGAGCTACAAGCTCATCACGCGCGGCACGGTGGAGGAGAAGATTCTGACCTTGCAGCGCAAGAAGCGGGAACTGATCGAGGCCACGCTGACGGGTGAGGAGGCTTTCACAGAGAAGCTGAGCTGGGACGAAATCCAGGAGCTGCTGAACTGACCGGTGCCGCGGTCCGCCTTTCCAGCCGGGTCGGGAGCCGGCAGTATGGGCGCCGTGCACCGACTCCTGCGATTGCTGCTGCTGTGCGCCTGTCTCGGGGCGGGAAGCCTCCGGACGGCCGCGCACCCGTTCCTCCAGAATTCGTGGCAGGTGCTGGTCGAGACCAACCGGCTGGTGATGCGCGTCAGTGCGACGTTGCGGGAGATTGCGGTCATCCAGGGGCTCGACACGAACCGCGCGCCGGCGCTGGATGTCATCACCGGTGCGCTCGAGAAACACGGCGCCTACGTGCTCAAGTCGCTGAACGTGCAGGCCGACGGCCGACCGCTGCCGGGCGAGGTGCTCGATTCACAGCTGGTTACGGACGGCGGCGAAGCCGGTTCGCCGGACAGCGCCCTGTATCTCGATCAGGCCCATGCGGCCTTCGATCTGGAATTTCCATTCCCCGGAACGCCGCCCCGCGAGATCACGTTCGGCCATGCCACGCTGAAGGGACAGAACTACGCTCCCGGCATTCCGTGGGACGTCACCTATGCGTTGCTGGTGAAAGGCGCGGACCGGCGGGAGCTGGCTGCCGGATTGGTCCGGGCGGATTTGCCATTTTCACTGGAACTGCCCGGGACTGCTCCGCTGGCGGCCGCCACTGTCGCGGGTCCATCGCGGGACACCCCAACGCCCGTTCGCACCGCACCGTTGGATGGCTTTGCCGACGGCTCCCGCACAACACCATTCGGCGACTATGTGAAGCTGGGCGTGCATCACATCTGGTCCGGCTGGGACCACCTGCTTTTCCTCGCGGCGCTGGCATTGGCGGCGGTGAAGTTGACGGACTTCTTCAAGCTCATCGCGATCTTCACGCTGGCACACTCGATCACGGTGACGCTGTCGGCGCTGAACTGGGTGCGGTTGCCGCCGTGGTTCGTTGAGCCAGTAATCGCCGGCAGCATCGTATTCGTGGCGGTGCAGAATGCGATGGCGCCCAAGGCCGCCCAAGGCCGCGCCCGGCTGGCGGTCGCCTTCGGCTTCGGGCTCGTGCACGGACTGGGTTTCGCCGGGGGCCTGAACGAGGCCATCGGCGGCACGGGCGGCGCCCCCCTGGCGCTGGCGATTGTGGCGTTCTGCCTCGGCGTGGAACTGGGCCACCTCGCAGTGGGGCTGCCCTTCTGGTCAATGCTACGGGCCGGCCGGGCGGAACTGGGCGAGCGGTTCTCCGCGCCTGTCTTGCGCTGGGGTTCCGTCCTGGTCGGTCTTGGGGGCGCCTACTTTCTGGTCGCCGCCCTGCGGAACTATCTCTGAGCTGGGGTCGCCGTCGCGGGCACCAGCCGCACGGTTCCGGTCTGCGGATTGTAGTCCCAGTGCATTCCGGCGGGGGCGGCGGGCGGTCCCTGCAGGTAATGTTCCCGGACCAGTTCGTTCAGGTCCGCGGGTAACCGGTCCTCCATCGCGCTGAACTTCTGGATCGCCGATGTGAGTTCTGCGGCGGAGATGGACTTTTCGGCGAACTTCTTCGCTTTGCCCTGCGCCGCGAGGTAATCGAGCGGCGCCGCGATCGGGTTGCCGGAGGTGCTGTCCTTCTTTTTCGCCTCATCCTGCCGGCTGCACCCGATCAGGACGGCACCGACCAGGGTCGCAACCGCGCACCGGAATTTCATGTCCGCACGCTAGCCGCGCCCAGCCCGGAAACAAGGTCCCGCTGTTCACTGGGTCCGGACGGGGTCCAGAAGCTGGAAGCTGTCCTGTTCCACCTGAAACCGGCCCTCGAACCGGGCGAGCAGTTTGCGGCCGCCGAGTCGGCTGGTGAGCCGGCGGTTCACCCAGAGGCCGTTATCCAGCCGCTGCCGGTCGAGTTTCATCTCGAACCGGTCCAGTGAGCCGACAATTCCACCCCAGAAGGTGAAACCGCTCGTCAGACTGGCGTCCAACTTCGCGAGTTCGAACTGCTCCGCATCGATCCAGACCGTGCCCGCCAGCAGGCCCAGAACGCGATCCGCGATCTCCTTCGCCTCCGGTTGGTCAGCCGCGCCGAACCGGAGCCGGAACGCCAGGCGCCCATCGATGATCTCCGTGCCGTCAGGGGCGAAGGTGAAACGACGGATGAGCTTTTCGTCGATGAAGTCGATGTTGCCCCGCTGGTTCCGGTCGGACCGGGTCGCGAAGCGGCGGCGGCGGGCGGATTCCTCTTCCGACTCCCGGGAGGATTCCTGGGCGGTGACCGGCCGCCCATTGAGCGTCAGCAGGCGGACCGACTGCTCGAAGCCCCGCAATTCGACCAGCTGTTCCTTGGTCTTCCGCTCCTTCGCGGTGCCTCTGGCATCAATCTGCTCGGCGGTCGTTCGGCGAATGAAGGAGATCGCGAATTCCGCCTGCCGGTTGGAGTTCGCGCGGGAGCGCTCGATGAAGCGGGTGATGATCTCATTTGCCGTGGGCGACGGGGCAGCGGTCTCCGCACGGAGCCTCAGGTTCAGCAGCAGGACCAACGCCGGCAGAAGCCACAGGTGCATGCGAGAGGGGCTAACCCGCATTGGGATGCCCGTCAACCAGGCCAGTGATGGCTCTCCGGCGGACGGGGCGTCGTTCCGGCCGGGGTTTAGACATCTTGGCCCGCTGGCACCGCGAGCGGCCCTCGTCACGCCGCGGCCGCCCAGTTGCGGCGCTGGAAACCTTGCTGAAAAGACACGTTCGGAGAAGGGCTGGCCGGCCTTCCGCCTTGTCAGCCTGCCTCCCGTCGCCATGCTCCGCGCCTCAATATGCTCAAGGCTGGCATCGTGGGACTGCCGAACGTCGGCAAGTCCACCCTCTTCAACGCCGTGACCCGCACCCGCAAGGCGCAGGCGGCGAACTACCCGTTCTGCACCATCGATCCCAACGTGGGCGTGGTGACCGTGCCGGACGAACGCCTGGGCGTGCTGCAGAAGATTGCGAAGACGAACGTCGTGATCCCCGCTGCCATCGAGTTCGTGGACATCGCCGGCCTCGTGAAGGGTGCCAGTGCCGGCGAGGGCCTCGGCAACAAGTTCCTCAGCCACATCCGCGAGGTGGACGCCATCGTGCAGGTCGTGCGGTGTTTCGAGGATGCCGACATCCATCACGTCGCCGGCAGCGTGGACCCGGTCCGCGATATCGAGACCATCACCACCGAACTCGTCCTCGCCGACCTGGAGGCCGTGAACAAGCGCTTGGAAAAGGTCGCAAAGGACGCCAAACGCGGCGACAAGGCCGCACTCGCCGAACAGGGCGTGCTGCAGAAGCTTCAGCCCCATCTCAACGACGGCAAACCTGCGATCACCCTGGAACTCACCGCCGAGGACAAGGCCATCTCGCGGACTTTCTGGCTGATGACCGACAAACCCACGATCTTCGCCTGCAACGTGAAGGAGGGCGATCTGGCCACGGCCGACGGCAATCCCCATGTGCTCAAGGTCCGCGACTACGTGCAGCACCATCTGGCCTGCGAGGCCGTGGTGATCTCCGCGCAGATCGAAAGCGACCTGGTGGACCTTTCCGAGGACGAAGCCAAGGCATTCCTCGCCGAACTCGGCGTGAAGGAATCCGGCGTCGGCGCGCTCATCCGCGCCACGTATCATCTGCTGGGCCTGCGCACCTACTTCACGGCGGGTGAAAAGGAAGTCCGTGCCTGGACGATTCACGCCGGCGACACCGCACCCAAGGCGGCCGGCGTGATCCACAGCGACTTCGAGCGCGGTTTCATCAAGGCCGAGACTGTCGCATACACCGACCTGGTTAACTGCGGTTCAGTGGCGGTCGCCCGCGAAAAGGGCCTCTACCGCATGGAAGGCAAGGAATACGTCGTGAAGGACGGCGACGTGCTGCTGTTCAAATTCAACGTGTGAACGGCGGCCGGTTCGCCTCTCCCGCCGCGCCGCATGAACCTCTCCTCGCTTGACTGGGCGGCGGTGACCCGGCTGCGGGAAATCTTCCTTGAAGGCGGGCCGCAGCGGCGGGCGTATTGGACCTCGCCGGCCGATTTGCAGGCCTATGACCTGACCTTGGGCGAACGCATCGGCTGGAAGTGGGATTCCGTCCTGGGCGAACTCACGGCCGCCCGCTGGAAACCGCCCGTGGGCCCACTGGTGGATTTCGGCTGCGGCAGCGGGGTGGCGGGGCGGCGGGTGCTGGCCGCGTTTGGCGCCGGTCACTTCACCGGCCTGCGGCTGCACGACCGCTCGGGGATCGCGGAATCCTTCGCCCTGGGTCGCGCACGGGAGCTGTTTCCGGAACTGCCCGGTTCCGTTCTCAGTGCGGCGGAACTCGATGGGGACGGTCCGCTGGGCACGCTGGTGATCAGCCATGTGCTGAGCGAAATGGCTGAACGTGACCGCGCGAAACTCGTTCGCCTGGCCCGCCGCGCCGCCGCGGTGCTTTGGGTCGAACCGGGCACCCATGCCGACAGCCGGGCGTTGATCGACGTGCGCGAGGCGCTCCGCGGCGAATACGACCTCATTGCGCCATGCACCCACTGCGAATCGTGCGGTCTGCTGGCGCCGGAACGGTCCGCCGACTGGTGCCATTTTTTTGGCCGTCCGCCGTGGGAGATCTTCACCGATTCCTCGTGGAGTGAATTCGCTGACCGCTTGGGCGTGGACCTGCGCAGCCTGCCGTTCAGCTTTCTGGTCCTGCAACGCCGCGGCGAGGGGACGTCTCCGGCCGCCCAGCACGGTCTGACGCGCACGCTGGGCCGGGCGCGGATCTACAAGGGCTACGCCAAGATCTTCGCCTGCGATAAGGACGGGGTGGGCGAAGTCACCCTCCAGAAGCGCGACGCGCCGGAACACTACAAGGCCATGAAGGACGGGGACGCGTCGCCGTTGCAACGCTGGCGGCGGGACGGTGACCGGGTGCGACCGGCCGAACCGTCCCAGTGAGGCCGCGGCCCGGCCGCGTCGGAATCATTCGGGTTGGGGCGCATTTGCAGCCGTCGCGGTTCTCTCGAGTTCGAAGTCATCGAAATCTCCGTTGTCCCGGTTGATCCGCTGCACCGAGCCATCGAACAGGCAATAGATGCGCTCCCAGGTGCCGTTGGGCAGATGGCGGGGAGCCTTCTCCCGGATGAGAATCATCTGTCGTTCCGACGGGTCGACGGTCCGTTCATGCGGATGGAATTCCAAGAGCTCGAGGGAAACACCGCCGACCGTTCCGTCGGGACCCGACCGCGCCAGACTTTCGACCTCCTTGCTCATCTGCTCAAAGGAGGTCGGAAAAAGGCCGCGCTTCTGATCCGGCCGACAGTAGGCAAAGGAAATGGCTGCCAAGCCGAGCTGCTTCAGCGCATTGACGATCCGAGCCGATGTCGCCTCGGCAATCAGCGCTTGGGTGGTCAACGCGTCAATGTCGCCGGCGCCAGCTGACGGTGCTGCCGCGGCGCGGGTCACGGCGGAGCGCGCCGCTTGGCGGAGTTGAGCCACCTCGCCGCGCAGTCGGAGCAGTTCGTCCTGCTGTTCCCTGAGCCTAGCCATGGCTGCGGATTCGGCCGGGCTGGTCGCGGCGGCCGCCGGAGACGTTTTTCCGGCCGCGAGTTGGTGGCGGAGGACTTCGTTGTCCCGGACGAGTTGTTTGACCCGCAGGTGTTGCCAGCCAAGGACCGCCAGTGCGGTGATGCCCGCAACGCCGAGGATGAGTTTGGATTTCATGAGCAGAAGGAAAGGGGCGGCGCCACCGGCGGTTGCGGCTGCGGTGAGGGCCGCGGTTGAGAGGCTGCCGGCCAAACCGAGAGGTGCCGCCTGAGTTCCGGCCACGCTCAGGGCGGCGGCCACCACGCCGCCGCCGACTTCGAGGCCGCGTCGGCGAAAGGTTTCCCGCAGCTTTTCCAGCGCGCGGCTCACGCGCTTTTGCGCGGCATCCTCGCCGGTGCCGAGCGCCTCGCCGACCTGGGCCAGGCTGCGCCCGGCAAGAAACCGCAGCACCACCGCGTCACGGTCGGCGGCGGGCAGCTCCGCCAGGGCCGCGTCCAGCAGCGGCTGGAGTTCGCCGGCCGCGCGGGCGTCGGCGGTGTCGGAGGCATCGGTTGTCTGGGTGATCATGGACAGTTGCTCCCGGCGCGCCCGGCGGACTTCGCCGCGGACCTGTTTGGCGGCGGCATGACAGGACGCGCAATGCAGCCAGCCGGCCAGCACGGTTTCCGGCGGCAGTGAGCCGGCCTTGCGGGCGAGGTCGGTGAAGACGGTCTGGGCCACGTCCCGGGCCAATTCGGAATTGCCGGTCACGCGGCGGGCCGCCGCCCACACGAGGTTGACATGCCGGTGCACCAGTTCGGCAAAGGCCTGTTCGTCGCGCTGGTGGGCGTAGCGGCGGAGCAATTCTTGGTCGGCGTCGGCGGGCATCGTCTTTTCGGCAGATAACACCCGCCGGCCGCGAAATCCGACAGGGATTGTTTGGGCCAACCATTTTTTGAATGCGGGACCGGTCCGGGCACCCGGCCAGTTTTCGTTCGCCAGAATGACCGCGTTCGCGGAAGCCTCCGTGCATGTCTCCCTGGCTGGCCTGGACCTTGGTCGCGGTCTTTTCATGGGGCCTTTGGGCAGTGCTGTCCCGGGGCTTGGGCGAAGCGTTGAGTCCCGGCCTCAGCCAGGCGCTGTCCACGCTCGGCCTGATTCCGCTGATGATTCCGTTGCTGTGGCGGCGGGCCGCCCAACTTCGCCACGCTTCGGTCCGGGGATCCATTCAGGCGCTGGGGGGCGGCGTGGTGACCTGTCTCGGCAACGTGGCCTATTACGCGGCCCTGAACCGCGGCGGCAAGGCGGCCACGGTCGTAACGCTCGCCGCGCTGGCGCCCCTCGTGACCGTGGGGCTGAGCCTCCTGCTGCTGCGCGAACGCCTGAATCGCCTGCAAGCCGCCGGGGTGGCCGGCTCCCTCGTCGCGCTTTGGCTGTTCAACGTGCCGCCGGACGACGGGATCCTGTCTCCAGCCGTCACCTATGCCCTCGTCCCCATCATGCTGTTCGGGCTGTCGGGCTTCCTGCAGAAGCTGGCGACCAACCATCTCGACGGCGAAGTCGCGGCAGTCTGGTATCTGGGCGCGTTTGTGCCCGTCGGCCTCTGGTATGGCCTTTCCGAGCCGTGGCCGGCCATTGTCTCCGTCCGCACTTGGGCGCTGGTCATCGGGCTCGGCTTTTTCCTCGCCCTCGGCAATTTCGCGGTGCTGGCCGCCTTCGCCCGCGGCGGCAAGGCCGCGGTTATCTCCCCGTTGAGCAACCTGTTCCCGCTCGTGAGCCTGCCCCTGCTGCTGCTGCTCGGTGAAACCATCGGCCAGCGGGAATGGCTGGGCATCGCCGTGGCACTGCTCGCGGCGGTGGGACTGGCGTGGGAAAGCCCGGTGGCGAAGAAGCCGGCCTAACGCCCGCGGCGGGCCTGCACCGGAGCACCGGATTTCAATTCGGACACCAGCCGGTCCAGCACGGCCAGTTGGGAAATGCGCGGGCTGATGGAAAAACTACCCTCAGGACGTTCGACTGTCCGGGTGGGCAGATAAACGTCGGCGGTCCGGGCAAGTTCGCTGGCGGGTTCGTTGCTCAGCGCGAGCGTGGGCACACCGGCGGCCCTGGCGGCCCGGACCGCAACCAGCGGAAACCGCGTTTCTCCCGAATGCGAGATGGCGAGCAGCACCAGGCCGTCAACGGGTGGAGTCAGGGCGAATCCGAGGGCCTGCTCGTCAGCGAGGGGCAGGGCGGGCCGGCCCAGCGCGCCCAAGACATCGTTAAGGATCAGGCCCACGCCGTGGGAGGCGCCCACGCCGGCGATCGCGAGGCGACGGGCCTTTCTCAGCAGTTTCACGGCCCGGGGCAGGGCGGTGGCACTGGCCGCCCGGCCGGCGGCGATGTCGTCCCCGTAGTCCGGGCCTTCCGGCGCGTTGGCCGGCAAGGTCGCCGCTCCCCGCGCGGTGAGTTCGCGCAGGACGTGGTATTTGAGGTCCTGGAAGCCGTCGAAGCCGGCGGCGCGGCAGGCCCGCACCACCGTGGCGTCGCTGGTGGCGCACCAAGCCGCGACCTCGCGCAAGCTGCCCGCGGCCACGCGGCCGAGGTCGCGCAGCAGCCGGCGGGCGACATCGGCTTCGCCCGGCCGCATCGTGGCCAGTCCCGTTTCCAACGCGGTGTGCACCTGCATTTGCGACAGGATGGACATTTGTGTTGCAGATACAACCCGCCATCGGTTCCCTGCCGGGAATCCTTCTGTGAAATCCATCGTCGAACTCCTCCGTTCCGGCGTCGTCCTCGGCGACGGCGGCTACCTCATCGAACTCGAACGCCGCGGCTACGTGGACAGCGGTTCCGGCCGCGAAAAGGTCGGCACCGGCCGGGGCAGTGGGCAGTTCACTCCCGAGATCGCCCTCGAGAATCCGGACGCGCTGCGGGAACTGCACCGGGAATTCCTCCACGCCGGCTCGCAGGTTCTGCAGGCGCTCACGTTTTTCGGCACCCGCGAGAAGCTGAACCGGGCCGGTTACGGGGCCGATACCGAGCGCATCAACGCGGCCGCCGTGAAGCTGGCCAAGGAGGTCGCCGGTGACCGGGCACTGGTGGCCGGCAGCGTCTCGCGCACCCAGCTTATCGAGCGTGAGGGCATGGACTCGCTCGGCAAGGCCGGCGACCACATCGCCGAGCAGATCCGCCTGCTCAAGGATGCCGGCGTGGATTTCCTGATCCTGGAAACGTTCTTCCACCTCGCGGAGATGAAGGTGGCCCTCGAGGCCGCCGCCCGGGCGGGCCTGCCGGCCATCGCCACGATGAGCTTCCGGCCCCTGATCGCCCGCTGCACCGACGGTCACACGCCGGCGGAATGCGCGCGGGTGATGGCCGATCTCGGGGCGATCGCCGTCGGTGCAAACTGCGAACAGGATCCGCGCCGGATGCGGCAGTTGCTCCGCGAAATGAGGGCAGCCAGCCCGGTGCCCATCGCGGCCCAGCCGGCGGCCTTTCACACCACTGAGGAATGCCATTCCTTCACCCGTCTGCCGGCTTTCCCGGATGCCCTTGAGACGATTCAGATCGCCCGGACAGAGTTCACGGAGTTCGGCCGGACGGCCCCGGTTGAGGGCATCGCCTACGCCGGCGGCTGCTGCGGCTGCAATGCGGCCTATATCCGCGCGCTCGCCCACGGGGTCGGCAGCGCGGCGGCGACTGGTCTGTCCGCATGAACCCGGTGATCCATCCGGATGCGGATTCCGCCAACGCGGCGGCGGCGATCCTGCTCGGTGACTGGCTGACCCGGCCCGGGGTTCGCAACGTCATGCTCGCGGCCGGCAACACGCCGCTGGAACTGTATCGACGGGTCGGTGAACGGCGGCTTCCTTTGAAGCACCTCCGGGTGTTTGCGCTCGATGAATATGTCGGGGTTCCGCGGGAGGAGCCCCGCAACTGCGCCAACCTGATCCGCCGCACCGCGGTCGAGCCGTGGGGTGTGCCGTTGGACCGGTATGCCAGTGTCAGTTCATCGGAATCCGAGGCGCTCGCCAGCGTCATTGCCCACGAACGGCGCATCGAAGCGGAAGGCGGCCTTGATGTCATCGTGCTGGGACTCGGGCAGAACGGGCACCTCGGTTTCAACGAACCGGGAAGCGCGGAGGATTCGCCGGCCCGGGAGCTGGAACTTGAGACCATCTCCATCGAGGCGAACCGAAAGTGGTTCGGCGGCGACTACGCTCCCGCCAAGGGCGTGACCGTGGGCATGAAGACCATCTTGGCCGCCCGGCGGGTGCTGGTGCTGGCCTATGGGGCGCACAAGGCAAACGCAGTCCGGACGATGGTGTCGGGTGCGCGTTCGCCGGCCTGCCCGGCCTCACTGTTGCGGGGGCATCCAGAGGTGACCCTGTTCCTCGATCCTGCAGCCGCTGCCGGGCTGGTCCGAACCGAAACGGGTCCATGAAGGGTCCCGCCACCGTGATCGGCATTGATGTCGGCGGCACGAAGATTGCCGCGGGCACGGTTTCGTTGCCGACGGGCGCCCGTTCTGCTTCGCGCCTTGTTCCCACTTTGGCCGAGCGGGGCGGCGGGGCGGTGCTTGACGACGTCATTCAACTCGTCCGCGAACTGGCCGCGACGGCGGTGGCCGCCGGCCATACGGTTGCGGCCATCGGCGTGGGCATCTGCGAACTTGTGGACCGCGACGGTCGGTTGGCCAGCGATAACTGCATCCGTTGGCTGGACCTGCCCGTGGAGGCGGAATTGGCCCGGATCGCCCCCGTCAGGATTGAAGCCGACGTGCGGGCGGCGGCGCTGGCGGAAGCCCGCATGGGCGCGGGGCAGGGGATGGACCCGTTTCTCTACGTCACCGTGGGCACGGGTATCAGTTGCTGCCTGATGACCGGTGGCCGGCCTTTCCTCGGGGCGCACGGTGTCACCGGCACGATGGCCAGCAGCCCGTTGGACGCCGAATGCCCGGCCTGTGGTCACCCGGACCGGCGCACATTGGAGGAGATTGCGTCGGGACCGGCGCTGGTCGCGCGGTTCAACGCGGCTGGCGGCAGTGCGACCCGCGGGCACGATGTCATCGCCGCTGCGCGTGCGGGTGACGGGCGGGCGATTGACGTGGTCCGCACCGCCGCCACGGCCCTGGGGTCGCAGGTGGGACTTTTGGTGAACATTCTTGATCCGGCCGCGGTGATCATCGGCGGCGGGTTGGGGCTGAGCGAAGGGCCCTACTGGGATAACCTGGTCCTGGCGATTCGCCGGGGAATCTGGGCCGAAGCGCACCGCGGAATTCCCATTCGCCGGGCCGAGACCGGTGCGGACGCCTGCTGGCTCGGCGCGGCGTTGGCTGCGGCGGAATGGTAAGCATCACCCGGCGGCAACTCGGATTTGTCAAAGCGGTTTCAAAGCCAAAGTCACCGCTTGCCAAATGTCCTCCGCCGAGCCATCTGTTTGACGAATAGCATACACTTTATGAAAGCGTTCCCTGGTCACTCTCGTTCCCGGTCGGGCTTCACCCTGATCGAGTTGCTGGTCGTAATCGCGATCATCGCGATCTTGGCCGGGATGCTCCTGCCCGCGCTGTCCAAGGCGAAAACCAAGGCCCAGGGCATCGCGTGCCTGAGCAACACCAAGCAGCTCACTCTCGGCTGGCACCTGTATTCGACGGACTTCAACGACCGTGTGGCCAACAACTACGGCGTGTCGGAGACGATTCAGGCGATTGACCAGCGCGTGTTCGACAATTGGGTGAACAATGTGATGTCCTGGGGGGCCGGCAGCGGCACCGGGGAGCGCAGCATCACCAACAACGCTTGGGTTTTGAACGGCGTGCTGGGCAAATACACGGGAGGAGCCATCGGCGTCTACAAGTGCCCGGCCGACATCTATATGTCGCCGGCTCAAAAGAGGCTGGGCTGGACCCGCCGCAACCGCAGCCTCGCGATGAACTCCTTTTTCGGCCGGTTCAGCATCGGCAGCGACCCGACTGCCCAGGGGCGCAATTGGGGATTTCAGGACCGGATCCAGTTCCTGAAGCAAAGCACCGTTCCGGCGCCGGGGAAGACTTGGCTGTTCCTCGACGAGCACCCGGACTCAATCAACGACGGCTACTTCATCAACAATCCCGACGCCAACGCCTGGCAGGACATCCCGGCCGCGTATCACAATGGCGCCTGCGGATTCTCGTTCGCCGACGGCCATTCGGAGATCCGCAAGTGGCTGAGCCGCGCCTCGAAATACACCCAGGTCCGATATGCCTATCCCTCGACGGTGAGCTTCGATGCCGCCGGCAAGGCGGACTTCAACTGGTATAAGGAACGCACCGGCTACGTGCTGCTCAACGGCACCCGGCAATACAACTACTGAGCGAGCGGCTTCCGTTCCGGCGCTGCCCCAGACCCCCTGTTTTCCAGTTCACCAATATCATGCATTCATCATCAAATTCCCCGGGGGCCAACAAAGGCTTTACCCTGATCGAACTGCTGGTCGTGATCGCGATCATCGCGATCCTGGCTGGCATGCTCCTGCCTGCACTGTCCAAGGCCAAATCCAAGGCCCAGGGCATCCAGTGCATGAACAACACGCGCCAGCTCATGCTCGCGTGGAAATCCTACAGCGGCGACAACCGGGACGAACTGATCAACAACTTCGGCATCGACACCACCACTCAGACAATCGCCTCCCGAGCCTACCGCAACTGGGTGAACAACGTGATGACGTTCGGCACCGAGGAGAGTGTCACCAACCTGACTTATCTCAGCAGGGGGCCGTTCGCGCCCTACGTGGGCAACTCCATCGGCGCCTACCTGTGCCCGGCTGACCGTTTTCTGAGCAGGCCGCAGCGGGCCCGCGGCTTCACCAAGCGGACCCGCAGTCTCGCGATGAACGCCTGCTTTGGCCAATACTCCGATCCGGTCGTGCCGGGTGCCCCGGAGACGACTGGACGCAACCGCTATGTCGGGTTCCGGCAGTTCCTCAAGGAGGGCGGCATCAGGCGGCCCGCGGAACTCTTCGTCATGCTGGACGAGCACCCGGACTCCATCAACGACGGCTACTATCTCAACAACCCCGGCGGTTACGATCCCGCCCGGGAAAACACGTCCGCGTTGCCCGCCTCTTGGGGCGACCTGCCGGCCTCCTACCACAATGGCGCGGCGGGCTTCTCATTTGCCGACGGCCATTCGGAGATCCGCAAGTGGCTGGGCAAGACCGGCTTGGTCAAGGTGAAGGCCGACGGCAGCGGATTCTCCGGGCCGGGGCTGAGCACGCCCAAGGACCGGGAAGACATTCGCTGGGTGCTTTATCGCACCTCGGACGTTAACTGAAGCTTCGCCTTCCTTCCCGGGGCCGCCGGATTACCGGCGGCCCCTTTTACTTTTGTGGGTGTGGGCGCCACGAGGCCCCGCGTGTTGATTTTCTTGGTGTGTCCGCGCGCCGGCGCGACGAAGGTCACTTCCATGCGCCGGGCCGCCTTCACGCTGATCGAACTGCTGGTCGTCATCGCCATCATCGCGATTCTCGCGGGCTTGCTGCTGCCGGCCCTGAGCAAGGCGAAGGCGCGGGCCCAGGCCTCCGCGTGCCTGTCGAACCTCCGGCAGCTCCAGCTCGGCGGGCAGCTTTACTCCGACGACCACGCGGACCGCTACGTGAACAACCACGGCGTCGGCGAGACGCGTTCCCGCCGCCATAACTGGGTCAACAACGTGCTCAACTGGGAGGATTCGGAGGAAAACACCAACCGGACCTACCTCACGGACGCGCTGCTGGGCACCTACCTCGGCCGTTCGGTGGCGGTGTTCAAGTGTCCGTCGGACCAATCCCGGTCGCTCGTGGGGCCGCGCACGCGCAGCTACGCGATGAACTCGCTGGTCGGCGATCCCGGCGAGCTGACCAACAAGTTCAACCCGTCCTACGTGCAGTTCCTCAAGGAGGCCGACGTCACGGCGCCGGCGAACACCTTCGTCCACCTCGACGAGCACCCGGACACGATCAACGACGGTTTCTTCATGAACCGCCTCGAGGAGGCGCCCAAGTGGGGCAACATCCCGGCGGGCTTCCATGGCGGCTCGGCGAATTTCACCTTTGTGGACGGTCATGCGGAAACCCATCGCTGGGTCGTGACCACCGGCGACTCGGCCACGCTGCGGCCCAACGTGAAGGGCGGCGCCGGCGGCATCTTCCCCGTCACCGTGCTGACCGACTGGAACTGGGTGAAGGAACGGACGAGCGTGCTGAAGCGTTGAAGGGCGTGGCCGCCCCGGCGCGCAGATAAAGTTCAGCGGCGACGAATCCAGCCGGCCAATGTCAGCCCCAACAGACCCGCCGCGGCCGCCCAGGTCGAGGTTTCCGGCACCTGCGCCTCCTCTATGCTGAAAGTCCACGTGAACGGGGCGAATCCCTGCCCGGAGGAGGTATCCACGTTCACGGTGACGGAGGATGCTGGGGGAATGTCCGTGTTGAGGTCCACCGTCAGGAACAGCACCCAGGTTTCGCCCGGCCCGAGCAACTCCTCGTTGATGGCATTTCCGTAGGCCGTCGCGGGATTGGCCGGCAGCGCTCCGGAGACGATCGCACTGTCGCCATCGGTCAGGGCGGAGGTGACGTAGGTGAAGCCGATGCTGCCATCGAGCAGCGCTTCGCCGGGGTCATAGGCTTGATTGGCATTGGCGTCCGCGAAACGGCGCAGGGAGGCGACCGCGTCCACGCTTGAGGTATAGGAAAACGCCGGCGACTCGTTGTCGCTGGATTGCATGTGGAGGTGATTCCACGAGAAGGTGGGATCCGCGATCCAGGTTCCCGTGCCGTCCACCAGCAGGCTTATCCGCAATTCGCTGCGGACCGCCGGCACGCCGGTCTCCCCGAGCGGATTGGCCTGATAGGTGAGCATTCCCGACTGGGTGCCGGTAAGGACTCCGCCGCTGAGGCTGGACGCGCCGGAGAACTGCGAGGGAACATTTCCGCCTGCGGGCGTCGTCACCGCGAACTGTGAGCCGGTGATGGTTACGCCGGCAGAGGCCGAAAAGGTCGAGAGGGCGGCAGCGACAACCAAGCTGAGAGAGGGCGCAAAGAATTTCACAAGCGATGTCTCCTTACCGGTTTCTCTACGCGGCCTCGGTGGCCGTCAAGAATCCATTCCGGCTGGCTGGGACCCAGATGGGGTCCAAACGGCATGTTGGCGAAGGGCAGGGCTGGGCAGTTCAAACCGCTAGGGCAAATCGGGAAAGGGGGTTGCCAAGCTGTGCAAGAACAGTTCGGAGGTGACCCGGGGGCGGTTCAGCGGTGGCGAGGCCAATCGCAGCGGGCGGCGTGAGGCAGGTTCCCGCCGCGTGGCGCTTGAACTTCACGGCGCCGGCCAATTCCCGCATGAGGATCGGCGCCTGGCCGAGGCTCGGTAGCTTGCGGACGTCGCCGGTGGTCTCCGTTTGCCGGCCGAAAGGCTTTTCCCCGCTCATCACCTGCACGAGCACCCGGGCAACCGCGCGAGCCGCTGGCCGCCGGGCGCGACCACCAGAAGCGAGGTGTGTTCCACCGGCGACTCGCGAATGGCGCCGTTCAGAAGCCCGCCGCCATCCCATCTTTGCGGCTTTCGCTGGCGCCAATCCACACGCGGTTGGTCTGGTCCCACATGACGGCCTGATAACCGCCGAAGGAGCCGATGCCCGCGGCGCCGAATTTGTGCCCGAGTTTCTGAAGGTCACGGACGCTTTCGCTGGGAAAGCCGGCTTCGAGGTTCACCGTGCCGCCGTCGGTCATGGTCGAGCCATCGGGATCGCTGGAGCCGGTGTGGTAGATGCGGGGAGCGTCGCCGGCTTCCTGGAGGTTCATGCCGAAGTCGAGCCAGTTGACCAGCACCTGCACGTGGCCCTGCGGCTGCATGTCGCCGCCCATCACGCCGAACGCCATCACGGGTTCACCCGCGCGGGTGACGAAAGCGGGGATGATCGTGTGGAACGGCCGCTTGTGCGGCGCGTAGCTGTTGGGCCGGCCCGGCGTGAGGTCAAAGGCTTCGCCGCGGTCGTGCAGGCCGAAACCAAGTCCGGGCGGCACCATGCCGCTGCCCAGGCCGCGGTAGTTGCTCTGGATGAACGACACCATCATCCCGCGTTCGTCGGCGACGCAGAGATACACCGTATCGCTGGTGCGGAGCGCGGGGATGCCGGGATCGTAGCGTTTGGCGGCGGCGTCCGGCCGGATCAGTGCGCGGCGTTTGGCGGCGTAGTCCTTCGAGTTCAGTTCCGCGATGGGCGTCTTGAAGAAATCGGGATCGGCGTAAAGCCGGGCGCGGTCCTCGAAGGCGAGTTTCTTGGCCTCGATGAACGTGTGCAGATAGGCGGTGCTGCCAAAGCCCATCGCCTTGAGGTCGTAGCCCTCGAGGAGGTTCAGCATCTGGAGCACGGAAAGCCCCTGACCGTTCGGCGGCAGTTCCCAGACCTCGTAGCCGCGGTAGTTCGTGGAGATTGGGTCCACCCATTCGGAAGTGTGCTCGGCGAAGTCTTTCTCCGTCAGGAATCCGCCCTGTTCCTGAATGAAGGTGCAGATCCTTTTGGCGATGTCGCCGCGGTAATACGCGTCACGCCCCGCGGCGGCGATCTTCGTGAGCGTGGCGGCGAGCTGTGGATTCTGAAAACGCTCGCCCTTGCGCGGCGCGCGTCCGCCGGGCGCCCAGAGGTTGGTGACGTTGGGATACTTCGCGAGAACGGCCACGTTGCGTTCCCAGCCTTCGGCGATGACTTCGCTCAGCGGGAAGCCGTCGCGGGCGTAGGCGATGGCCGGGGCGAGATTGGTCGTCATGGGCACGCGGCCGAACTTGCCGTGGAGCGCGAACCAGCCATCCACCGCCCCCGGCACCGTGACGGGCAACGGGCCGTAGCTGGGCATGTTGGTGTGCCCGAGTTTGCGGAGGGCCTCCATCGTGAGGCCGTGCGGCGAACGTCCGCTGCCATTGAGCCCGTGCAGCTTCTTGGTTGCGGGATCCCAGACGATGGCGAACAGGTCACCGCCCACGCCGCAGCCGGTCGGTTCCATGAGGCCGAGGCAGGCATTGGCCGCGATGGCGGCATCCACGGCGGAGCCGCCCGCCTTCATCACGTCGAGCGCGGCCTGGGTGGCGAGCGGATGGCTGGTGGCGGCCAGCGCGTGCGGCGCGATGGTCTCGGACCGGGTGGCGAAGGCGCGGTTCACGGGCCGCTGGGTGGCCAGGGCGGGCAGGGCAAGCAAGGTGGCGGCGAGCAGACAACGAGCGCGGGCTTCCATGCGGCAGAGGTAGCACCAGGCCTCGGGTGCGGCACGCCGGAACTTTGCGTTGAGAATGTTCGGGCGTAACCCACCGAAGCCCAGAGAAGTCTTCCCTGCTGACCATCTTGCTCCGGCCATGAAGTTTCCAATCCTGCTCACGACCGCCTCGCTTGTCTCCCTCACCACCATGGCCGGCGCCGACGCGGCCTCCCGAAACTGGCCTGCCTGGCGCGGTCCGCTGGCCAATGGCGTCGCTCCGGAGGCCAAACCACCGGTAGAATGGAGCGAAACCAAGAACGTGAGGTGGAAGGTCAAGTTGCCGGGACGCGGCACTTCGACGCCGGTGATCTGGGATAACCAAGTGTTCCTCCTGACGGCGATTCCCGCGGGCAAGACAACGGAGACCAAGCCGACCGCCGAGGCGGCGCCGACACCTGAGGCGGGCGGCCCCGGCGGACGTCGGGGCGGACGCGGTGGTGGTGGCATGACGGAATCACCGACCGAGGAGCAGAAGTTCACGGTGCTCGCGCTCGACCGGGCGACGGGCAAGACGCTCTGGGAACATTCGCCGCGCAAGCAATTGCCGCACGAGGGGCATCACCGCGACCACGGCTTCGCTTCAGCTTCACCCGTGACCGATGGCGAACACCTGATCGTGTCGTTCGGCTCATTCGGCCTCTACGGCTACGATCTCAAGGGGAAGCTGCTCTGGGAAAAGGACCTCGGCGACATGCGCACGCGGAACAGTTTCGGCGAAGGGAGTTCCCCGGCGATCAGCGGCAACACGCTGGTCGTGCTCTGGGACCATGAGGGCGACGATTTCATCGTGGCGCTCGACAAGCGTGACGGAAAGGAACTGTGGCGCCAGAAGCGTGACGAGCCGACCGGCTGGTGCACGCCCCTGATCGTCGAGCATGGTGGCAAGAAGCAGGTGGTCGTGAACGGCACGAACCGGGCCCGCAGCTACGATCTTGCCTCGGGTGAACTGCTCTGGGAAGCCGGTGGCCAGACCGCGAACGCGATTCCTTCGGCGGTGGCCGGCCATGACCGGGTTTACGTGATGAGCGGTTTCCGCGGGGCGGCCTTGCAGGCGATCACGCTCGGCAAGACCGGCGATCTGACCGGCACCGACGCCATCGCGTGGAGCCACAGCAAGGGCACACCCTACGTGCCGTCGCCCTTGCTCGCAGGTAACCTGCTCTACTTCTTCGCCGGCAACAACGCGATGCTGTCCGTCTTCGATGCCCGGGAAGGAAAGCCGTTGCTGGAATCGGAACGCGTGGAGGGCTTGAACGGCATCTACGCTTCGCCGGTGGCCGCGGACGGCCGGGTGTATCTGGTCGGCCGCGACGGCGGCACCGTGGTGGCGAAGCAGGGAGCGAAGCTGGAAGTGCTCGCCACGAACCGGCTCGACGATGGCTTTGACGCCTCGCCGGCTCCGGTGGGCAGCGAGCTGTTCCTGCGCGGGCGCCAGAATCTCTATTGCCTGGGGACGGCCCACTGAGCCGCGGAAAAAACTGTGGCTGGAGTTGTTACCCGTCGCTGGTCCACGCTCCGGACATGAAGCATCTCCTGTCTGTCGCCTCCGTGGTCGTCCTTGTCGTGGGCTGCGCGGTCCGTTCCGGTTCCACGGACGGTTCCCGGCCGCTTTTCAATGGCCGCAATCTGGAAGGGTGGGTGCGGATGCACGGGGGTGAATGGGAGGTCGAGCAGGGAGAGCTGGTGGCCCGCAACGGCGTTGACTGGTCCACCAACCCCGAAAAGTCCGGCTCGTGGCTGCGCACCGAACGGGAATACGGGGATTTCGTGCTGGAACTCGAATACGCGGTCAACGCCAAGGGCAACAGCGGCGTGTTCATCCGCTCGGCGCTGGAGAAGAATCCGGCGTTCACCGGGCATGAGCTTCAGATCCTCGACGATGCCGGCCTGCCCGCGCCGAAGAAGTGGAGCACCGGCGCCCTTTATGACGTGGTGGCGGCCAACCGGGTGATGTCGAAACCCGCCGGCGAATGGAATGCGCTGCGGATCGAGGCCGTGGGCCGGCGGGTGCGGGCCTGGCTGAACGGCGTCGAAATCATCAACCACGACGGCGTCCGGTCCACGCGCGGCTACGTCGGCCTGCAAAACCATGATGACAAGGCGGTGACCCGATTCCGCCGCATCCGCATCACGGAACGGTGAATCCGTCACCGGGGCCGGAGCACGGATTATTCCGGTCGCGAGGAACGCCGCTCAGGCTCCGTTCCCGGGCCGGATTCCGGTCAGGCCAGCAGTTCCTTCACCACGCGGCAGTCGAGCACGCCGGTGAGCTTCGCATCGAGGCCCTGGAACTTGTAGGTGAAGCGTTCGTGCTGGATGCCAAGCAGGTGCAGCACAGTCGCGTGGAAGTCGCGGATGTGGACGGGGTCCTTGACGATGTTGTAGCTGAAATCGTCGGTCTCGCCGTAAACCGTCCCGCCCTTGGCACCGCCGCCGGCCATCCACATCGAGAAGCAGCGCGGGTGATGATCGCGGCCGTAGTTGTCCTTTGAGAGTCCGCCCTGGCTGTAGATGGTGCGGCCAAATTCGCCACCCCAGATGATGAGCGTGTCGTCGAACATGCCGCGCGCCTTGAGGTCGGTGATCAGGCCGTAGATCGGCTGATCCACGTCCTTGCACTGGGACGGCAGCCGGCCGCTTACGTTGCTGTGGTGGTCCCAGTTGTTGAGGTAGACCTGCACGAAGCGGACGCCGCGCTCGACCAGCCGGCGGGCCAGCAGGGCGGTGTAGCCGAAGCTGCCCGGCTTGCGGGCGGATTCGCCGTAGAGCTGGTAGGTGGATTCGGGCTCGTTCGTCACATTGGCCAGTTCCGGCACGCTGGTCTGCATGCGGTAGGCCATCTCGAACTGCTGGATGCGCGTGTGGGTCTCGGGATCACCGACCTGACGGTAGGCGAGCTCGTTGAGCTTGCGCAGTCCGTCGAGCTGCTTCCGGCGCAGGTCCCCCGGCACGCCGGGCGGGTTGTTGACGTAGAGGATCGGGTCGGCGCCGCTGCGGAACGAGACGCCGGCATGTTCGCCGGACAGATAACCGCTGGACCACAGCCGGGCGCTGATGGCCTGGATCTGCTCCTTGTTGGTCGGTTCCGCGACCAGCACCACGAAGCTCGGCAGGTTCTCGTTCATCGAGCCCAGGCCGTAGCTCAGCCAAGAACCCAGGCAGGGCCGGCCGGAATTCATGTTGCCGGTCTGCATGTAGGAGATGGCCGGCTCGTGGTTGATGGCCTCGGTGTGCAGCGTGCGGATGACGCAGAGGTCGTCGGCGATCTTCGCCTGCCAGGGCATTAGCTCGGTGTTCATCCAGACGCCGCTCTTGCCGGCCTGGCTGAACTTGTATTTCGAGGGCGCGATCGGGAACCGGCTCTGGCCCGACGTCATGGTGGTGAGCCGCTGGCCGTTGCGGACGCTTTCCGGCAGATCCTTGTCATGCCAGGCCTGCATTTGCGGCTTGTAGTCCCACAGGTCCATCTGCGAGGGGCCGCCGACCATGTGCAGGTAGATCACGCGCTTGGCCTTGGCGGCGAAATGCGGCAGGCCGAGCGCGTTTGGTCCGGCGGCGGGCGCGCCCGGAGCTGACGCCGCGGCGAGGGCCGAGAACTGGCGTCCCAACAGCGTGCTGAGGGCGGCATAGCCGAGGGCGTTCTTGCCGCGGGCAAAGAACTGGCGGCGGGTTTCCAGCGTGCGGTAGTCGTTGAAGGGATTCATGGCGAAGCGGGGGAAGGTTACTTGTTCAGGGCCTCGTCGAGGTTGAGGAGCTGGTTGGCGACCATGGTCAGCGCGGCCAACTGCGACGGCGGCACCTGGGTGGACGGTTTGGATTCGCCCACGGAGATCAGCTTCTGGGCCTCGTCGGGCTGCAGCGTGTAGAAACCCGTCAACTCACCGAGGCTCTGTTTCACCAGCGACTTCTCCGGTTTGCTGAGCGGCCGGGCCAGGACGCGTTGGGCTACCACCTCGACCGCCTTGTTGGTGTCGCCCTTGGCCTGCTGGAGCGCCTGTTCTGCCAGGTGACGTGCTGCCTCGACGAACTGCGGATCGTTCAGCGTGGCGAGCGCTTGGAGCGGCGTGTTGGTGCGTTCGCGGCGGGTGCAGGACACCTCGCGGCTCGGGGCGTTGAAGATGTCCATCGAGGCTGGCGGGGCCGCCCGTTTCCAGAACGTATACATCGAGCGCCGGTAGAGGGCGTCGCCGGAGTCGCGCTGGTATTTCTTGGTGTCGCTCTCGGGCATCGCCACGGCCTCCCAGATCCCGTCGGGCTGATACGGCTTCACACTGGGGCCGCCCAGCTTCGGGACGAGCAGACCGCTGGTGGCGAGCGCGTAGTCGCGGACCATTTCCGCGTCCATCCGGAAGCGGGGGCCACGGCTGAGCAGGCGGTTGCCGGGATCCTTCTCGAGCTTCTCCGTGGTCGCCCCGGCGCTCTGCCGGTAGGCGGACGAGGTGACCATCAGTTGGAAGAGATGCTGCACATCCCAGCCGCTCTCGCGGAACTCGACCGCCAGCCAGTCGAGCAGCTCGGGGTGCGACGGGGAATCACCCATGATGCCGAAGTCGTCAGCGGACTTCACCAGGCCAACGCCGAAGACCTCCTGCCAGAAGCGGTTCACGGTGACCCGGGCCAGCAGCGGATTGTCGGCGGCGACCAGCCATTGGGCGAGGCCCAGGCGGTTGGCCGGCGCGCCCGGCGGCAGCGGGTTCAACGCTGCGGGGACGGCGGCTTTCAGGGCGTCGCGCTTCTGGTCGTATTCACCACGGAAGAGGATGTTCGCCATGGGCGCCATGTCCTTCTTCTCCTGCTGGATGTGCGTGACCGGATACTTTTTCCGGATGTCCTCGCGCTCCTTTTCCAGACTGGCGATGAGCCGGGTCGTTTCCTGGAAGGGCTGGTCGGCCGTCGTCAGGTAGTGACTCAACAAGCTCTGCTTCTGCGCGTCGGTCCGTTGCGCGGGTGCAACGGCCAACAGGGCCTGCGGCACGCCGTCGGTCGCCAGGGACTTCACCTCGGCGGCCTCCAGACGGCGGCTGTAAAGGCGCACATCCTGAATCTGGCCCCCGTTGAGCACCTGGTCCTTGCTGCGTTGGCCGACGCGGAAGGTCACGTCGTTGCGGATCGTGTCCGACAAGATTTCGACCTCGGCCTTGGTCTTCGTCTCGACGCCGTTGACGAAGATCCTCAGTCCAGCCGACTTGCTCGAACCGTCGTAGGTCACGAACACGTGCTGCCATTCGCCGGGTTTCAGCGGGTTGTCGGTGGTGACGACCTTGAGCGCATTTTCCGGCCAGCGGTTAACGATGTGGACGGCCCAGTTGCGGTCGTGCGTGAAAAGGTCCCAGCCGCGGAAGTCCTTGCCCTGGTCCATGCGGGCGAGGGCCGCCTCGAAGCGTCCGCCGGGCGCCTTGATCCAGGCGCCGAAGCTGAAGGCCTGGTCGCGCTCGAAATCGCCGACGTTGCCGAAGTCGAACGTCTTGCCGGGCTTGATGAGCGGGGCGGGGCCGAGTTTCCCGTCGCCCTTCCACTCGGGCTGGGCAGCGGCCTTGAAGCGCCGGCCGCCGGCCGCGACCTCGTCGCCGGAACCTTCGTTGAGCGGCGCGTGCAGAACCTGGCCCTCGGTCGGCACCCGGAAGCCCGCGGCGGAGACGTCGGCCAGCCACTTCGCAAAGTCCTGTTCGGCCTCCTTGCGGCGCTGTTCGAGCCGGTCCTTGGCGGCCTTGGTGAGCGTCGGCAGTTCGGTCCAGCGGGCCGCGTCGTCCGGGTCGGTGACCACGGTGATGCTGGCGTTGCGGCCGTCCTTCACATTGCCGTCGAAGCCGTTCTGGGTGGTGTTCCGGAAGAACGCGGCCAGGGAGTAGAAGTCCCGCTGGCTGATCGGATCGAACTTGTGGTCGTGGCACGCGGCGCAATTGGCGGTCAGGCCGAGGAACACCCAGCCGGTCGTGGCCACGCGGTCGTTGGCGTAGATCGAGAGGTTTTCCTCCTCGATGGTGCCACCCTCATTGGTGGTCATATTGCACCGGTGGAAGCCGGTTGCCACGAGCTGGTCCTGCGTCGGGTTCTCCAGCAGGTCGCCGGCGATCTGCTCAACGACGAACCGGTCGAAGGGCTGGTTCCGGTTGAAGGCGCGGATCACCCAGTCGCGGTAGGGCCACATCTCGCGATAGTTGTCGAAGTGCAGACCATGGGTGTCGGCGTAGCGCGCCGCATCAAGCCAGTAACGCGCGCGGTGCTCACCCCACTGCGGCGTGTCCATCAGCCGCTTCACGTAGCTCTCGTAGTAGCCGGGCGACTTGTCCTGGACGAAGGCCTCGACATCCGCCGGCTTCGGCGGCAGGCCGGTCAGGTCCAGCGCCAAACGACGGGCGAGTGTCCGGCGGTCCGCCTCAGAATTCGGGCTCAGGCCGTTCCCGGCGAGCTTGGTGCCGATGAAGGCGTCGATCGGGTTCCGGATTTTGAACTTCGAACCGGCGACCTTCACCTTGGCCGGAACGGGCGGCCGCTCGGGTTTGAGGAAGGCCCAATGCGGCTGCCACGGCGCCCCCGCCACGATCCAACGCTGAAGCAGGTCCTTCTGCTCCGGCTTCAGTGTCTTGTGCGACTTGGGCGGCGGCATCACCTCGTCTTCGTCCTGGGTGATGATGCGTTTCCAGAGGGCGCTTTGCTCGGGCTTGCCCGGCGTGATGACCGGGCCCTCGTTCTTCGTGTCCTTGAAAAGACCTTCCTTGGTGTCGAGCCGCATGCCGGCCTTGCGGGCGCCGGGATCGGGCCCGTGGCAGGCGGTGCAGTTGTCCGCCAAGATGGGCCGGATGTCGCGGTTGAACTGGATTTCAGCGCCGGCGGCGAGGGCCGGCGCCGCGAGGGTAGCGGCAACCAGCACGGCAGCCCGCAGCAGCGGGCGAAGGTCACTTACGGTCCGGGACATAGGCAGGTGAGAATGCGGAAAACTGTATCGCCGGACGGTCCGAAGTCCACCGGCGGTGGCAGGCTTTCGGACGGTGTCGGGAGCATTGGCCATCAAACAACTTCCCCGAGCCACACGGAAGTTGCCCAAGGCTGTCCCGGAAGTGCCGCGATTCGACAGCCAGCCCGGGAGCGGGCAGGCTCCCGTTTCCATGACCCGCGTGGTTCTGTTCGACATCGATGGCACCCTGATTCGCACCGGCGGTGCCGGCGTCCGGGCGTTTGCCCGCACCGCCGAGATCGCCTTCGGCAAACCGGGCGGCACCCGGACAATGCGTTTTCACGGACGCACGGACGCGTCGCTCGTCCGGGAGTTCCTCCGGTTGCACGACCTCGCCGACACGGCGGAGAATCTCGACCGATTCCTCGCGACTTATGGATTCCTGCTCGACGAGGAATTGGAGCGCCACCGGGGTGAGATATGTCCCGGCGTGACCGATTGCCTGGCCCAATTGCGGTCGCTGCCGGAGCCGCCGCTGGTCGGCCTGCTGACCGGAAACATCCGGGTCGGTGCCGCGCTGAAGCTGGCCGCGCACGGGCTGGCCGCGGAGTTCTCGGTGGGCGCCTTTGCGGACGACCACGAAAGCCGCAACGAACTTGCTGCCGTGGCCCAGCGACGGGCCTCCGAAATGCTTGGGTGCGCCGTGGCGGGACACGAGATCCTGGTGGTCGGCGACACGCTTGCGGACATCGAGTGCGCCCATTCGATCGGCGCACGCTGCCTCGCGGTGGCGACCGGCGGCGATGCCTTACCGGACTTGCTGGCACATTCCCCGGCGCTGGCGGTGGAGTCGCTCGCCGATCTGCCGGTCGAGCGGATGCTCAGCGCCGGTGCGCACTGGGAACGGCCTACGGACTGGGAGGCGCTTTACCAGGCCCGGGACACCCGCTGGGACAAGGGGGAACCGACCCCGGCGCTCGTGGACTTCCTGCGGGACCACGCGGAACTGGTTGCCCGCGGCGGCACCGTCGCGGTTCCGGGCTGTGGACGCGGTCACGATGTGCGCGCCTGGGCCGAAGCCGGTCTCCGCGCGCAGGGATTCGATTTCGCGCCCACTGCCGTGACCGAAGCCAAGCGGTTGCACGCGGGGCTTGCCCATGTCGGCTTTGCGCGGTCGGACTTCCTGGCCGATCCGCCTCCCACTGCCTTCGACTGGCTGTTCGAGCACACGCTCTTCTGCGCCATTCCGCCCGGCCGCCGCGACGACTATGTCCGGGCGGCGGCGGGCTGGGTGAAGCCCGGCGGGCATTATCTCGCGGTCAACTACCTCCAGCCACAGGATCATTATGGGCCTCCGTTCGGCGCCACCGTGAAGGAGCTGAGGGAGCGATTCTCGCCGCACTTCGAGCTCGTGAAGCACTGGGTGCCGCGTTCGTTCCCCAGCCGCCGGGACCGCGAGCGATGCTTCCTGTGGCGCCGGCGGTGACTTTGGGCTGGACAGTGTTCACGGATGAGAACACCAACGTGTTGAATCTCCGTTGCCCATGAAGTCACTCCGGTATGCTTCCCTGCTTTCCGCCCTGTTTCTGACGACCGCGGCGGAGCCGCCTTCGTTCCCGGACCTGTCGGGTTACGATTTGTATCCCACTTTCGCCAGGTATTGGCTCGCGCCGCATCGCCAAGAACCAGGCGACGGAATGCGTCACCAATGGGAGACGTTGCTGGCATTGACGACCTTCCACGAGCGTTACGTGCTGGAATACTTCGCCGGAGCCAAAGGGGAAAGCTACAGCCACCGGAACTCCGGCATGTCGAGGAGCAATACCCAGGGCAAGGAGTTGAAGCCGCAGGACATCACGCGGCTCAGAGGCCTGTTCAAGGAGTTGCCGGCCACGAATGCCCAGCCCGTGCTGAACCGCCTGGTCCTGCTTTCCTATCGGGACGGAACCAACTGGATCACCCGTGCGTTCGACAACGGTGACCGCCCCAAGCCGCTTCAGGAAATCTTTCAGGTGATCGGGGAACGATGGGACGAATACGGCAAGCCCCCGCCGCGCTGAAGGATTCTCGCGCTACGGATTCGCGGCGGAATCGGAGGGCTTGGAATCCCGGTAGATTTGGGCCAGTTCGCGCAGCATGATTTCGAGCCGGGAGAAATACTCCGCTTCCGCGACCTCGCCCTTGCGGTCCCGCCAGGCGGCTACGGCCAGTTCCAGTTCATCGCGTTTGGCCCGCTGCTCGGGCGTGAGCCGGTTTTCCGCCTCGCTGCGGACGAGGTGCCATTGGTGAGCACGCACGCCGTCCAGCGCCTGCCGATTGCTGGCCTTCTTCACGGCGCGCAGGCCGCGGAACCAGTCCGCAGGCGTGCCAAGGCCGTCGCCGTTGTCGTCGATTAGCGCGTGCTCCGTAGTGAGGCGGTTCTGGGTGCGATAGGAATCCACGACCTGCGCCGAGGCGTGCAGGAATGACTCCAGCAACGAGGTTTGGCCATCCTGGTCGAGATCGGCGACCGGGCTGCCGACAGCCCGGGCGAATTCGAGTCCGAACCGGGCGAAGCTCGTCTCGTAGCCGCTGCGGGTCGCCGCGATCACGACTCGGTTTGTGCCCGCCAACGGCTTGAGGAACGGCGCGCTCGCCGCAGTGGTGTTGATGACCGTGACGGGGCGGGTGAAGGGTTTCAGCAATTCCGCCAGCTCGACGGCGGCGAGATCGGGACCGCGCAGGTTGAAGCGCCCCTCCTTGCCGTCGAACGTGCCGTGGCCGATCAGCACCAGCCACAGTTCCGCGAGGCCGTCCTTCGGTTCGGCGGCGAGCAGGTGCTTCAATTCGGCGAGGTCGTTGGTGCCGCCCGCGGTCTGGCCAACTTCCAGTTTCCGGGCCGCCGCGGTTTCGATGGCCTGATGCCACAGGGTCACCTGTTCGACGAAGTTCGTGGCGAACTCCGCCTCCCCGGGAGCGCCCGCGATGAGCAGCACCGTGGGCGCTGTGTTGGTGGCAGCCCGGGCGGGAAAGATTCCGCATGCCAGCAGCAGAACCAGTGCGGCCAACCAACGAAGCGGGGTGACCCGCCCACGTTTCGTTCTTCGTCCTTCGTTCTTCGAACTTCTCCTCACGGCAGTCCCCTCCTTCGGCGCAGGCCCCACTCGGTCACGAAGCACAGCAACGCGAAACCGAACAAGGCCGGGTGATGCCACGCCGGCTGCGACCACGGCTCCATCACCGGCGCCAGTTTCGTCGGCAGTTGGGCGGTGAATTCCTTCAGCCGGTCGGCGGGCACGACTTCGCCGCCGGTCTTCTGGGCCAGGCTTTCAAGCAGCGCGAAATTCGGCGTGAGCGAGCGGAATTCCTCCGCCGCGAGATCCGTGCTCCAGCCCGCTTCGGCGCGGCCCACGGCTTGACCGGTGGCGTTGGTCACGTAGGCGGTCGCGCGGTAGCCGCCGGTGACGCGCGGCACGTAGGTGAGCTGGTAAAGTCCGGCTTCGTTGAGCGCCGGTTCCGCGGGCAGCCGGATGCGGTTGGTGGTGGCCGCGGCTTCACCAAAAGTCACCGGCTCGATCTCGATGACGACGTTCGCGTTGTCGAGGGCCTGGAACTTCGGGTCGCGCACGCGCACCTGCAGCTGCATCGCGCCGTTGCCGTCGCCCGCGACCGGTTCGGCGGTGAGGTCCACGCGGTTCGGCACGTCCGCGACGAGCCAGCGCAGCATCTGCCGCCAGGTCTGGTCGAGGTCCTTGCGCTTCTCGGCGTCCTGCATGCCCCAGCGCCAGAGGTCGCCGATGGTCAGTGCGGCGCTGCGGCCGCGGCCGAAGCGCTGCGTGACTAGCGCCGGCAGTTCCGCGCCCTTGTCGTCGGTGGCCGTGGCCAGGACGCTCGCGCCGGGTTTCACCTCGCGGACGGGATTCACCACCGCGAAGGCCGGCATGGCGGCGACGCGGGACTTTTCGTCCGCCTCGTTCTCCCGCACGCGGGCCCACGGCTGCAGCCAACCCTCGCGGGACAACTCGAACTTCACGGTGTTGCCGGTGCGCGGCTGCGGTGCGCGGTCGAGATAGACCGGGAGCAGGTCGCCGATGGGCGTGCGTTCGTATTTGCCCTGCGCGAAGGATTCCGCCCCGCCCAGCATCAGGAAGCCGCCGCCGCGTTCGGACACGAACTTCTGCAGCAGCAGCGCCTGGTCGGGCGCGAAGAACTCCGCTTCGAGATCGTCGAGGATGACCGCGTGATAGCCGTAAAGTTCCTCGGCCGTGCGCGGGAAGCCGCTCCGCAGCTCGACCTCGTCGCGCGTGTTTAGCCGCACCAGCACGGGCTGGTCGTAGCGCTCGACCTCCTCCCGGCCCTGTTCGCCGAAACCGCGGAAGAGCGGATTGCTCGTCTCGCCGACCCGGCCGCGGAAATCGAACTTCGGCTCGCGCTTGGCCACGCGGATCAGGGCGACCATCTGAAGCTGCAGATCCTCGGCGGCGGCGCGGTTCAGGAACTTGAATTCCCAGTTCGGCCGGCCGGAGACGTAGAGGATGCGATAGGCCTCCCGGCCGCGGTCCACCGCGATCACGCGCCGGTTGTTGGCCAGCGTGGCCTCGGCGGAATTGGTCGTGAGTCCGGAGCGGACCTCGTCGCGCGTGCCCACGCGGACCTCGTAGAACGACAGGCCGGGTTTCTCGGGCTTCAGCTGGAGCCGCAGGGAGGCCGCCTCGCCGTTGCGGCGCGCCTCGACGGGCTGTTCCTGCACGACCTTGCCGGTGCGGTCCACGACCTGCGCGAGCAGGGGTTCCGCGCCGGTGCCGCTCGCGGCAACCTCCGCCTGCACCGTGACCGGCGCATCCTCGAAGGCGGTCTGGTTCACGCCGACCTGCTGGAGCGAGACATCCCGCGCCGGCCGCTGGGCGCCGATCACGACCGGATACACCGGCGGCAAACCGGCAAGATCCGGCAGCGACCCGCGCAGGTCCGTCGCGTTGCCGTCGGTGAGCAGCAGCACGCCCGCCAGCGGACGTCCCTTGAACCGGTCCGCGAGTGTCTTCAGCGATGCGCCGATGGCGGAGGACCGGCCTTCGAAATCCAGGTCGGCGAAATCCCGGGTGCTCTGGAGCCGGGCATCGAACAGATATCGGCGCACGTCGAAATCCGCGCCGAGGTTTTCCTGCCAGTCGCCGGGCCGCGCGCCGAGCAGGTCGCGCAGCGCCTCACCCCGGGTCCGGGTGGCGCCGGGATCGCGGATCTGGAGTCCTTGGCTGTTGTCGGCGACGACCGCGAAGAGATTCGCGCCGGAGCGCGCTCGCTGGCCGGTCCAGAGCGGCTCCAGCAGGCAGAAGCCCAGCGCCGCCAAACCGACCGTCTTCAGCAGCAGGCAAACCCAGCGCAGTCCCGGCGTGGGCGCGGTGCGGTAACTCCACCAAAGCAGCCCCAACGCCACGGCCAGCGCGCCGAGGAGCGGCACCAGCCAGCCGGAAGCGGAAAGGGTGAGGGAGGCGAGGGTCATGAAAGTTCGCTCGCCGAGCAGATTTGAAGGACGCCCGCCCTCACCCCGGCCCTCTCCCCCGGGGAGAGGGGGAAGCCGGCGGGTGCGCTGGGACTCCACAAGCTGGTGGGGCTGGGACCGTTCCGTTTCGTTCGGAGAGCACGAATGTTGACTCGAAGACCATCATGTCGGAACGACGAGCGATGGCGTGACGTTCGCCCTCTCCCTGGGGGAGAGGGCCGGGGTGAGGGCGGGCCACCATCCAACTCCTCAGCCAGGCCGATTGCCTCTCGTTGGTCGAGGTTGGGCTCGCTGCTTGTAGCCGAAGGCTGTCGGCGCTCCGGCGGGAAACCAACGGTGATCGTTGTCACGGATTGTCCAAGAGAGAGACTCGTTACCTCGTCTCCTACGGCTGGAGGGAGTGTGCTCACTTTTCCTTCCCCAGGTTTTCGTAGTAGCGGCGCACCAGTTCGGAGTAGCGGGCGGGCACCGGGTCGCGGTCAATGGGCACGAGCGAATCCTTCACCTCGCGCCGGGCGAGTTCCTCCTGGAGCTTCTGGCGGACTTCAACGAGCGGCTTCACGACCTGCAGTTCGACCTTCGCCCAGTCGGGTTTCTTCCGGTCGCCTTTGAACTCCTGCCGCATCAGCCGGGCGCGTTCGCGGGCCATGGACACTTCGTTGCGCAAGTCGGGCAGGTCCACCATCTCCTCGACGTCGCGCAGGCGGTCGGACCATTCGGCAAACTGCTCGCCGGTGATCGGGCCGCCGCGGGAGCCGCGTCCATCGGCGGCACGGCCTTCGTTCGCCAAGGAGGGATCGAGACTGCTCAGATCCAATGCCGGCCGCTGCCCGCGCTGGTTGGCTTGCTGCTGCCGGTCGCCGCGTCCGCCCTGACCGCCCTGGCCTTGGCCCGGCTGTTGGCCCGGCTGCTGTCCCGCTTGCTGGGTCTGTTGTTGCCCAGGCCGGTCGGAAGGTTGACCGGGTTGCTGACCTCCTGGCTGGGAACCCGGTTCGCCTTGCTGTGGATTCGGCTGACCTTCGCTGCGGGCCTGTTGCTGGCCGTTTTGGCCGCTGCGCTGTCCGCGTTGGCCGCGCTGTCCGGGCTGTCCCTCGCCTGCCTGCTGGCCTGCGCCGGGCTGATTCAGTTCGCCAGTCTGCCCGGTCTGGGCCTGCTGGTTGTCGGGCTGTTCGCCTTGGCCCGGTTGAGACGGCTGACCCGGCTGCGGCTCCGGGGATTGTCCCCTGCCCGCAAGGGCTGTGGAATTGGTCCGGGAAGCGTCGCGTTGCCCAGATCGGGCCGGTCGGCCTTGGGCACCGGCGACCTGGTTGGTGCCGCGTTCGCCGGGCTGGCTTCCGTCGGCCGGACCGAGTTCGCGTTCCAACTGTCCGGCGAGTGCCTCCAGTTCCTTCTCGGCGAGTCGGAGCGCCTCGGTGTCGTCACCGAGCACGTTTTCGGTCGCGCGCTCGACGCCCTTGCGAAGCTGGTCGAGCGTCGCCCGCGCCCGGCGTTCGGCCTCGCGGGCGGGCGGGATGAAGCCTTCGCGCAGGATCGCCTCGGCGGAACCCAGCGCCTTGCCGTTCTCGTCCTTCGCCAGTTCCTGCAGATTCTCGAACAGGCCGCGCGTCATTGTGCCTCGCTGGATCAGCTCTTCCTGGGTCTGCTTGAGCGCCGCGCCGTCGTCCTGCGTGAGCTTGCGGATCGAATCGTAAAGCTGCCGCGAGACCAGCGGCTCGGTGGCCTCAGCCTGCTCGGACAGTTGCGAAGCTTGGTTGACGAGGTTCGTGAGCCGCTGGCGCTGCTGACCCAATTGGTCGGCGAGCTTCTGGCGTTCGCCATTGTCGGTGAGGCTGCGCTGCTTGTTCTGTTCGAGGTCGGCGAGCTGTTTGGCGATGTCCTCCTCGCGGCGGGCGAGGTCGCGGGCTTCGGCCCGCATCTGCCGCATCTCTTCGGAAAGGCCGGAGGAATTTTTCTTCCGCAGCTCGTCACGCATCTCCTGCAACTGGCGCTGGGCGCGGGTGCCGGAGGCGAGGGCTTGGGAAACATTGCCTTGGCTGGTGGCCTCGCTGGCGCGCTGAAGATCCTGCCGGGTCTGTTCCAACTGCTGGCGCTGCTCGGCCATCTTCTGCTGGTTCTCGCCGCGCTCCATGCGCTGCTGCAACTCGTCGGTGTCCGCCAGCATCTGGCGCTGTTCTTCCTGCAGCCGCTTCAGTTGGCGCCGCAGGTCCTCCTTCTCCTGCTCGTCCTTGGATTCTTGGAGCGCGGTCTGCAGTTCCTTGAGGCGCTCGTTTAGATCCTGCTGGCGCTGGGCGAGTTCCCGGAGGCGGTTGAGCACCTGCTGTTCCTCGCGGCGCTGGGGATTCTGCTGGGCCTGGGCCTGACGCTGCGATTCGTAGCGGTTTTCCTCCTGTGTGAGGTCGAGTTGCTCGAGTTGACGCTGGCGCGCCTCTTCGCCGGCACCAGCGCCCTGCTGCTGGCGGTTCTGGCCGCGGGTGACCTGGAATTCGCGGTCGCGGACCTTGAGCAACGCCTCGTAGGCGCCCTGCTGCGCCTTCAGTGCCGTGCCCAATTGCCCGGGTGAAGCCTTGGCCTGATCCAGCTTCGTGAGCGCGTCCTGCATCTGTTCGATGGCGGCGGTCCACAGGCTGCCGATGGCTGGGTCCTGCTGCCGCTCGCGGGACGACTCCGCCTGCGCGAGGGCTTCCTTCATCGCGTCGTAAACCACCGTGACGTCCGCCTCGTATCCGCCAACGGGCGCGGCCTTGGACTTGGAATCCACAAGCGACTGCAGCCGGCGGGCGACGCCGTTGTTTCGCTCCTCGCGGGGCTCGGCTTCGGTGCCGGCGCGCTGGCCGAAGTAGGTCTGGGGGGCAGGCCTCCAGCTTGCGGATGAAGAGAAGTGAGGGACGCTCGCCCTCACCCCGGCCCTCTCCCCCGGGGAGAGGGGGAAGCCGGCGGACGCCCGAAGACTTCCGACGCTGGATTGGCTAGGACTGCCTTCGGTTGGCGGGTGCGAAGCAGAGGACAAGATGAAGGAAGATACAGTGCTGACTCGAAGCCAAACTTGGAGGAGTTCACCGTCGCGTTGTGACGTTCTCCCTCTCCCCGGGGGAGAGGGCCGGGGTGAGGGCGGGCCAACTTCCATCTCGGCCTTCTGTCCCGGATGGCCACTCGCGGACGAATACCGTCCACGCTCCGCCGGAACGAGTCCCGCCGAGCTGGGCTTCTTTGCGTCCGGCGCCGGCTTGGTTTCCTCAGCTTTCGGTTTGGTGCCCTGTTGGCGCTGGAGCTTCCAGGTGGCGTTGATGATCTGCTTCTGGAGTTCGGCGAGCTTGGTGGTGGGATTGCCGTCGCCTTGCTCGCCCTGTTCGCCTTCGCCGCCACCGCCCATCTGTTCGCCTTCGCGGTAGATCTCCTCGAACGGTCTGACCTCGCCGAAGAACAGATCGCCGTTGGTGCGGCGGATTTCGCCGTTGGGACCGTAGTCGTCGGCCCAGACATGCCACGCGACGAGCTGATCGGGTTTCAGGCCCAGCTCCTCCAGGCGAAGCGTGTGGCCAAGCGGGCGCGCTTCCTTGGCGGGAACGCCGCGGCCGAGTTCGACCAGCGTCGGTTCGCCGGTGCCGACCGAGATCGCGAGCCCAAACGCCAGCACGCCGAAGTCGTCCCACGCTGTTCCGTCGAACACGAGTTCCTCGAGCGGGCTGGGACGCACGTCGCCGCGCGGGGATTTGAGCTTCAGCTCCGGCGGGTGGTTCGGCTGCACCTCGAAGACGAACTGCGCGGGCACCTTGTTGGTGCGTCCCTCGGCGTCCACGAGCCGCAGCTCGTAGGTGCCGCCGTTGGTCAGCGTGACGGGGTCGAGCGCGACGGCGGGACGGTTGGTCTCGATACGGAGCGGCAGGCTGTTGGTCGTGCTGCCGCGGGCAAACAGCGCGGCCGAGACGACCGGCTTGTTAAGCTGCAACGAAAGCGCGAGCTGCGAGCGCTCCACCGCGGTGACCCGTTTGGTGTCATCAATGTGTTTCGGCGGCAGACCGGTGTAGGCGGGATAGGTGAGGTCGGCGTCTGAACGCTCGAGCCGCGGATACTCGAAGACCGAGATGCGGTATTCGCGGGTGCGTTTGCCGGCGTAGGCGATGTGGTAGCTGAAGGAATCATTGAGGTCCGGCACGGTGGCGCCGAACACCGGGTCGCCCAGGCTGCGGACCAGTGGGATGCGGCGCGCGGTTGCAGAATTGGTGCCCAGCACAAGCTCGGCCGCTTCGGGCGCATCGGAACCGAAACGGACCAGCACGACGAAGCTGGTGCCGCGCTCCAACGAACTGTCGCCGGGCGTCACCTCAATCCCGGAGGTGCGGGTCGCCACGATCGCCGGAGCGCCAGGAGTGAAGGGGAGGCGCACTGCCCAGAGGGCCAGCGCCAGCACGGTGAGAGCGGCCAGTTGGGCCAGATGCGCGAGGGCGAACCTCGAGCCGGGCACGGACCGGGACCAATCCGTCCGCAGACTGCGTTCGGCGGCCTCCTGCAGGAGGCGTTCGGCGAGAAAGTTCAGCCGGCCATCGTCCCCGGGCTGCACCTGCGAGGCGGTCAGAAGCAGGCCCTCCAGTTCCGGATGCTGTCGTTCGATCTCCGCCACGGCGGCGCCCAGATCGGCCGGGGTGCGAAGCAGGCGAATGGCGAACCCGAGGGCTCCCATCAGCGCGGCACCGCCCAAGACCGGAAACAGCCACGGTGAACTGAGCCCCAGTGCCCGCGTGAGCAGGAACACTGTGCCGACGGCCACCGCGGCGGCCGCCCAGTAGACGGCCAGGCGACGCCACAGTCGCAGCCGGCGCTGGCGGCGCGCGACCCGTTGCAGCCGGGCGTGCAGGAGCGATTGCATCATGGTTTTCATGCCGTGACCTCCGTAGGGCTGGCGCGGCGGGCGGTCCAGCCGGCCAGCGCGGTTTCCGCGAACAGGACCAAAAGTGTGCCGAGCAGGAACCAGCGCCAGAGTTTTTGCCGGGCTTCGGCCTCGCCGGCCTGCAACTGCGCCTGGCGCGCCGCCCGCACTTCGCCGGAATCGGGTGTCACCGCCGGCGTGAGGCCGTAGGTCTCGAACACCTCGGCAGGCAGCGCGGCGGTGCGGCTTTCGTTCGGGTCGAGATTCACGGCAAAGGCGGTCGCCGGGCCTTCGCCTTCGCCGAGGTAGAGTCCGGGTTGCAGGGTGGCGGTGAAGTTCGTCGTGCCGGCGGGCAGGTTCGTGACGCTGCCATCGGGCAGGCGCAGGCGCTGGATTCCCGGGCGCAGCGAAACCGGTTCACCGACGAGGTGCGGGGCGGCTTCGAGGCCGGCCAGCGCGCCCGCGTAATCCAGCAGCGAAACCATCAGCGGCACGAACTTCGTCGAGAGTGCCAGCTGGCTGTCGGTTGGATGCCAACCGGTTGCGAACACCAGCACGCGGCCGCGGCCGACTGGCACTTCGGCGAGGGCCGGGCTGCCGGAATCGAACTTCGCCAGCACCCGCGCCGCGCCCACGCCCGCCAGGTCCAGGACGCGGTGTTTCCAGACATGGATCTTGGTGAAGTCGCTGAAACGCGGATCGGCGAACGGCGCGAAGAGCGGATGGGTGAAGTCGAGTTCCGTGAGCATCGCGTAGTTGCGGACGCTGGCTTCACCCAGCGGCATCGCGCCGGTGCCAAGCAGCGTGGCGAGCGTTGCGCCCGAGGCGGCGTTCACCGGTGCGAAGAGGATCGTTTTTCCGGCCTGCGCCTGTTCCCGCAGCAACGTCGCCACCGGGCCGGCGACCTCGCCGGTAACCACGACCAGCCCCACGCCGGAAAGTTCCGAAGGGCTGACGGTGGTGTTGGCAGGCCGGGCGTCCACCTCGATGCGTTGGCGGGGGGTGTCGGGCAGGGCGCGGCGCAGGAAAAAGAGCGGCTGCCGATTGTCGCCCGCGGAGTCGGTGCCGAGATAAAGCACCCGGAGCGTGGACGGCGACGGCGGGATGGCGAAGGCGAGATTGTCGAACGGTTCATCGTCGCCGCGGAGCAACACGCGGTTCGGGGCATTGGCCGTATTGGTTGCGCCCTCCGGCAGCGGCAACGCCAGCACGCGGCTTTGGCCGGGCGGCACATAGACCTCCAGCGGAGTGCCCATGAACGCGCCGTTTTCCGCGGCCCAGCCGACCAGGAGCTGTTCCTTGGTCGCGTCGGGAGCGTTGCTCACGCGCACGCGCACGGCGGCGTTGGTGAGCCCGGTGTCCGCGGAATCCGCGACGATCTGCAAGCCCGCGTTGCTGCCAGCCTTCGCCTTCAGCGGCACCACGCGCAGCGGCAGGTTCTTCGGCCACTCAAAGGCCTGGAGCTTTTCGAGCCGGCCGCCTTCCTGCACATCGCTGATCAGCACGACCTCGCGCTGCGGCGTGGCCTGATGCACGTCTGCCTCCGCAAGCGTTTCGGCGGCGGCGATGAGGGCGGTCCCAAGTTGCGTGGCCGTCCATCCGGGCTTCAGTGCCTCGATCCGGCTGCGGGCCAGCGCGGCGCGGTCGCCGGCGGGCGCGGCCTGCCATTCTTCGAACGTCATCAAGCGGCTGACTTCCTGGTCGAAAGCCAGGACCGTGACCTGGTCATTGACCGTCGTTTGCGCGAGCACTTCACCGGCGCGAGCCAATGCCGCCGGCCACAGGCCCGCCCGTTGCATCGAGGCGCTGCGGTCCACGAGCAGGACGAGCCGCTTCGGCTGGCCGGCCACGGGATCGTTCGTGAGAGGCCGCTTCAGGAACGGCCGGGCAAAACCCAGCGCCAGCAACGCCAACGCCAGACAGCGCAGCAGCAGGAGCAGCAGATCCTCCAGCCGACTGCGTTTGGTCAGCCGCGGCGGCGTGGGCTGAAGGAACAGCAGCGAACTGAACGGCAACCGGTCCCGCGTGCTCCGGCGGATCAGGTGAAAGACCACCGGCAGCGCCAGCGCCAACGCTCCAAACAGGAAGGCTGGAGTCAGGAAGCTCATGCGGGGAATTCCCGGCCGACGGGGAATTGAATCAGGAAGGCAGGAAGGCAGGAGATCGGAACGACAGGTTCAATCAGCGGAGCGAGCAAATTCGGCGTTTGTGGAGGGCTGACCGAGGCCCGGAGGGCCGTATTGTGGCGCGGCTCCGGTGCGACGCTCCGGCGACCGCGTCCTTCGAGGTTGTCCGTTCCTGCTTTCCTGCCTGCCAAATTGAGTCCCGGGTTCATCGTCCACCTCCGTTGCGGGCGCGGACGATGTGGCGGCGCAGGGTGCGTTCGCGGAGGAAGTCAAACAGCGCGAGTTCGAGCGGCCGATCAGTGGTCAGTGGATGGAAGCTCGCCCCCAGTTTCTGACAGGTCTCGCGGACCGCCCGGCGGTGTGCCTCCAGCTTCTGCGTGTAACCGGTCCGGGCCGCCTGCGGGTCCACGAACAGCGTGCGGCCGGATTCGAGGTCCTCGAACAGGACTGGCTGGTCGAAGGCGAAGCTCACTTCGGCCGGATCAAGCACTTGGAACACGGTGAGTTCATGGCCCGCGGCGGCGAGGGTGGTCAGGCAACGTTCGAGGTTGTCGAGCGGCGAGAGGAAGTCGGAGATCAGCACCATCAGGCCGCGTTTGCGGACGATCTCCGCGACGCGGCGGAGCGGAGCCTCGAGGTCCGTGGCGGTGCCACCGGCCGGCTGCTCCAGCGCCAGCATCAGTTGACGCAGGTGCCCCGGGCGATGCCGCGCCGGCAGGTAATCGCGCACGCCCGCGTCGAACGACAGCAACCCCACGGCGTCGCCCTGCTGATGCAGGAAATGGCCGAGCGTGGCGGCCAGCGTCGCGGCATACTCGGCCTTGGTGTGGCCGCCGCTGCCGAAGCTCATCGAGCGGCTCTGGTCCACGAGCAGTTGGCAGCGGAGGTTGGTCTCGTCCTCGAATTTCTTGATGTAGAAACGGTCGCTGCGACCGAACACGCGCCAGTCCACGTAGCGCGGATCGTCACCCGGCGTGTATTGGCGATACTCGGTGAACTCGACGGAGAAGCCGTGATAAGGACTGCGATGGATGCCGCTCCAGAATCCCTCGACGACCGCGCGTGCCCGCAACTCGAGATTGCGGATGCTCATCAGCGCCTGCGGGCTGATGAACTTGGAAGCGGGATTGGCGGCAGGGGCGGTCATGTTTGAACTTCGCCGCGGCGAAAGAAGCGTGAAAACAAAGAGTGAGAGACGCCCGCCCTCACCCCGGCCCTCTCCCCCGAGGAGAGGGTGAAGCGGGCGGATGCGCTCGGACTTCGCAGGCCATGCTGGCGAGCACAGGGTTCGGCTGAACCGGAAGCGACGACGCTGACTCGAAGTCCAGCGCACCGGAACTCAGCACGGCGTCGTGATGTTCTCCCTCTCCCTGGGGGAGAGGGCCGGGGTGAGGGCGGGCAACAATCCATCTTCCTTGCGCCCTCCATCTTTGCGATACCGCCCACATGAACCTGCGTCCCCTCGCCCGCGAACTGCGTCAGCGCGAGACGTGGGCCGAGCGATTGCTGTGGCGCTGGCTCCGCGACCGGCGCTTCGAGGGCTACAAGTTCCGCCGCCAGATTCCCAAGGGCGACTTCATCGTGGATTTCCTGTGCGAGGAAGCCTCGCTCGTCATCGAGTTGGACGGCCGCCAGCACGGGTTCCCTGACCAGCAGGCGCGGGATACGGCCAAGGAAGCCTACCTCGCCAGCATGGGCTTCAAGACGCTGCGGTTCTGGAACGGCGAGTTGCGGCGACGGGAACGGGAGATCAAGGAAATGATCATCCGGGAGTTGCACGAGCGGGCACCCAGGCCTGACCCCGCTCACTGGCGACGGGATGTGGTTGGGGAGAAGTGAGAGGTGGAGCTGGGAGATAGAATGAGGGACGCCCGCCCTCACCCCGGCCCTCTCCCCCAGGGAGAGGGAGGAGCCGGCGGACGCGCTCGGACTCCGTCTGCTGGCGTGGCCATGACCGACTTGGTTCGTCCGGGAGGACCCAGCGCTGCATCGAAGCTCACGACCTTGGAATGCCGAGCTACGTCGAAGTGTTTCCCCTCTCCCCGGGGGAGAGGACGGGCCGGCTTCAAGCTTCAACGCCTTCGGGTTGATGAACTTCGTCGCGGGGTTGGCGGTGGGGGCGGTCATGCAGCGGCATTGGTCTGACGGAGCTGAATCACGAAGTCCGGAAAGTCCTTTTGCGCCTCCAGTTCAATCAGCGCGGCGCGCTCGTCATCGGCACGGTTCAGTAAACGCGGGATGATCTGGATGGCTGCAATCCAAGCGACCCAGAGCGCCGCTAGTCCAGACCAACCGAAGTAGGCGCGTCCGGCTTTCATCGCGCTGGCGATAAGGCAAAACATTCCCCCAAGCATCAGGACGACGACAATGGAGGCGGGCCACGGGTTGCGTCTGGACCGCCGCTCCCATGCCTGCTGTCCCATCGCCGAAACCACGCGTTCCTTCTGCGCTTCGGCGACAATGGATTCCGGCCAATTCACTGCCCAGGTGTTCACTTGGTGTGATCCGAGGCCCAGCTTGAATCCGAATCGCTCGGGGTTGGCCGCCGTGGTCCCGACATCTTCCGTCCCTCGCACCTGCATTTCGCCACGCTTGGTGCGAATCGTTGCGGTGGTGTGTGGCTCGCCGCAGCGCTCGGAGATTCGCCTGGGCAACTCCTGCTCGACAAAAACGTGGAGCAGGTAGCTGCCGTCGGCACCCGTCCGCACGCGGCAGAGCCACCCATCACGTTCGAGCGCATCGAGCCGCTTACGGCGCTCGGCGCCATGACTCTGGCTAAAGCCCTCGGGTAGGGCCGCGATGTCGAACAGGCAGAATTCCGCCATATCGGAGCCTGTCTCAATGACGTGAGGACCGGAAGCGGATGGGCCAGGAGTTGAATTGGAGGAGGAAACCGTCATTCCCGATTTCTGAGATTCCTATCCTGCCGCCAGCGGCGCCTTCACCGTCTCCAGCAGCTTGCGGATGACGTCCTCCACGCGCACGCCTTCGGCTTCGGCGCGGTAGTTGAGCAGGATTCGGTGGCGCAGCGTCGGTTGGGCGAGGTGCTGCAAGTCCTCGACGGTGACGTGGGCGCGGCCGGCCAGCAGGGCGCGGGCTTTGGCCCCGAGCACGAGGAACTGCGCCGCGCGCGTGCCGGCGCCCCAGCTCACCCAGTCGTTCACGAAGGCGGGGGTCGTGGACTGCTTCGGGCGCGACGCGGCGGCAAGCTGGACGGCGTAGCGGACGAGTTCCTCGGCGATGGGCACCTGCCGGACGAGTCCGTGGAAGTGCAGGATGTCCTCGCCGGTGAACAGCGGCTCGATGGGTGCGGGTTTGCCGGCGGTCGTGCGCGTGATGACCTGCACCTCGTCGGACTCGGGCAGGTAGTCCATCACCACGTTGAACATGAAGCGGTCGAGCTGGGCTTCGGGCAGCGGATAGGTGCCCTCCATCTCGATGGGGTTCTGCGTGGCGAGCACGAAGAAGGGTTCGGCCAGCGAATGCCGGACGCCCGCGGCGGTGACCTGGTGTTCCTGCATCGCCTCCAGCAGCGCGGCCTGGGTCTTGGGTGGCGTGCGGTTGATTTCGTCGGCGAGGACAAGGTTCGCGAAGATGGGTCCGGGCACGAAGGTCATGCGGCGGCCAGCGTCGGTCTCCTGGAGGATTTCCGTGCCGGTGATGTCGGCGGGCATCAGGTCGGGCGTGAACTGGATGCGCGCGAACTTCAGGTGGAAGACCTGCGCGATGGATTTTACGAGCAGCGTCTTGGCCAGCCCGGGCGCGCCAGTGATGAGGCAGTGGCCGCCGGCGATGAGCGCGAGCAGGATCTGATCAATCACGTCGCGCTGGCCGACGATGACCTTGGCGAGTTCGGCCTCAATGCGGGTGCGGCCGGCGACGAGGCGCTCGTAGGCCTCGCGGTCCGAAGGCGGCGCGACGACGGGCTCGGGAACGGGCGGAGGGGTGGGATGGCTCATGGAGGAAAAGTGGAGATCAGTGGGTCATCGCGTAGAAAATCACGTTGATGCCGAGGGGATAGGAGATCTTCTCGGAGAAGTTGCGGAAGTAGAAGTCGCTTTCGCCCTCGCGCTCCCAGCCGTCGCCATTGTCGGTGTTGTGGGCGGCGAAGACCATGATGCGGCCCGCGTCGTCGAAGATTACGCGGTGATGGACGTCCTGCGCGTCGGGGCGTTCCCACGTCACGCCGCCGTTCCACTCGCTTTCCACGCCGAGGCCGACATTCGGCACCTGCCCCTTGGCCCGGATGTCGAAGACGCAGTGGTAGAGCGGATGGTCGAGCGGCAGCTCCACGAAGTCGCGCTCGGGAAAGACCTGTTTCATGACTTCCGCCATGTTCTCCCAGTCGCGCTCGCCCCAGAAGTCGTCGAACATGAGGAAGCCGCCGTTGAGCAGGTAATCGCGGAGGCGCCTGCATTCGGCCTCGGTCAGATACAGGGCGCCGGCCTCGACGATGTAGATCCAGGGATGGTTTGCGAGGTCCCCGTCGGTGAGGCCGAGCACGCGTCCGTCGGGATCTACGCGCAGCGCGGTCATCTGCTGGAGGCGGTAGGAAAGATTCAGGTCGCTGTCGGGAATGTCGGTGGACCAGCCGCCGCGTCCGCCCCGGCCACCATGCAGGTAGCGGATGCGGGCGAAGGTGAAGACGTCCTGCTCGAAGCCGGCCGGATTGGTCCAGATGGGCGTGCCGGTGCTGTGGGATTCCACTTCGCGGGCGGTGCGGATCTCATCGGACGCCGCACTCTCGCCCCACCAAGCCCGGCGCCCGCCGCGCCGCTGGGCGTAGGCGAAGGAGGCGATGAGCACGAAACACAGCGCGACGGCCGCGGCGCGGGCCAGCGTAGGGCGGGCCGCCAGCCTGCCCAAAGTGTTGGCGGTTTCCGGCCTCATCAGTGGGTCATCACGTAGTAGATGATGTTCACGCCCAGCGGATAGGCGACCTTCTCGGAGAAATTGTGGAAGTAGTAGTCGCTCTCACCCTCGCGCTCCCAGCCATCGGACATGTCCGTGTTGTGCAGCGCCAGCACCATGAGCCGGCCCTTGTCGTCGGCGATGGCGCGATGGTGGATTTCGCGGCATTCCTCGCCGTCGTGGACCTCCCACGTGACGCCCGTCTGCTCGCTGCGGACGCCGAGGTTGACGTTGGGCACCTGCACCTTTGCCGTGATCTCGAACACGCCGTGATAGAGCGGGTGATCCAGCGGAAGTTCAAAGAACTCGCGGTCGGGCAACACTTCCTTCATCGCCGTGACACAGTTGTCCCATTCCCGCTCGCCGTGAAAGTCGGTCATGAGCAGGAAGCCGCCGTTGAGCAGATGCTTTCGCAGAGCGACCGCCTCCTGCTCGGTGAAGTTGAGCGAGCCGGGCGCGGAAAGGAACAGGAACGGATAATCCGACAGTTCGGTGTCAGTCGGCCGGACCAGGCGGCCGTTCGGATCCACGCGCAGGGACATCATCTGCTGGAGCCGCCAGGAAAGGTTCAGGTCGCTGTCGGGCAGGTCGGTGGTCCAGCCGCCGCTGCCGCGCCGGCTGCGGTCAGGGCTCTTGTCGTAACGGACGCGGGTGAAGGTGAACGCATCGGTCTCGAAGCCGGGCGCGTTCGTCCAGGTCGGCGTGCCGGTGCTGCGTGACTCGACCTCACGGGCGGTCTTGATGTGCTCGGGCACGTAGAGTTCGCCGCCGCCGAGGAAGCCGGGTCCGCCGCCCCCACCGCCACGGCGCTGGGCGAAGGCCGCGGCGGCGAGCAGTAAGACGAGCAGGCTGGAGATCAGGCGGAGCTTCATGCGTCACTCAAACGAATGCGTTTCCGCTGGCTTGGGGCCGGGTGGGAGTTTGAGCAGCAGTTCCAACGCGTCGCGATGGCGGGGCGCATCTTCAAGCGCCCGGAGGACGTGGCGACGGGAAGCGTTGGCGTCGGTCGGTTCGAGCAGGCGGGCGAGCTGGTAGTGGACCGCGGGCGGGTTCGGCGGATCGAGTTCCAGTTGGGTGCGGAGCGCGCCGACAGCCACGGGGATCTCGCCGGTGTTCTCCGCCGAGCGCGCCAGATAACGGTAGGGCGCGGGCACCAGCGGATTGACCGCCAGGTAGCGCTGGGCGGCGGCGCGGACTTCGCTCCAATCGCCGGCGGCGGTGCCGAGTTCCATCAGGCGAAGATTGGCTTCCGAGGCTTCCGCGTCGTGCTGGACCCATTGGCGAAGCACGGCCAGCTCGCGGTTCGTTTCGCCGAGCGAACGGTGCGCCAAGGTGAGGAGGGCATACGCGGAGTCCTTGCCCTTCTGCGTCGGATAATCCGCGACCAATTTTTCGAGCGGTTCCTTGGCGGCGGCCCAGTCCTTGGCGCGGACGTGTTTCGCGGCGAGATAGCGGAGAGCCCAGTAGTTGGCTGGTCTTCCTTCGGACCACTTGAGCATCTGCGCCTCCGAAGCCGGCCCCGCGGGGCGACGCGGTCCGTCGCCGCCGCCGAGCAGGGAGCTGAGCAGGTTGGTCACTGTGAAGCCGGCCGAGCCTTCGAAGTCGGGTTTGGTGAAGTCGAGGTTCGGGGCCAGCCCGTTGGCCTTGGCCCGGGCGAACTCCGCGAAATCCTTCTCCAACGACTTGAGCGGCGCGGTGTGTTTCTCCAGGGCGTAGTTGATGAAGACGCCTTCCCCGAGGTCGCGGAGGATGCCTTTGATCGCCTCTACGCCGTGGCGCCCGGCGAGGAACTCCACCACGATGGACGCCTCGTAGTAGGCAAACTGGAGGTGCAGCGGCGTCTTGGGGGTGAGGAACGCGGCGCTCAGGCGCTCAATCTGCACGAGGTCTTTTTCGAGAATCATCTCGCGGTAGCGCGGCGTGAGGCGTTCGCCCCACGCGGGATTCGCCTGCCGTTCCTCGTAGGTCGAGATGCCCTCGCTGAGCCAGCGCGGCATCTTGTTCTTCGTCAGCGTGAGTGTGACGACGTGGCAATACTCGTGCCAGAGCACCGCCTCCCAGTTGACCGCGTTGGCTTTGTTCGCCGCGGGGCTGTTGGCGGTGACCACGCTGCCGAAACAGACGCCGAGATAGCCGGGATTGTCCGGCATGCCGAACGTGCGGACCCCAAAATCCTTCTGCGACGCGAAGATCTCCACGGTCGTGCGCTCTACGGGCTGAAGCCCGTACTTCTCGCACAACTTGGTCCGGGCGGCTTCCAGCAGTTCCAGCACGCGCGGGCCGTAGATCACGGCTTCCTTGGAATCCATGCGGATGAGGAAGTGTTCGTTCGTCAGCGCGGCATACTTCCGCATCGTGTCGCGCAACGTCACGAGGTTGAACGCGGCCACGTCGTAGCCGTCGCTGGCGTTGACCTCGTCGGCCAGTTTCCAGCCTTCGTCCTCCTGGCCCAACCGGAGCAGGTCGCTGGCGAGCTGGGCCTTTGCGGGCAGGTAGGCGGGATCAAACGCCAGCGCCTGCCGCTGGTGCGCGGCGCCCTCGGCGAAGCGGTATTTCTCCGACAGCTTGCGGCCGATCAGGTGGTCCACGCGCGGATTCGCCGGGGCGAACTTGAGGGCGGTGGCGCGGGCCTCCGTTTCAGCGGCGGTGTCGTGGCGCAGGTGCGCGAGCACGGCCCGGTAAGCCCACAGGTCGGGGTGCCACGGGTTCACCTTGGCGACATCCTCAAGGATCTTGCCCGCCTGTTCGTAGTTCTCGCCGTCAATCTGGTTCTCGGCGACGAGCAACAGGGCCGGCACGTGGCGTTCGTTGGCCTTGAGCGCGGCCTCCACCGCCTCACCCATCTGCTTGCGGTCGCCATTCGCGTGGGCGCGGGCCAGGCCAAAGAGCAGGTCGGCGTCGTCGGGAACCTGCTTCAGCCCTTCCTCGAAGGCCTTTGCGGCGAGCACCGCGTCGTGCTTCTCGAGGGCCAGGTCGCCCCGGGCGAGATACACGTCGCGCAGCTTGAGATCGGCCTGCTGGAGCGGACCGTAGATTTTGTCGAGCACTTCCTTGGGATCGGCCCCCAGCAGCAGCGCGGCGCGGCCGAAGGCGAGACGGCTCTGGGCGTCGCGCGAGCCCATGCGGTTTGCGACCAGAAACTTCACCCGGTCGAGCATCTCGGCGGCGTTGTTGGTGTCGCCGACCCCGAGGAACGCGTCCCGCGCGGTCCACACGATCCGGAGGCTCCGGCCGTTGCGGGCGACGGCGTTGGTGGCGGCGGCCCGGGCCTCAGGATAACGGCCCAGGGTCAGCAGGCAGCGCAGGCGCAGGTGATGCCAGTCCTCGTCATTGGGAAGCTTGTCGAGGCCTTCGGTGGCGGCCTCGAGGGCAACCTCGTATTTGCCGGATCGAAACTTGGTCTCCGCCTCCGCCAGAGAAGCCCCGGAGATCGCCTGCGAAAGTCCCAACCAAGCGACCGCGAAAAGCCCCAGCCACGCCGGGCAGCGGCGGCGCGGAAGGCTGGCGGGGCGAATCATGCGCTACTGTTCGTCGGGGTTCGGCGAAATCTCAAGCCGGGCCGTGTGTTTTGTGGTGACGCGGCAGACCTGCCGGCGGTTTCAGGAAGTTTTGGCCAGGCGAACCGCGGCGCTGTTCCCGCACAAGGCTCGGACAGAGGAATTCACAGACACTTTCTCCCCGCGAGGCGCGAGAGGGGAGAGAGCCGGAGAAAGGGGCAACGTTGATAGGATCTTTTGCTCACCGCCCCTTTCCGGCCTGCGTCAGAAAGAGCACTGCAAGCACCCCACGCCCGTTCTCATCGGAACATCGTTAACCGGCTTGCCAGCGCTGCGGGCGGCGTGTGCGATGCCCATGCCCGCCATGAACCGCCGACTCTTTCTCGCCAGCGCCGCCCTCTTGCCCACGGCCGCGTGGGCGCGGCAGCAGGCCATGTCCCTCGACGAACTGATCGGCGCCGGAGAGCAGTTGCTGCGGGACGATCTCGATCCCCAGCTGTTCAAGGCTCTGCGGCCGGTGGACCGTGAAAAGGCGATCCAGTTCCTTACCCGGTTGCAGCGCGACCTGCAGGGCAACGATGTCGTCAACCTGGCCGACTTGAAGCCGCTGGCCACCTCTGTGCTGCCGTTGTTGCGCGCTAACCCCGCCACCCAGCCGTATGCCGGTTGGCTCGAAACCCGCCTCGACTATCTCGACGTCGCCCACGAATTCCGGGTTTCGCTGCTGCCCCCGTCCACACCGCCAGGACAGCCGCCGAAACCGGCCCCGAATCCCACGCCGGCTCAGCAACGACAGGTCTGGGAAAAGCAGGTGGCCAAAGAACCCCAGCCGGCCGAGGCGGCGACCTTGGTGCCGCGGCTGAAAAGGCTGTTCCAGCAACAGGGCGTTCCCGCCGTGCTGGTGTGGGTCGCCGAGGTGGAATCGTCGTTCAAGTCCAACGCCCGAAGCCCCGCCGGCGCCGTCGGTCTCTACCAACTCATGCCCAAGACGGCCCAGGGACTCGGACTGAAATTCTCCCCGCGCGACGAACGTCTTGATCCCGACAAGAACACCAATGCCGCCGGCCGCTATCTGCGGTCTCTCTATCCACGGTTCAAGGACTGGCGCCTCACTCTCGCGGCCTACAACTGGGGACAGGGCAATGTGCGCCGGCTCCTGGAAAAACAGCGCGCGACCACGTTCGACGCAATCGCGGTCCACCTGCCGGCCGAGACGCAGATGTATGTGCCCAAGATCGATGCCGTGCTGAAACGCCGCGAACGGACCGGCCTCACCCAACTGCCGGCGCCCTCGCGCTGACGTGTTTTGGAACGCCAGCGCGTGCTCCCGGACTGAAACTGTGGGGCTTGGTGCCGCGGGCGGGACTCGAACCCGCACGGCTGTTGAGGCCTGGGGATTTTAAGTCCCCTGTGTCTGCCATTTCACCACCGCGGCGTTGGCGGGGAACCATTCGGGTTGGGAGCCGGGGAGGCAACCTCGCAAAGTGGGGGACCGCTCTCAGGCGGCGGCGGCCTCTTCCTTGGTGTGCACCAGCGGCGGAATCTCGCCGCGGACCACGGCGCGATTCACGGTGATCCGCGAATGGGCCTGGAGCGTGGGCGCATCGAACATCATGTCGCGCATCACCTTTTCGAGGAGTCCGCGCAGGGAACGCGCGCCGGTGCCCTTCTTCTTAGCTTGGATCGCAAGTTCGTTGCAGGCGTCGGGCGTAATAATGAGCTCGATGTTGTCGAAAGACAGCAGCTTGCGGAACTGCTTCACGAGCGAATTGCGCGGTTCGACGAGGATGAGTTCAAGCTCCTCCACCGAGAGTTCGTCCAAGATGCTGACCACCGGCAGGCGGCCGACAAACTCCGGAATGAAGCCGAAACTCAGCAAGTCTTCGGGCTCGACCTGCCGCACCAGTTCCTGGGCCGTTGGTTCGGCGCTGTCGGCGGCGGGGAGAGTCGAAAAACCCATGGAACGTTTGCCCAGGCGTCGGCGAAGGATCTTGTCCAACCCGACAAAGGCGCCCCCGCAGATGAAGAGGATGTTGGTCGTGTCCACGCGGATGTATTCCTGCTGCGGGTGTTTGCGACCGCCCTGGGGCGGAACGTTGCAGACGGTGCCTTCGAGGAGTTTCAGCAGACCCTGCTGGACGCCTTCGCCGGAGACGTCGCGGGTGATGGAGACGTTCTCGGTTTTCCGTGCGATCTTGTCGATCTCGTCGATGTAGATGATGCCTACCTGGGCGCGTTTGACGTCATAATCGGCCTGCTGCAGGAGCCGCAGGATGATCGTCTCGACATCTTCACCGACATAGCCGGCCTCGGTGATCGTGGTGGCGTCGGCGATGGCGAACGGCACATCGATGATCTTGGCAATCGTCTGGGCGGCGAGTGTCTTGCCGCTGCCGGTGGGACCGATGAGCAGGATGTTGCTCTTGTGGAGCTCCACATCGTCGGGACCGGCCTCGTTCGCGGAGAGGATGCGCTTGTAATGGTTGTATACGCCAACTGCGAGGGTCCGCTTGGCGTCGTCCTGACCGACGATGTGCTGGTCGAGCCGGCGCTTGAGCTCGGCCGGTTTGGGCATGTCGAGCTGCCGAAGCTCCTTGCCCGAATCGCGACTCAATTCCTTCGCCAAGACCCCTTGGCAGACCACTACGCAGGCGTCGCAGATGTAAACGCCGGGGCCGGCGATGAGCTTGCGCACCTCTGACCGGCTCTTGCCGCAGAAGCTGCACATTGTGATCTGGCTGGTGCGCGCCATTCAGCAGAACATTCCCAAGGCTGGGAAAAACTCCAGCCCGGGTTTTACTTGGTGTCGGTGGCGACCAAGGCCGGAACCTCGCGCCGGGAGGTGACCACCTCGTCCACCAAGCCGAACTCCTTGGCCTGGGCGGCGGTCATGAAATTGTCCCGGTCGCAGGCCTTCTCGACGAGTTCGAGCGGTTGGCCGGTGTGGTGGCTCAGGATTTCGTTGAGGCGCTGCTTCAGCCGGAGCATGTGCTTCACCCGGATCTCCACGTCGCTCGCTTGGCCCTCGGCGCCGCCAAGCACCTGGTGGATCATGATGTCGGAATTGGGCAGGGCGAAGCGCTTGCCCTTGGTGCCGGCGCTCAGCAACACCGCTCCCATACTGGCGGCCATGCCCACGCAGTAGGTGTTCACGTCGCAGGTGAGCCACTGGATGGTGTCGTAGATCGCCAGGCCGGCGGTCACGGAGCCGCCCGGGGAATTGATGTAGAAGTGGATGTCCTTCTTGGGGTCGCTCATCTGGAGGAATAGAAACTGGGCGACGATGACGTTGGCGACCATGTCATCCACCGGCGTGCCGAGAAACACGATCCGATCCTTGAGCAGCCGACTGTAGAGATCGTAGCCGCGCTCGGAACGGCCGTCCTGCTCGATGACGTAGGGGATGCTGAAATTCCGCATATTCTGGCGATTGCCGGCCGAAGCTAGGAGGGGGGCTCCGTAGGGTCAAGGAGCCGCGCGGACCGGTCATCCGGCCGGGGCAGTCAACCTTCCTTGGCGGCGCGGGCTGCCTTCAGTGTCTGCAGGGCGGACAGTGCCGCTGCACTCTCGGCGAGCTTCTTGGAACGTCCGGTGCCGCGTCCCAGTTCGACACCCTCGTGATAGACGGCGCTCTCGAACTGCCGGTTGTGGTCGGGGCCGCTCGCGGAAAGCTGCTCGTAATGGGGCGGCTCCGGGGAACGCGACTGGAGCAATTCCTGCAACTCGCCCTTGGGATTGTCGAGGTTCGGCAGTTCGTTGACGGCGCCGAAGGAATCACGAAACAGCGACAACACGAGTGAACGTGCGACCTCAAAGCCACCGTCGAGGAACACCGCGCCCACGACCGCCTCAAAGGCATCGGCCACCGTGGAGGTCCGAACCCGTCCGCCTGTGGAGTCTTCGCCGCGGCTGAGGATCAGAAAGCTGCCCAGATTCAGGCGGCGGGCGTGGGCGGCAAGGGCGATGCGGTTGACCATCTGTGCCCGAGCCTGGGTCAGCGGCCCCTCACCGTAGCTGGGGAAGCGGGCATACAGTTCCCCGGTGACCACCAGCTGCAGCACGGCATCTCCCAGGAACTCGAGACGCTGGTTATGCTGCTGCAGATGTCCCACGCCGGCCTCATGGGCGATGGAAGGATGGGTCAGTGCCAACACCAGCAGATTGCGGTCCCGGAACTGATATCCGAGGGCGGCCTCCAGTTGGTCAGTGTTGATCACGGAACGATGGTTAGGCGGGCACTATCTCCGCCGGCGCCAAGGTCGTCACTTCGCTGGGCGGATTGAAGGGTTCTTCGTTGGGTGCGCCTTCGGCAGGCAGTCCGTGGGCAAGCAGGTCGGCCACCTCATGCTGCACTTGGTCAAGCTGGTGCAACTGGAGGGCGGGATCGGCAATCGTGAAAACGTCACCGCTGGCGGAATGCTCGTAAACGAACACCCGGCGCCCGCCTTCGCGCAACTGGCCCTTCACCTTAAGCATCCGCTTCCGCTCAAGCATCGCCGCCAGGATGAAACACGCTGCAGTGTATCGGGCTTCCCGGACCTCCAGCAGGCGGCGCAACAAGGATTCGGCGTCGTCCTTGCGTATGGCTTCCGGTGGCCGGGGAGGCGGAGCGTGGTAAACGCTGGCCCAGTGGGAAACCAAGTTCGGTCGGCCCAAGATTTCCGGTCCGTGGCTCTTCCATGCTTCCAGACAAAGGTCCAACCGCTCGAAGCCCTGTTTTTGGTCCAGCAGCACCGTGTGGAACGCGTCGCCCTCGGAAAATGACCGGCCGGTCACAAAGCACTGATGGCCGCGAGACTGAATGTTCCACTCGTTCATGGTTGGCGGAATGTAAGGGACGACAGGAGCGGACGGATTATGCGAACCGGGTTCGTGGCTGCAACCGGGTTTTACGATTTAACCACAACTAATGGGGCTGTGTATTATCTGAAACGCCTTGGGTAGGGGCTGGACCCGTGCTTTGACGGCAACAAAAAACCCCGCGGAAGGTCCGCGGGGTCACCGAAGTTCCGCCTTTCAGGCGCTGATGGCGCCGTCCAGAGCCTGTTTCAGGGCGCCTTTCGGACGCATGCCGACCAACTGGCCGACCACCTGACCGTTCTTGAACAGGAGCAGGGTGGGGATGCTCTGGACGCCGAACTGGCCGGCCAATCCGGGTTCTTGGTCCACGTTCACCTTCCCGATTTTGGCCTTTCCGTCGTATTCGGCGGCCAATTCGTCCAGCAAAGGGGACAGCATGCGGCAGGGACCGCACCATTCAGCCCAGAAGTCCAGAAGGACGGGCTGGGAAGATTTTAAAACGGATTCTCCGAAGTTGGCTTCGGTGACGGTCAGGATTCTGTCGCTCGCCATGGTTTAGGAGGCTGCCGGCACAAGGAAGAGTAGGCTGACAATGGTGCCGATGGCCAAGGCGACAGTCGCGAATGCCAAGCCCACGTCAATACCGCTGACCGCAGGAGCGGTTGGACGGGCCGGTGCCGGCGCAGGACGGATCGGTGCTGCCGGGGCAGTAGGTGCGGCAGGCTTGGCCGGTGCAGCCGGAGCCGCAGGTGCGGCAACGGCAGGGGCAGGAGCCGCGGCGGCGGGAGCCGGGGCTGCCGGGGCGGCTGGAGCAGGAATCTTGATTGAAGGACCACCGGCCGGCTTCGGCGGCAGGCTGATGCGCACAGTCTGCTTCTTGGCCGCAGCATCTGCGGGCTTCGGCGGTTCCGAAACGGGCGCGGGTGCCGGCGGAACAGGAGTATTGGGATCAGCCATAGGAAAACTTTGTAACGTGACGCTACGGAGGGCCAAAAATCGAGTCAAACCGTTTATAGGCGTGAACGCAAAAAACCCGATGAATCACTCTCCCGCCCCAAAACAGAGACAATCGGGCGCAATCGGTGGCGGTCGAAGCCGTTACCTAACCATTGATCGCCGCCGCGATCGCCACAATCTCCTCGGTAGCCGCGCAAGCTGCCACCGCGATCACCTCCGGTAGCCCCGCCCCGCTAACCGCCACCCCTGCTGCCCCTGCGGAAGCCGCAGCCGCCCTCGGCGGGACGTTCTTGCTGCGGACGGGCAATGTTGACGGTGAGTGGGCGGCCGCAGAGTTCCTTGCCGATGGGCATTTCCGCGGCTTTCTGGGCCTCTTCGTGGGTGCCGAATTCGACAAACGCGAAACCGCGGGAACGGCCCGTTAATTTGTCGAGCATCAGCTTGACGTTAACCACCACGCTAGCGGCGCTGAAGTGGTTCTGGAGGTCGCTTTCGAGGTCTTGAAAAGACAGGTTACCCACGAACCGCCTGCAATTGTTGTCCATTTTGCTTCCAAACAAAGAGATCACTCCAAAGCCGGGTGGGAATCTGCCACCGGCAGATTGCTGATTGCCAGTGGGTGAGTTCCGCCGAGCAAACCGACAACCGACACCGTCTCCGCATCTCTCCGCAGTCGGCGGAATTGCAGGCGGAAATGGGGCTGAGTTGACCGGAAAATGGCCGTCCGTCGCCCGCCGCGGGGAGAATCAGCGGACGGGAAATGCTGCCGTCACCTCGATTTCCACTTTGGAGGCGCGCGGAAGTGCCACAACCTGCACGGTGGATCGGGCCGGATACGGAGCCGGAAAGAACGCGGCGTAAACCTCGTTCATGCCCTGGAACTCCGCGAGGTTGGTCATGAACACCGTCGATTTGACGACGGCGGAAAAATCGAGCCCCTGGCTGCGGAGGATCAGACCGACATTTTCGAGCACCCGGCGGGTTTGGGCGCGGATGTCGCCTTCCACTGCGCCGCCGGGCTGAGCGGGATCGATGGGGACCTGGCCGGAGCAAAACAGCAGGTCGCCGAACCGGATGGCGTGGGAATAGGGACCGAGCGCCGGCGCGGCACCGGGCGGTTGAATGGCCTGTTTGGACATGGGAAGATCGCTGGGAAGGCTAGAACCTATCCCAAAACCTCTTTCATGAGGAGCAGGGCACAAGTGAGATTCACAAAGCCTTGAAACATCGCGGTCGATTTCTCCCACCGGATGCACAGGCGCCGGTAGTTCTGGAGCCA
>Ga0169931_10000174_pt1 | contig 99673 bp, 85 predicted proteins | sample Kivu_15m_20L_FD_129675 | JGI IMG/M metagenome (GOLD analysis project Ga0169931, IMG submission 129675) | Freshwater microbial communities from Lake Kivu, Western Province, Rwanda to study Microbial Dark Matter (Phase II) - Kivu_15m_20L... | ecosystem: Environmental > Aquatic > Freshwater > Lake...
GGAGAACTGCGGCAATTTGTTCGTTACGAGTTTTTGATCCTGGTTGGTCAAATTCATCTGTCGGTTTGAGAGAATAACCAGGATTACGAATTTCTAAACGATCAGAGAAGCGGATAATCTGGATGGGACTCCGTTCTCGATAGTTACGGTGCATGACAGCGTTAACTATCGCCTCTCGGATTACTTTACGGGGAATAAGTGGGGTTTCTCTGCGGTGAATTTCGTTTTCTGCGAGGCCAAAGGCTTTGGGGATATCGTTAAGAACAAGTGTGATTAATTTGGGAATGGCTAATAATAGGGGTTCACGGATTTCGATACTTTGATAACGCTTATCAGGATCTGAAACCCATTCCTTACCTTCTACAAGGATGTAATCTATACGGTGCATCGGAAAGTAACGTCGTAGGGTGATCGCATTTCCGAATAAGATTAATCCGGCAAAGGTGAGGCAGTATTCTCCTTTTTGGTTAGGATTTTTGGTGATCGCATTGAGGGCAAAAAGTAATCTCTGATCATCGTAATTGAGTTCGCTGGCGTTGGGGTTTACGTCTTGTCTTTGTCTGCGGTAAGCGGCGATCGCTTCTGGATCTACATCATCAAGGGTAGCATCTGGGATAGTTGTAGTGTCGTAGGTTTGGGCGTTGCGTTCTTTATAAAACAGTTCAATATCTCTCTCAGTGCATTTTTGATCGCTTGAAGCGGTGCGTCTAAATGCGCCCTTGGGAAGTCCTCTGCTAGTAATATAAACAGGTTTTTCAGAGGGTTGAACTTCAGGAATAAAAGCAACAATTACAATTTTTCCTTAGATGCCATCGCCTACGGCACTGGCGAAGCCAATCGCCATCTTCCAAACAAATCGGGATGACTGGATTTGAACCAGCGGCCCCTTCGTCCCGAACGAAGTGCGCTACCAAGCTGCGCTACATCCCGTTAAAATTACCCTCCTGTGATTATATCATAAATAATCAAAATTCATCAACTCACAGGTTTACTTGCTACCATGAGACTTGCATCATATTATCAAAATCAAAGTAAATGGTGAGTGTTAAACCCAAGTGGTTGCGAGTAAAAGCCCCCCAGTGGGAGCGAGTTGGCGCAGTTAAAGAGGTTCTGCGGGATTTGGGACTGAATACAGTTTGTGAGGAAGCCTCTTGTCCTAATATAGGTGAGTGCTTCCAAGCAGGCACTGCTACATTTTTAATTATGGGTCCGGCTTGTACCCGTGCCTGCCCTTACTGTGATATTGACTTTGAAAAAAAACCCCAACCCCTAGACCCCAAAGAACCAACCCGCCTGGCGGAAGCTGTGCGCCGGATGAAACTTAATCATGTAGTAATTACATCTGTTAATCGGGATGATTTACCAGATGGTGGTGCTAGTCAGTTTGTCAAGTGTATTGAAGCAGTACGCAGTGTTTCACCCCAAACCACAGTAGAAGTGTTGATTCCTGACTTGTGCGGTAATTGGAATGCTTTAGAAATTATTTTACAAGCCGCCCCAGAAGTACTTAACCATAATACAGAAACTATTGAGCGCTTATATCGTCGGGTGCGTCCCCAAGGCAATTACCAGCGCAGTCTAGAATTACTCAAGCGATCGCGCCAAATTGCTCCCCATGTATACACCAAATCAGGTATAATGGCCGGTTTAGGTGAGACTGACGACGAAATCCGTCAAGTTATGCAAGACCTAAGAAGTGTAGATTGTGATATTTTGACTATTGGGCAGTACCTGCAACCAAGTCAAAAGCACTTACAAGTTAATAACTTTATCACCCCAGAACAGTTTGCCACTTGGCAGGTATTTGGTGAACAAATCGGATTTTTACAAGTTGTTTCTTCACCATTAACTCGCAGTTCCTATCATGCAGAAGAAGTCAGAGCATTAATGGAACGCTACCCCCGCCAGATACCTGATACTATCTGATTGATATTAACCAACTATGATCGCGGTGCAAAAAACTACCATAGCAATTTTGGGTGCAGGGGCTTGGGGTGTAGCTTTAGCCAATTTAGCCACAGCAAATGGTCATCAAGTGCGGTTGTGGTCGCGTCGGGGAGGGCAAACTTTACAAACAGTTTTACAAAATGCCCAAATATTGTTATCAGCCATCTCTATGCAAGGGGTGAGGGAAGTAGCCTCTCAAGTACAATCATTTCCCCTGTCGCCAACCACAATTTTTGTCACGGCTACAAAAGGCTTAGATCCTCAAACTACCTTGACACCCTCCCAAATTTGGCAAACAGCTTTCCCCCATCATCCGGTAGTGGTTTTATCAGGTCCTAATCTATCAAAAGAAATTGAACAATCATTACCAGCAGCAACTGTAGTGGCCAGTCAAAACCAAGCAGCGGCAGAACTTGTGCAGATGGTATTTTCTTCTCCTTGTTTCCGGGTATACACAAATCCCGACCCCATAGGGGTAGAACTAGGGGGGACATTAAAAAATATTATGGCGATCGCTGCTGGTGTTTGTGACGGCTTACATCTAGGCACTAATGCCAAAGCCGCCTTAGTTACCCGTGGACTCACAGAAATAATTCGTATTGGCAGAAGTTGGGGGGCAAATACAGAAACATTTTATGGTTTATCCGGTCTAGGGGACTTGTTAGCAACTTGCAACAGTCCTCTCAGTCGTAACTACCAGGTGGGTTATCAAATGGCTAGTGGTAAAACCCTAACAGAAGTTCTTGCTGACTTACCAGGAACAGCCGAAGGTGTGAACACTTGCCGAGTCTTATTAAGACACGCCCAGCACCACAGTATTACCGTGCCCATCACTGAGCAAGTTTATCGCTTACTGCAAGGAGAAATTACCCCCCGACAAGCATTAGAGGAATTAATGTTACGAGATATCAAGCCGGAGTATAACTAAGTATTAAATCTCAATGAAAGTAATTTATTTTGACATTTTTTCTAAGTAAATATTAGTAAATGAATCACCACAGATGATAACTTGTGATTATTCGCCAATATTCCTGAGAAAAAAATCAGAAATTTTCTGGATATTACTTTTATGCCCTTGTAGATGTGACTATACCAATGATAACCATCATTTTTACAAAGTAGTCATCAATAATGATCAATCTCGTTAAATAATATGAAAGTGCTGAGTTAGTAATTTTTCATATAAACCCTAGATATAGATTTGAATAGCTATTGGTTCAATTCTAACGTTAAACCAACAAAACCTGGTATTAGTGTTAGAAAACCTCAGTATGTTTTTTTTGAAAACTTTACTGAAAAACTCTACCGTGTTAGTTCATATTGAATCACGGGAACAATAGCAACAGTTAATTATCTGACCGTAATCTATTGTTACCTGGAGCCATTGAGACGACCTTATGTCAGCAACATCTTTTCACACAGATAGCGGTTTGAAAGCCAAAAAGTACCGCCAGGCTTGGGACACAGAATTAACGGTTGATGATGGTGAGTTATCCCTAGATGATATTCAGGAGTTAGAAACAGCTGCCATTGATAGCCCAAACAGTAACCGTAGAAGTACTGATTTAGTACGTTTATATCTTCAGGAAATTGGGCGAGTTCGACTTTTAGGACGTGATGAAGAAGTTGCCGAAGCACAAAAAGTACAGCGATATTTGCGGATGCGGAATATACTAGCCCAAGCCGCAAAGCGAGGTGATGAAATCGTTACCCCATTTTTAAAATTAATTGAAGTTCAAGAGCGTTTAACATCAGAACTAGGACACCGCCCTTCTTTAGAAAGGTGGGCTACTACTGCCGGGGTGAATTTACCGGATCTGAAACCAACCTTAGCTCATGGTAAGCGACGCTGGGCAGAAATTGCCAAGTTAACACTAGAAGAACTAGAGCAAGTACAGAGCCAAGGACTTCAAGCCAAAGCACATATGATTAAAGCCAATTTGCGCTTGGTAGTCTCCATTGCTAAAAAATATCAAAATCGTGGTTTAGAACTATTAGATTTAGTTCAAGAAGGGACTTTGGGTTTAGAAAGAGCAGTAGAAAAATTCGACCCCACTAAAGGATATCGCTTTAGTACTTACGCTTACTGGTGGATTCGTCAGGGAATTACCCGGGCGATCGCTACTTCCAGTCGGACAATTCGCCTACCTGTTCACATAACAGAAAAGCTGAACAAAATTAAAAAAGCTCAACGCAAAATTGCTCAAGAAAAAGGCTACACTCCCACCCTAGAAGACCTAGCAGTTGAGTTAGAAATGACACCAATTCAGGTGCGGGAGGTCTTGCTTAAAGTACCCCGTTCTGTTTCTTTAGACACAAAAGTTGGCAAAGATAAAGATACAGAGTTAGGAGAATTGCTAGAAACTGACAGCGTTAGCCCAGAAGATGTGTTGATGCGAGAATCCTTACAAAAAGATTTGTATCGTTTGTTGTTAGATTTAACCAGCCGCGAACGGGATGTGATTCTCATGCGTTTTGGTTTGTCCGATGGTCATTCTTACTCATTAGCGGAAATTGGTCGCGCTCTTGACTTGTCGAGAGAAAGAGTCCGACAAATTGAATCTAAAGCATTGCAGAAACTCCGCCAGCCCAAACGCCGCAATATGGTCCGCGATTACTTAGAATCTTTAACTTAACCAGGGGATCTCCGGCTAAGTCAGATCATTGCTCAGAAGCCCTGAATTTAATAAATATTCGCAATAAGATATGATTGTTGCAAATTGTCCCCAACATTTGCTATATTCTCAATTAATGAGCTTTGTTGAGAAAAACTAGTATGGCTGTTTACACATCTACTTCACTCAAGGCAGAACTAAACGATCGCGGTTGGCGTTTAACTCCCCAACGAGAAACAATTTTACACATTTTCCAGGAACTTCCGCAAGGTGAACACCTCAGCGCCGAGGATCTTTATCAGCGCTTAGAAAGTGAAGGGGAAGGGATCAGTCTTTCAACCATCTATCGGACCTTGAAACTGATGGCACGTATGGGTATTTTACGGGAGTTAGAATTAGGGGAAGGTCATAAACATTACGAAATTAACCAGCCCTACCCCCATCATCACCACCATCTCATTTGCGTTAAATGTAACGCTACCATTGAATTTAAAAACGATTCTATTTTAAAAATAGGCGCAAAAACTGCTCAAAAAGAGGGGTTTCACCTGCTAGACTGTCAAATGACAATCCATGCAGTATGTCCTAGATGCCAACGGGCACTAATGCCTTTGTAGCAACTGGATAAAACCAAAAAAAAACACCTAAAACTCCCCCCCAACATCACTAATACTGATGCCATAAAACTCCTGAGCCTGGTGAATAGCTTTCTTAGTTTCACCAGTCAGCACACCATTAACACTACCCTGATAAAAACCCTTATTTTGTAATCGCCTTTGAATTTCCATCACCCCCAACTCACCACAAGGAGCAGTATTGATTAAACTATACAATTGAGCAATAGTGGCAGGAGTGGCAATACCACTAACAGGCAAATCATGATCCCCTTGAAACCGACGTACAGCATTAGCAGTATATGCCCCAAAATACCCGTTTACTGTTCCATGCAAATACCCGGCCTGGATCAAATATTTTTGCAGCAACCTAACAGCCTCACCCCGATGGCCAATAGTTAGATAATCATCCTTAACAGTTTCTGTCCCAGAAGTGACTTCCCCACCCACACCCACGGGAGGTAATTTCCTGAGTGTGGCTAAACCAACCACGCCATCAACCTCTAATTGATGAGCTTTTTGGAACCGTTTCACAGCTTCTTCTGTAATAGGTCCGAACACTCCTGTGGCGTTACCAGAGTAAAAACCTGCGACTCTTAGCCGTTCTTGTAAAACCCTCACTTGTTCCCCCTCATCTCCCTTAACAAACGAGTGGGGATTTTGACGTATGGTTTTAGTTACCACAGCAGACACTTTTCCCTCACTGCCAGTTATTGCTTGTGGACTGTTATCTTTAACATGGGCAAAAGGTGTACTGGCTCTGGTGAGTTGGGGAACCTCCAAACCACTACTATTAACAGTGGGAAAAGTTTTTTCAGCTAAAGGAGGCTTCATACTTTGTTGTGTGAGGAGGTTTTCTAATGTTTGCTGTGTTTTGATCCCCACAATGCCATCAATCATTAAACCATGAGCTTTTTGGAAACGTCGGACGGCATTTTCTGTATGAAAATCATATACTCCTGTGATGTCGGCTGGGAAAAAACCCACTTGTCGCAGTTGCGCTTGCAGATGCTTCACAGAAGGTCCCTGATCTCCTCGTTCTAAGGCTGATACGCTGCTGACTGAACCGAAAATAGACAAAGCCAGAACTACAGGCAATATATACTGCCAAGTTCCACCAGAAAAGCTTTTCCAGTCTGGTGCTGTAGTCTTATTCAATAAAGAACTAAAACAAACCGGTTCACCAGAAAAGCTGTTTTCATAAGCATCAGCTAGGTGTAAATAAGCCAAATTATCCATATCTGTTTCCCCAAGCAACTATTTTTCTTCAATAGTAGCCTCAGCCTCATGCACCAGATTTCGCAGAGTTTCTAATGTCTGTGTCTTAACATCTTGCCACAATTTACGCTGGTGTGCTTCCAGTAATTTCTCTGCAATATCACGCATAGCCCAAGGATTTTTATCTTGTATAAACTGGCTAACTACAGGATCTAATAAATAAGCCCGCATTACACCTTCATACATATGGTCTTCCACACATTGAGCGGTTGCATCATAAGCAAACAAAAAATCTACCGTCGCCGCCATCTCAAAAGCTCCTTTATAACCGTGGCGCATCATTCCTTTAATCCATTTAGGATTAACCACACGAGAACGATACACCCTGGCAATTTCTTGTTTTAATGGGCGAACAAGTGGTTGAGCAGGACAGGAATTATCGCCAAAATAAATCTGGGGATTTTTGTTTTGGAGCGATCGCACAGCAGCTGTTAAACCACCTTGAAATTGATAATAATCATCAGAGTCAAGCAGATCATGTTCCCGGTTATCTTGGTTATGTAAAACTACCTGCATTTGTGTTAGGCGTTGCTTAAAAGCTTCAGGAGCAGAAATACCCACTAAATCCCCCGAATCTGTGGGAGAATTAGCGCTAGAGTAGGCGTAGCAACTCCAATTAATGTAAGCACGGGCTAGGTCTTGATCATCCTCCCAGTTTTGGGAAGCCATAAGTCCTTGCAGTCCCGCCCCATAAGCACCAGGTTGAGAACCAAAAACCCGGTATAGCGATCGCATTTTTGCCACATCCTCACTGTCACCCTGGTTCAACCAAAAAATAGTATCTTCTTTAACCCTTGCAGCCAAGGGATTATACTCACAAGATTCCTCCAAAGACCCCACAGCCTCCACAGCTTGCTGAAATAAATCAATTAAATTGCTAAAAGCATCCCTAAAAAAGCCAGAAACTCGCAAAGTAACATCCACCCTAGGGCGACCCAAAAAACTCAAAGGCAAAATTTCAAAATCCACCACCCGTCGGGCCGCACCATCCCACACCGGACGAACCCCCAGCAGGGCTAAAGCTTCAGCAATATCATCACCACCAGTCCGCATGGTAGCAGTCCCCCACAAAGATAAACCCAAAGTTTGGGGATATTCTCCATGTTCTTGGGTGTAGCACTCAATCAGGTTTTCTGCTGCTTTCCTTCCCACATCCCAAGCAGTTTCTGTGGGGATAGCGCGAATGTCAACAGCATAAAAGTTTCTTCCCGTGGGTAGAACTTCCAGTCTTCCCCTTGTAGGTGCGCCTGATGGAGCGCTGGGAATATAATCACCATCAAGCCCGTGGAGTAAATTAGTAATTTCTGCTTCAGTTTGCTGTATAGCCGGGAGGAGTTTGTATTTAACCCAGTCTAGAGACGGAGGGGCTGGGGTGTCGCTGGTGATGAGTTGTTCTACTAATTGGGCTGCGTGTATTTCTAGGATTTCCACAGCATCCCCCACAGTGCGACAGATGTTTTCAGTTTTGGTAGCTAAAATCTGTTTGTGGTTTTGTGATAGTTGAGTTTTAAAGTCTGTTGTCAAGGGGTCGAAGTCTAAACCCCATTGTGTGGCGAGAGTTTGGGTAATTCCTGCACCATAGCGGTTAGGAAGGCGAGCGATGGCGACAATTAAATCTCGTAATTGTGTTGTTTGGGGAACCTGACCAAAAATATGTAACCCGTCGCGAATTTGTGCTTCTTTTAACTCACAAAGATAGCCGCCGATAAAATTTAAAATCACCGATTCAAATTTTAAAATATCAGCTTCTTGATCAATTCCCAAATCTTGGTAAAGATTTTCTTGGATGACTAATTCCCGAATGCGCTCACGAATAGCCGGTAAACGTCCTGGATCTAAACTTTCCGCCTCATAATATTCATCAACTAAGTTTTCTAGTTGTTGTAGAGGTCCATAAAGTTCCGCCCTCGTCATGGGTGGAGTGAGATGATCTATAATCACAGCTTGAGCGCGACGCTTGGCTTGAGACCCTTCCCCGGGGTCATTCACTATAAAAGGGTAAAAATGGGGAATAGCTCCCAGAGCTATTTCCGGATAACAAGTATTAGACAAAGCCACACTTTTACCCGGTAGCCATTCTAAATTACCATGCTTACCTACGTGAACAACAGCATGGGCATGAAAACATTTTTTCACCCAATAATAAAAAGCCAAATAATTATGAGTGGGAACCAAATCTGGCGCATGGTAGTTTAAGCTTGGGTCAGTTTCATAACCCCGTGGTGGTTGAATGCCAACAAAAATATTGCCGATTTGAATACCAGGTATGGGAAAATCATGATCCATATTTTCTGCCTCAGTACCCCATGTGGCGGTGATTTGTTGCTGTACTTCTGGGGGTAGGGTGGCAAAATATTCTTGATACTCAGCTTTTGTCAAGCTTTGTAGCACTGGGCGATTTTCTTTACTTTCTGGGTCATTGGTAATACTGGTTGTTAGGCGGTGGATTAGTTCATCTGCACTTTGGGGAGGATTGTCTATTTTATACCCTGCTCTATGTAGTGCTTTGATGATTTCTATACAACTAGCTGGGGTGTCTAATCCTACTCCATTGGCTAATCTACTATTATTATTGGGGTAGTTGGCTAATATTAAGGCTACCCGGCGCTGTTGGGGAGTTTGGGAGCGTAAATTTACCCAATTTATCGCTAAATCTGCTACAAATTCAACGCGATCGCTCTGGGGTTCATAAACCACCACATCAGTTTCTAAGTCAGCATTGCGAGTTTGTATAGCCTTAAAGGAAACGGCGCGAGTAATAATCCGCCCGTCTACCTCCGGTAGTGCTACATTCATAGCCATATCTCGCGGGGTAAGCCCTTGTGATTGTAACTGCCACTGGTCTATACTACTGCCACAGAGAATAACTTGTAGAACTGGGACATTTAACCCTTCCCACAATTCAACCTGGGGTGCTTCTGTTTCTAACCGGGCCAGAGAAAAGCTAGTGGTATTGAGTAAAACTCCGATTTGCTGAGAATTAGCCGGTTGGAAAATTTCTCTTATTTGTTTTTGTACTTCCGCATCTCGCAAGGAAGAAACAAACACTGGTAATGGTTGTAAATTACGCTGTAGCAGCGCTGTACATAAAGCATCAATTACTTTAGTATTCCCTGCAAGATAATGAGCGCGGTAAAACAGTATGCCTACCTTGGGCTGTGGTCCAGTGGGTTCCTTACCATACAAACCAACCCGGGGAACCGGTTGGGGTAGTGGGGGTTGAAAGGAAGTATGAAAACAAGTGTCTGAGATAAACTCAAAAGAGTTAACAATATTTTGTACTCCCCCCTCACGGAAATAATGTATTACTTGTTCAACAGCAATTAAAGGTACATTAGACAGAGAAATTAAATCAGCATCAAAACCATCGTCCCCAGGCATTACAATAAAACTTGTACCCTGACGTTTAACTATTTCTTGCACCACCTCCAAACCATAAGCCCAATAAGAACGCCCTCCCAACAAGCGCAAAATAATTACTTGAGCAAATTCTAAAACCTCTTCTGCGTAGGAATCTATGCTCATTTGTTGCTGTAATTGCAGCAAGCTGGCCACCCTGATGGCGGGAAAGTTTTTCGGTAAATGGGGACGGGCTGCTGCTAAGGTTTGAATGTCTGTGTCGGCTGCTGTGATAAATACTATGGGCGCGGGAGTCTGTTCTAAAAAAACTAATTTTTCTGATGTCCATCCGCCTGGTGTGGCACTAATCCGGTGCATAATTTTATCTTACTGCTTTAAACTATTGATTGATGAGTGGGGATCAAACTTGAATCACTGATTTGTTTACAAGTTCATAAAGTACCCTTTTTTCTGCTGTTCTATGTGCCATATCCAACATCCAGGTTGATTTGCTTGTTTTATTGGCAAATCGTGATTTTTCCTATTCAGGTTCAGATCAGCAGACTTAACCCCCCATGAACTCCGATTAATCCGGATGTTTAATTTGATTTGGTTTGCTTTCATCTTGATAACCCCTAACTGAACTGTAGTGCTTTTTTACCAGACCTAAAATGCTTAGTTCTCCTCATTTGAGTTTTTGTGGAAATGTGTCTTTTGTTGTTTTTAATCAGCTTGGCGAGTTATTACAGCAAATGGCTCAAGTTGTGGGAACAGCCGCATTAGTCCTGACGGAGGCTGTGTTAGCAAAAACTCATACACCCCAGGAGTGGGAAACTCAAAAATTTACCCTAGTGATCTCTGAGCAGTTTAGCGCACTTTTGCTGGGTCGCGAAGAGGATTACGGGGGACTTGATACTAGTTTGACTTTTAATTCTGAGGCGATCGCTGTGTTTGTCTCCCAAATGCAGGATTTATTTGCCAGTGATTCTGATAGTCATCAACATCTAGAACGCTATGCCAAAACCATCAAACCCAATGATGCCCACATCCAAACACAATTTACAGTTTTATTATTAGAGCATTTTATCCCCCAGTCAAGGGAAGGAAAGAAAGAACCCCCAGATAACAGTCAGACTCTGGAAAAGGTTTTAAAAAACAGAATCCAGCGCGAGCATTTATTAAATCAAGTAACCACTCAGATCCGCAAGAGCCTAGATTTACCAGTCATCATGGCTACAGCTATTGACTTAGTGCGGGAATTTTTGCAAATAGATAGATTAGTAATATATAAAATTGAAACTCCTAAAACTCAGGAATCTTCCGTAGTAGGTTCTGTTGTCTACGGAGCTTGTTCTCAAGATACCATCCCTGATAGCTCCTTGTATTACCAGCAAGAAAGCTGCTTAGACAGAAACTCTCCTGATTGGCAAAAATATCAGCAAGGCTTTACCTTAGTAGTTGATGATGTAGAAAAAACTTATGCCCTAGAAGAACATTTATTAAGATTTTTACAGCAAAACCAAATAGCAGCCAAAATAGTAACACCCATTATCTTTGAGAAAAAACTGTGGGGGCTGCTGATTGCTCATCAATATTATACCCCTAGAACTTGGACCGAAAATGAGAAAACCTTACTCATGGCCATCGCCGAACAACTAGCAATAGCAATTCATCAATCTGAGTTAACAGACTCTCTCCAAGATGCTACCCGCACCCTGACCCAAGAAAAACGCAGCCTAGAACAATTAGTAATTTCTCGGACAATGGCTTTACGAGAAGCCTTAATTGCAGCCGAAGCCGCAAGCCGTCTGAGAAATGAATTTTTAGCGACTATTAGCCATGAGTTGCTCACTCCCTTAACTTATGTAATTGGGATGTCTTCTACCTTGTTACGTTGGCCTTTAGGAGAGTTAAGTCAACGCCAACGGGATTACCTGCAAACCATCCATGATAGTGGAGAACATTTATTAGAACTGATTAACGACATTTTGGATTTGTCCCAAATTGAAGCAGGGAAAACCGTACTCAACATTACAGAATTTTCCCTCACAGAGATTGCACATAACGCCTTACATTCATTGTCAAACAAAGCCGCCAACCAACAAATTAATCTGCAATTAGACTTACAAATTACACCAACACGCGATCGCTTTACCGCCGATGCAGAACGAATAGAACAAATCCTGTGGAACTTATTAACCAACGCCATCAAATTTACCCCAGAAAGTGGCAACGTTACATTACGTGTGTGGGTAGAAAATAACACCGCCATTTTTCAAGTTGAAGACACAGGAATTGGCATTCCCAAAGATAAATTACCACTGCTCTTTGAGAAATTTCAGCAACTCGATACACCACTACGTCGCCGCTACGAAGGAACTGGACTCGGTTTAGCCTTAACTAAACAACTTGTAGAACTTCATCGCGGTCGAATTGAAGTAGAATCAACTGTGGCTACTGGTTCAATTTTCACTGTCTGGATACCAGACCAAACCTGATATTACTTCTGTAGTATCGGCATACCATGGCTAGCGTAGCCAATTTTGCTAAAATTCGCTATCAGTTTTTATATATACAGTGCTATGAGTAATAGTTGAAACTTGTAGTGCGGGTATCTGGTTTCCTGTTCAATATCAGAGTCTTAAAATGGCTAAGATGCACCCAAATAATAGTGATTAATGGTGCTATTAATTATCCAGATTCCCGCCAATCTGCTGGAGTTTCTAAGTAATCAGGTAAACGTGTTGTACCATCGCCCAACGCCATAGTAATTTGTTGTAAGTGGACATTTTTTGCCCCTGTCAAAATTGCCCCTTCTAGTTTCACCTCACAAAAGTTAGTATCCGATAGGTTAGCTCCCATCAGGTTAGTTCCCGAAAGGTTCGCTTGAAAAAAACTAGCCTGATTCAAGTCTGACCCCATCAAATTTGCCCTCTCTAAATCCGCCTCAGCAAAACTGGCTTCGGTGAGGTTAGCAAAAAAGATTTCTGCTTGCTGTAGTTTAGCAGCATTGAGATTAGCGCCGTTCAGGTTAGCACCATTGAGATTAGCACCAGACAAATTAGCTCCAATTAAACCTGCAAATTGCAGATTAGCTTTACCCAGTTTTGCCCATTGCAAATTAGCTAAAAACAATTTAGCTCCAGAGAGGTTAGCAACTCTCAATGTAGTCTGTTGCAAATTGGCTTTATACAAGTTCGCCCCACAGAGGTTAGCAGCACGCAGACTTGCCCCCAACAGGTTCGCTCCTCGTAAATTTGCCCCAGAAAGGTTGGCTTGGTTGAGATTGCTCCAACAGATATTGGCTCGATTCAGACTCGCTTTTTCCAGCTTGGCTGCATAAAGAATACAGCCAGCCAATTGAGCGCCATCAAAATTGGCTTCACCAAGATCAGAGCCTCGCAGGTTTGCTCCTGAAAGATTAGACCCACGCAAATCCGCTCTTTCTAAGTTGGCTTCCAGCAATTCCGCTCGCCGGATATCAATATTACGTAAATTCAGTTTTTGGTTTTGATCTTCTACCAGAGAATTACGCCTACCAATCACAGTCAAGGCTGCTTGAATATCTCGACGAATTTTGGGTAATACTTCCGTGTTGTTCGGTTCCTCCTTTTGTGGACGACGCTCGCCGTTTTTGTATCTACCTAGGTAGATTGGCTGTAAGCGTTCTTTGATTTTTCGCTCTTCCTCGGTTTGAATAGGAGCATTTTCCCGGACAAAAGCAGTGAGGATTTCCATAATTGTCCAGTGTTCTTCCGGGAAATTCTGGGCAATTCTTTCTAAAACATAAATTGCCGCAGTTCTGCTTTCTGTTGTTTCATGGCCAAGCTGATTAATGGCTGCCATCAGGCGTTCCACAACCAACTTGTCTTGATTAACCCGGGAATTTTGAATGCTAATTTCGTTACTTTTTTCAGCCGCGATCGCGTTTTTGTGCATAGCCTCTGCACGCTTGGCTGCATAGTAGGCATTAATCAACACTGCCAGTCCTAGAAAAACTATACCAGTGGTTGTTAACACTTGATTTCTATATTCTATGCGTTGTTCAACGGTCAATTCCTCCCGGTAAGATGATACAAAAACAATTAGCGTCAGTGACAGTACGAATATCACTGTTATAGTTATTAGCCAACGCCAGAGTTTGTCTGTTTTATAAGCAGACATAGCAGTAATATTCCTCTCTACATAGAATTATTACTTAGATATATGAGATAATAGTATATCATTTAGCTGAAAATTTGAATATCCCCTACACCATTTTTTTTAACAATCTACCCAAAGACTGAATTAATAGCATTTTTCTTCAATTCATAGCATTAAATATAACATAAAAGAATCAGATATTGAAAACTCTGTTAGAGTTTTTGTACCTTGTCCAGAAACATTCCATAATATAGGTTATAATCATAACTTCGCTTCCCGGAGATTTGCCCCGTCAAGTGTGGCATCATTGAGACTAGCCCCTTGTAGAGTGGCTAGATATAAGTTAGCACGCTGCAAGTTAGCACCAGTTAAGTTAGCCCCAGCTAAGTTAGCAGCACATAGAATTGCTTCACACAGGTTAGCCCCAGCTAAGTTAGCACCACAAAGGTTAGCCGCACTGAGAATTACCCCAGACAAGTTAGCCCCAGTCAAATTAGCTCCTGAGAGGTTAACTTGATAAAGATTTGTCAATGGGAAATTAGCCCGGGACAAATTAGCCCCTCTTATATCTGTATAGCTTAAATCTAGTTGTTCCTCATCTTGACTGCTATCTCTTCTACCAATTACCGTTAGGGCTGCTTGAATATCTGTAGGAATTTTCCCACTCACGTAACCAGTATGATTTTGCACAAAATGAGTGAGAATAACCATGACTTGCCAATGGTATTGGGAATATTTTTGAGAAAATTGCTCTAAATCATAAATTATTTTAACTTTATGCTCTAATTTTTCATTATTTAGGTCTTGTATAAGTCTGAGTAAATAATTTTGCACTGTATCAATTGTATTGTTTTTTTCTGTAAAAGATATCCAGTCAATAATTTTTTTTAATGAAATTTGACCATTAATTAACTGCTGTTTTATTGTCTGATTTATATTCATTAGTGATTAGTCCTTTTGCACTTGATAGAGTGTCTGTTTTTAGTATACTTTCCTAGAGTTTTGTCTTTACATTGATTCATCACCTGTTAACATGATTAAAATAACTATAAACCGCAAATATTGAATTAATGCCAAAAAATATACAGCCTATCAATAAAAATTTAGTATTAGTTGGGGGTGGACATAGCCACGCTATTGTATTAAAAATGTTCGGCATAAATCCCTTACCCGGACTACATTTAACCTTAATTACTCCAGCCCCAAATACACCCTATTCCGGGATGCTACCGGGACATATTGCCGGATTTTATAGACATGATCAATGTCACATAGATTTACAAAAACTGGCTAACTTTGCCCAAGCACAGTTATATATTGATAGGGCAGTGGGACTAGACTTAAAAAACCACCAAGTCATTTGTGCTAACCGCCCTCCTGTCAACTTTGATATTTTATCTATTGATATTGGTAGCACTCCAGCCACTATATCTGTCCCAGGTGCTAGAGAATATGCCATTACCGCTAAACCAGTGTCAAAATTATTAGAACATTGGTATGAAATACTCAACAGTGTAGGCAAAAATCCCCCACAATCTCTGAGTATAGCCGTTGTGGGTGGTGGTGCGGGTGGCGTGGAATTAGCACTGTCTATGCAAACTCATTTACATCAAATTTGGACACAGAACCAGCAACCAATTGAAAATTTAAAAATTCATTTATTCCACCGTCACCAGCACATTTTGCATACTTATCATCAATCAGTACAACGTAGAGTTGAGCAAATTTTAATTAAACGTGGTGTTAACTTGCACCTAGGCGAAACAGTCTGCCAAATCGCACCCCAGCACAACAGAGAAACAGAAAAAATATGGCAAATTCAATGTAAATCTGGGTTATTAATCAACAGCCAGAAAGTTTTTTGGGTAACACAAGCATCTGCGCCATCATGGTTAAAAACTACAGGATTGGGTACTGATGAGCAAGGTTTTATTTTAGTAGAAGATACATTACAATCTCAAACTCACCCACAAGTATTTGCTGCGGGTGACATTGCCACTATGGTAAATCATCCCCGCCCTAAAGCTGGGGTGTTTGCTGTGCGGCAAGGTAAACCATTGTATGAAAACTTACACAGGATTTTATCAGGCAAAAAACCTCACCCCTATAAACCACAGCAGCAATATCTAAGTTTAATTGGTACTGGGGACAAACGGGCGATCGCCACTAGAGGTGTTTTCACATCACCACCTCATCAATTGTGGTGGTGCTGGAAAGATTACATTGACCGCCGATTTATGCGAAGTTTTTGTTTGTGACTTATTACAGCGAACTTTGCCCAAGAATAGTTTACAAACATACACAGAAAAACTTATCTTAAGTTGAGTATATGAAATTATCTCATGAATCAAATAGTTTGGCTCGCCAGACACGCTAACCGGCTTGATTTCGTCAACCCTGACTGGTTTCTCACCGCCCAAAGACGCTATGACCCACCACTTTCTGATGATGGTGTAGTACAAACACATTTGCTAGCAAAACGCTTACAAACAGAAAAAATTGCTCACATTTTCGCCTCTCCATTTTTGCGAACTGTACAAACCGCCAACGCAGTTGCAGAAATTTTAGATTTAACCATTAAACTAGAAACGGGTTTAAGCGAGTGGCTCAATCCCCACTGGATGACAGCACCACCAGAAACAGTCCCTATTCCTGCGTTAGCAGAATTATTTCCCAGAATTGATACTACCTATCAACCGCGGATCCCAGCCCAATATCCAGAAACTGAAGCCAAAGTACAGCAACGTGCCAGGCAGACTGTTATGTGCTTGACCCAAGAATACTATCCCCAAAATATTTTACTGGTAGGACATAGTGCATCTGTACTAGGTGCAGCCATAGGGCTAGTGGGAGACATTGCCAAAACAGAAGTTAAAACTTCTTTATGTTCCTTAGTTAAAATTGTGCGCCAAGATCAAGAATGGTTGCTAGAACTAAAGGGAGATACCGCTCATTTAACTGCAAGACAAGAAGTAATTGATTATGCTTAAATCCTAATGGGGATTTGGCATCATTCTAGAGAAAAACTAATTAACTCCCTCATTCACAATTTTACAGAAACTATGACCTTGTTACTAGCAGGAGACATTGGCGGGACTAAGACGATTTTGCGGTTAGTGGAAGTATCCAATTCACTAAATCTACAAACTATTGACGAGGAAACTTACCGCAGTGGCGATTTTGCGGACTTAGTACCGTTAGTGCAACAGTTTCTCCACAAAACTAATATACCAGCACCACAAAAGGCTTGTTTTGCCATCGCCGGTCCGGTGGTAAATAACACTGCTAAACTAACCAATTTAACCTGGTTTCTGGAAACCGAACGCTTAAAACAACAACTAGGCATCAATTCCATGTGCCTAATTAATGACTTTAGCGCAGTAGGTTACGGCATTTTTGGGTTAAGTAAACAAGATTTACTCACCTTGCAACCTGGTAAACACCAGCCAGAAGCACCCATTGCCATTATTGGCGCTGGTACAGGCTTAGGACAGGGATTTTTAATTAAACAAGGTAACTACTATCAAGTTTTTCCCTCAGAAGGTGGACACGCTGACTTTGCCCCCCGCAGTGAGTTAGAATTTCAACTTTTAAAATATTTACTGGATAAACATGACATCCAGCGTGTTTCTGTGGAACGGGTAGTTTCTGGACAGGGAATTGTGGCAATTTACCAATTCTTACGCGATCGCAAATTAGCCAACGAATCACCAGAAATCGCCCAAATCGTCAGAACTTGGGAACAAGAAGCAGGACAACAAGAAAAAAGTGTTGACCCAGGAGCGGTAATTGGTACAGCAGCACTACAAAGAAGCGATCGCCTAGCGGTGGAAACCTTACAATTATTTGTAGACATTTACGGTGCTGAAGCCGGCAATCTAGCCCTAAAATTACTACCCTATGGAGGCTTATACATTGCTGGTGGTATTGCCCCCAAAATATTACCCCTGCTGCAAAACGGTAATTTTCTGTTAAACTTTAGCCAAAAAGGAAGAATGCGCCCCATACTCGAAGACATACCCATATATATTATCCGAAATCAACAAGTGGGGCTAATTGGTGCAGCTTTGCGTGCCGCTAGGTTATAACCAATAATATCAGTAATAGTTGCATCTGTAATAGCTAGAATTATGACTTTTAAAGGTTTATTACCACTCATCACCGCCACAGTTATCTGTGGTGGAATTGCCCTGGTAAAAGCAAGTGAACCCCAACCCATAGTTACTGTTACCCCACCAGTACAGCCACAATGGAGGTTATTTACCGCCCCAGATGGGCGCTTTACTGTTTTGATGCCAGGAAAGCCGGAGAGGAACACAGAAACCCAAAAAACTCACATGGGGGAAATCAACCTAGAAATATTTGTAGCTGAACCTCCCCGGCAAGAAGTAGCGTATTTAGTTGTTTCTAACGACTTTCCTTATAGTTATGGCAAAATTACGCCCCCCGAAGTCATACTAAATAACGCCGCAAACATGGCGTTAAAAACTACAGGAAGTAATTTAATTAGTCAGCGTAACCTGCCTAGTTCCAATGGTCATCCAGGGAAAGAAATTGAGTATGTCAATGCTGGAGGTAAAATCACCAGAAGCAGAATGTATCTTGCCGATGGTCGTTTATATCAAGTAATGGTCATCACCACTAAAAAACAGCAGCGCACCTTGGCTAAAACCATTACTGGGTATTTAAATTCCTTTCAACTGGTTTTTAAAAAGTAAAAATATGGGGTAACTTATCCAAATAAGCTACATCGGAAACCCAGGAATTAAACTATCAATTTCTGGCATTAGCCGCCAAGTTTCTGTTAAAGCAACAACCATTTTTTGATAGTGGTTGATTTCTGCTTCTGACAATACACGACCAGCATTTTTTCTATCTTTTAACCATTTATCTAATACCTGATATCCACCAATTTTAAATTCCCAGATATGTTGAGGAATATCTGTAAAATAACTTTGTTTATTGATGTAAACCCTTTGCAACTCTGAATTATAACTGACTTCAGTAACCTGGTTATTGCCCTGATTGGCAAATGTGGTAATTAAATTATTCAGTCTGGTAGATTTCATTAAATGTAAATTGACTAATTCTTCTCCTTGGGTAGTTAAGCAGTTAAATAATTGATTGTTACTAGTTAAAGGAAGACGAGGAAAATCTATTTTTAAAAACTCTGCATATCTACTGCGATAGGTGGGACTGTGAAAAATAGCATAAGCATAGTAAAATATTTGTTCTGGGGTTGGTGTTTTACCCAGTTTATTGCCGATGGTTTCTAAAAAATTGCGCGATAAATTAGGATTTCTTTGTATAAACAGGTTAGTTTGTTGATTTTCTGTATTTGGGTAAGTGTAGAGAGGGAATAAATAGTTAATTTCTCTGGTTTTATTAGAAATAGCACAACATTCTATAATTTGATTGGATACACTCACTAAATACCATTCTCCTGGTTGTGACTGTTGACGACACAAAACCAAGGCTAAATTTTCACAGTTTACCATGTTCTGCATCACTTGATTTCTAGTCAGTTCTACAACATCTTGATGATGATAATAAAATCTTTGATCAAAAGGACGATACAAACAAGTGGTAAAATAAGAGACCCAATCTTTATTATTAGCTAATGATGTTCGCTTTTGACTAATTTTCCAATCACGAGTATCTCGCAGATTGTAGATATTAGATATGTGTTCATCACTGATATTTAAATTTCTAAAATCTTCTATTCTTTTACGCAGTTCCCCTAAATCCAAATCAATAACAAAATGATCTCTATGGGTTTTCACCCCTGTTGAATTGACAGGAAAAATATCTGTAACACTCCAGCCCTGATTATATTCTGTAGCTAAATCAAAATTTTTCGGTGCAAAAAAATAATTAGGCGCTGTTGGTTGTAACTCAATCCAAGCAACATTATTTAAACTAGTAGATTCTAAAAAGTGATATTTATCTTCACGACTTCCCCAGAGATCATAATACCATACCTTAGCCATTTCCTTAATACCATCTCTGGATTTATAAGCGGTAGAAAAATAATCAGGTTCGCTTTTTTCCCTCACTGCGATTAAAATCGCCACTCCTTGCTGAATATCAAAAACATTTTGATCAACACTTCCATCTGGTGCAGTTTCCTTTAATAATGAATTACCATGTAAATCCATGATATATAACCTATCAAAAGATTTTAATAATTCTTCTCTCATCCCCCGATGAATTAAACCGTTGATATAAGAATGATTAGTAATAAAACCAATAATACCATAACCTTTGGGGGTTTTTTGAATTTGCTCTTGAGCCAAGCGAATAAATTTAATATAATCATCATCCAAAGGTTGAATATTTTTTTCTTTTTCTAATCTTACCCGACCTTTATACAATTCCAAAAGTTCGCCAATATAAGTTAACTCAGTAATAGTTTTACCTGCTTTTCCAGATTTATAAACCTTATTCCAAGCCAAACCAGTATATTCAACATCAGCTAAATATTTTTCATCTTGATTTAAGATTCTTTTGCGTTTAGTTGCATTTTGGGAACTAACAGAATAAGGAGGATTTCCTAATACTACCATTACCGGAATTTCGGCTTTTACTTTTTCAGCCCGACTTGATTCTTCCGCAATAATTTGTGTAATTCCTGGAATTAACTTTTTCTGGTTTATTCCTGGTTCTAAAGCATTAGTTAAATAAATTTTTAATCTTTCATCTGGGGCAAATTTATAACCCAAATCTCCTAATAATAAACCTAATTTTAAATGAGCAATAGTATAGGGAGTCATTAATAATTCAAAACCAAAGAGACGGTTTAATAGTTTGGTATCTCTTAAAAAAGAGTTCCATTTATCAATACCATATTTAGCTACATTATCGTGAATTTGTTTAATAACCCCATATAAAAAAGTGCCAGTACCCGTAGCAGGATCAAGAATTGTCACTTTTCTATTTCCTAAACCATATTGTAGATCAAAAATGTCTTCATTCTCTAAAATATCATTCACAGCACCAACTATAAAATTAACCACAGGTTCAGGAGTATAATAAACACCGCGCCTTTTTCTTAATGTGGCTTCATAAGCTGCTAAAAATGTTTCATAAAAGTGAATAACTGGATCTTCTGTGCGGGTTTCTCTACCAAAACTTTCTAAAATATTTGTCATATCAACTGTATTTAGTAAGTCCACTAAATCCTCAATTGATTTATGAATTTGACTAACGGTATCCCTAGCGATCACTACATTAAATAGTCCTTTTAAAAAAGGTATTCTATCACTAATATAAATACTCGCATAAATGCGAGTATTTATAAATATTCCTGGGTTTTGGGCGTGACCAATTTTTGCTGTAAATAAACCATAAGCAATGGTTTGAGCGTACATATCCGCAAAACTTTGATTATCTATATCAAGAATCAAGATTTTTTGAAATGTTTGTTTTAATTGATGTAATTCTTCCGGGAGTGTTTCTGCTCCTAAACATGATATAACAGCAGTTCTAATAGTTTTAGTATAATCTGCCATTTGTTGAGCCAAATCATAATAATTATTAATGTCTTTGGCTTTTTGACGCAGAAATAACTCCAGTAATTCGGTAATAGGTTGTAAATCATCAACTAAGATAATTTCATTTTCTTCTAAATTAGCTAATGTGGCGGTTTTTTCCCGTTCTCCATCTACATACCAACGAAATTCTAGATAATTAGTTAAAATCAAATTATAACCAATGTTGGATTCTAAATAACGTTTGAGTTGTTCCGTTTTTTCGGTTTTTGCTAAATCAACATTAATATCTTTAGCTTCTATATGTCCTAAAACTCGATTACTTTTTCTGATAGTGAAATCAGGAACACCATATTGATTACCTTTTTCTTCAATTGTGGCATTAATTCCCATCATTAAACCTTCAATCAGTCGTTTTAAACTAGGGTAATGACTGCGTTCTCCACCACGTTTAATATTAGTTTGTATGTCTTGGATGTAGTTGGTAAATTCAATCATGGCTAGTAGGAGAGATAGATTATTTTTAATAATTAATTTTCCTCACCAGGGTAACAATAAAAACCTAGGAGCCATCGCATATATTTTCCACAGAAACGGAAATATCTGGAAATGCTAATGGTTGAATTGTTCCCCCTTTCAAAGTTTGTTTGCTAGCATATTCTTGATCTAAAATATCTCGAAATACCACCAAATGCGAGTTTTTGAGATTGACAACCCAATATTCTAAAATACCTGCTGCAGCGTAGATTTTGCTTTTTATTTCTAAATCTTTCTCTAAGCTAGAGTTAGCATACTCAATCAACCAAAAAATATTTTCCGCATAGGGATGATGCTCTCGATATTCCCTTCCTAAACGTTGGACAATAGCAATATCTGGTTCTGGTTCGGAATTGTTGGGTAAAGTAATGGGTTTAGCTTCACGGATTGTAGCGCGATCGCCCAATAACTTTGCTAGATATTCACCCGCTTCATCACTACAATAAGCATGGGGTTCTCCTTCCGGGGACATTTCTACAATTTCTCCTTGAAGCAGTTCAACTTTACGCCCGCTTAAAATACCAGCGTCAATCATGCTGTGATATTCGTCAATCGTCCACTTAGCCATAATCACACTCATGACGATTGATTCCTCCCAATGATGCTTTCATATAATATACACTCGACTACATCAGTTAGCCATCGTCCCACCGCCTGTAAAAAAAAGAGGATGGCGTATACCATCCCCAGTTGAATCTTCGTTATTTTGCCTTGCTGTATTTTACCGCTTAGGGTGTCATCTATTATATTTGTGGCACATACTGAGGTTTTTCTGGAACATCAGTATACTCAGCTACAATTCGACGAAATTCCTCACCGTCAATGGTTTCTTTTTCGATGAGCAAATCTACTAAGCGATCGCAAGCAGTGCGGTGATCACGGATAATTTTTTTAGCGTTATTGTAGCACTGTTCCACGATTTCCCGGACTTGACTATCAATACGGGCAGCAATGGATTCAGAATATTCAGATCGGGTAGTCCAATCACGACCCAAAAATACTTCTCCCTGTTGGCTTTCCAGAGACAGTGGTCCTAAGTCAGACATCCCAAACCGGGTGACCATTTGCCGAGCCATACCTGATAACTGCTGCAAATCTCCACCCGCCCCAGTGGTAACCTCCCCATGGCCAAATACCACCTCTTCAGCAGCACGACCACCCAATGCGCCAGTAATTCTCGCTTTGAGTTGAGAACGGGAAACTAATCCTTGTTCCTCATTAGGAGTGAACCAAGTTAAACCCTGTGCTTGTCCTCTGGGAATCAAAGTTACTTTCTGCACCGGGTCATGTTCCTTTAACAAAGTCCCCACTAAAGCGTGTCCTACTTCATGGTAAGCAATCAAGCGCTTGCTTTTGCTGTCTACCAAAGGAGTACCTTCCATACCAGCCACTACCCGGTCTACAGCATCATCTATTTCGTGGAGAGTGATTGCTTCTTTGCGTCTTCTGGCGGTGAGAATTGCGGCTTCATTGAGCAAGTTGGCTAAATCCGCACCAGTGAAACCGGGCGTACGCCGAGCAATAGTATCTAACGATACACTAGAGTCTAGTTTCTTATTGCGGGCGTGAACTTGGAGAATTTCCAAACGCCCTTTGATATCAGGTGCATCAACAGTGACTTGACGGTCAAAACGACCAGGACGTAGTAATGCTGAGTCTAGTACGTCAGGACGGTTGGTAGCAGCAATAATAATAATGCCTGTGTTGCCTTCAAAGCCATCCATTTCTGTGAGCAACTGGTTGAGGGTTTGCTCTCTTTCGTCATTACCACCACCAATACCCGCTCCCCTTTGCCTTCCTACAGCGTCGATTTCATCTATAAAGATGATACAGGGAGCGTTATCTTTGGCTTTCTTGAACAAATCCCGGACGCGGGATGCACCCACACCCACAAACATTTCCACAAATTCTGAACCAGAAATACTGAAGAACGGTACACCAGCTTCCCCCGCAATGGCTTTAGCTAATAGAGTTTTACCTGTTCCAGGCGGACCCACTAACAACACTCCTTTAGGAATGCGTGCGCCCACAGCCGTGAACCTTTCTGGCTGTTTGAGGAAAGTAACTACTTCTTGGAGTTCTTCTTTAGCTTCTTCAATACCTGCTACGTCGTCAAATTTGACTCCAGTTTTAGCTTCCATTTGGAAGCGTGCTTTAGATTTGCCAAAGTTCATAGCTTGACCAGGACCACCGGGCATATTGCTGGAGCGACGGAACAAGAAGAACAATCCAGTAATCAATAAAATTGGAAAAACAAGATTTCCCAACAGTCCCCAGATAGCCCCATCATTACGCATGGGGTGGGCATCAAAACTAATGTTTTTTTCTTTGAGCTTGGTAATTAACTCAGGGGAGCTAATGGGCAGATCCACTCGCCACCGTTGTACACTATTTTCGATATCTTGATCGCTTGCTTCTACAATTGCTGTCCTTCCGCCTTCATACAGGTCAACACTTTTAACGCGGTTAGCATCTATGTATTCCAGAAAGCGTCCATAGGTCATGCGGGTATTAGCTGCATTTCTACCCATGTCAGCAGGAGCGCCTGTAAAAGCCCCTTGCCAAAAGAAAAAGCCAATTACCAAAGCAGGCAATGTCCAGAGTACCGCGACTCTCCAGGAGAATTTCATTTTAATTTGCCTCTAGCTGCCAACACAATTAACCGTCTCCAGTGACTGATGATGTCATCACCCGCAACCAGATCAGGTGTGGGATTTTGTTTAATTTGATCTTTGATCGTAAATCGCTGTGGAGCCATAAGGCTTTAAGGCGATGTCAAAAGGTATCTTAATTAAAGTTAACCTAATTTTAATACAACTTTGCACTAAAAGTGAAGCAACCCAGGATATGAAAACAGAGGTAAAATTCCCACAACAACTATCCCTTGGTCATTGCAGGACTTATTAGCTCTGAAAAAAATTACTGTTTGTTGAGTGGGGAAGAAAGATGAAGTTTTTTTTCTACCCTTGATTTTCCTTGTACACAGGGGATCTATGGCCTGTTTACTTGACTTCTGTAATTTTTAATGTATAAGGAAAATACTTGTCTTTTTGGTATGAACCCACCCAAACTTGGTAAGTCCCCGGTAGCCACTCCCCAACTATACCAGGGTTTTTCCTCTCAAAATCATCATTACACCAAGTTCCCCCAGGTCCTTTGACAATCATTGTGGTATCTTGAGGACTTTCCACGGTGAGCTTCAGGTACTCAAATCCACTTTCTAATTTTAATGTGTGTCCCGGCATTTGATCTACAAATCCAGTACAAGGTCCGGTGGGTGTTTCAGATCGCCCACCAATTGATCTAGCTGGTATCAAACCGCCACTCATACCCCTAACTGTCAAAGGATCAGGGGAAAACTGTCGCTTGATAGTAATGTCTGCAAATATTGGTGATGCTTCTTGAGCATCAGCTACCGCATAATTAACCGATGTGATGCTCATGGTAGCTACGATCAACGATAATCTGATCCCTTGGTTTAGCCTGATGTTGGACATTGCGCTTACATAATTTTCTCAGTGCTTGTTAGGACACCTATTTTACAGACCAAGTTCCCAAAACCCTCTTCCCTATTCCCTACCCCTTACCAAAGTGTTAGTTGCCGCTTGCTCAATTCGTGACAGGGCATAAGTGAGCAGTAAACGCTCTTGAATATTATATTTAGCACTGGGACAGGGTGCCATTTCTTCTAACCAACTTTTTGGACAGCCGCCCCCACAAACAGGTAACATGGGACAAGTGGAGCAGGGATATTCCCCTTCACCAACTCGCTGATTAAAATTACTTAACCTTTCCCGTTTCCCTGGCATTTGTTGACCTGATAAATGGTCAATAGCATACTCATTGGGTGTGCCGTAGGTGGGTACATAAGAAACTTCTGTACAATTAAAAATATTACCATAAGCATCAACCAATTCAGCATTAGGCATCACTGCCATACAAACTAAAGGTTTACGCTGGGGTAAAAGTCCTGGTTGAAAACCCAATTCAATCATTTCACCAAACCAAGTTATTTCCCAAGCTGCAAATTCTTCCTTGCTTAGGGAACCATGATGAGCGTCATTTCCCCAAGAATGAATAGGCGCTACATAAAAACCAACTTTATCTTGTATCCCAGCTGCTGCTAATTGTTGTAATAACCAGAAAACAGATTCATAATTCTGACGGTCAACATTGCAACGGACAACCAATTGTACATCTAAATCTGTGCGATGTGCCAAAGCGGTGACATTAGCAAAAATTTTATCAAAAGTAGGCAGTCCATTTTTTTGCATCCGTCGGGCATTATGATATTCTCCCACACCATCCAAAGTTACTTCAATAAAACTTACGCCCAACTCTTGCACAAGTTCAGTTGCTATATGTTCTGTGAGGGCTAAACCGTTAGTGACAATTTTAGCGTTATAGCTACAATTAAACTCAGCAGCTAGCGATCGCAGTTTTGGTGTTAAACTTCTCATTACTGGTAGTCCCACCAAAGGTTCAGCACCAAACCAACCAATTGAGACACTGTTAAATTTTTGGCTTTGCAGTTTTTTCGCCGCACGTTCTAAGAACTGTTGCTGTTCTTGTGCGCTCATCATTTTGCTAGTATGTTCTTGACCGCAGTAATGACACCCAAGTTGACAAAAAGCTGTAGGTTGGACAACTAAATATAAATTATCGTCATTTGTAGCTACGGCATGATTATCACTTAAAATTGTTTGTAATTCATTTTCTCCTGTGGGGACAATTAATTCAATTTCTGCCAAATCTAATAGAACATCTTGGGGCAATTCATCCAACTGACCAGCCGCTAAAATTGTCCATGTATAGTCATCAATAATGCGGACATTAGCTGTGCGAGTTGCAAAAACCACCCGTTTAACTCGTTCTTCTATTTGATCAAAAAATGGCTGGGTGATCACATGATAACAAGAAAGTTTCATACTCATAATTCTGTTCTCAATGAACTACAAATCCTCAGTTTGATAGTAGGTCATTAGTTATAAACCTACTATCACTAGACAATGTGTTTATTGTCCGGGTTTTATTTGTGGTAAGTTAGGTCGGTCGGTTCCTGGTTTTTTCACACCATCTGCACAAGCACCGTTACAAGCAACATTTAAGGCTGCATCACCAGGTTTTTTGATAGCGCCAGGAGCAAGCTTTTCTACAGGTTTTTTGATAGCGCCAGGAGCAACCTTTTCTACAGGTTTTTTGATAACGTCAGTAGCAACCTTTTCTACAGATACAGGTTTTGGGTTATATGGGTCGATAGTATTTAAATTGGCGTGATGCAAGAATTTATCAACACTACCGGGTTTCGTTTCTGCATAAGCGGAGGAATTTAACGAGGCGAAACTGGTGACAGCAAGAATGCTGAGGAGAAATTTTATTTTACCGCTGTTCTTGGTAGACATAATCTGTTCCTATTGAATGACAAGAATTGTTGCGAGTGTGAAAACCAGTTTGAAAACCAGTTTGAAAACCAGTTAATACATTGGTCTGTATATTGGCGGTTTCACCCCTCACTTAATCAATAGGTTTGGGTTGATATTTTTATGCAGGTCTTTGGGAAATTTTTTTTCCGGTTGGTGCAAGATGTCTCTTTCATGGGTAAAATGAAGCATTCCACAAAAATGTTTTAATGGTCATGCAATGATTTTTGTTTAGCTTGCCTATGGTTATGCAGTCTCGCCAAAGCATTATTGAAATTTTTTCCACTTTCGTACAGTTTGACGCAGACCGTTTCAGTGGTTGGGGGACAGAATCAAAATTGCGCCGTAGTATGCAAAGTTGTCTCCAACAAATACCAAAGGAGACCAGAGAAAATTTCTGGGTGATGTATTGGTATCAAGTGTTGCAGGTCTCTGACAGTAAATTTTTGGCACAGCAACATCTGACAGCTTATTTACAAGAGTGCTGCTACTGGACTTCTCAAAAAACATCCGCCCATTTTGTCAGTAGCCAGTACAAACTTGCAGACTGTTTTCAGATAGCTATCGCTCAAGTTGATAAGGTTCTCCAGGGTTTTAATCCCAGTCACAGCAGTAGTTTAACAAGTTATGCTAGTATTGTATTTGCCAATACTATCCGAGAAACTTTGCGCCGAGATCGGGAAGTTGATATTTGTACAGACTGGGGCTTGTTGCGAAAAATATCCCAAAAGCGTTTACATGAGTCTTTGCAAAATGCTGGTTTGTCTTCAGAAACTGTTAATGCTTATATTTTGACTTGGCAATGTTTTAAAGCTTTGTATGTCCCTAGCCAGGCTGGTAAGTCCCGCCAACTTTCTCCACCTGATCAGGAAATGTGGCAAGCCATCGCCCAAGCTTATAATACACAAACTCACGCACAAGTCAAGCCCCATATTTTGGCAGGTTGGTTAGTTAATACTGCCAGGGCTGTGAGAAGGTATCTTTATCCTACTCCAGATTCTCTGAATATATCTCAAGGTGATGATTCTAGGGAATTATTAGATTATGTACCAGGAACAGAACAAGAATCGTTAATTGCTGAGATGATAGCTACAGAAGAATCCCAAACTCGCACTTCTCAGCAAGAGGCTATTAAGGCAGTTTTAAGAGATGCCATGGCTACACTAGAACCCCAAAGCCAAACTATTTTAGAATTATACTACAGTCAACACCTCAATCAAAATGCAATTGCTAAACAGTTAGAAATTAAGCAATACACAGTTTCACGGCGATTAACAAAGGCTAAGGAAATATTATTGCGCTGTTTAGCTAGTTGGAGTCAAGATAATCTGCATATTTCTCTGACAACAGACGTACTAACTAATATGACTATTGTCATTGAGGAGTGGTTGCACAATTACTATGGTGTGTTTACTGACACCATCTGAAAATTTTTCCCATAGAAAGCCCATGACCGCTAATACGCCCATCTTGAGTTTTACTTCCACAGACTTGATTTTAGAAATTCCCACTACGGCACAACATATCACTGATTATACCAGTTATCAAACTCAACTCAATCAACTTTGTCTGGGCGCTGTCTTACCTTGGTTGCAGGAAGATATTACACCCCAAGCCAAAGTTTGGCCGAATTTGGCTACTGTATCCAGTTTTTGGGAATTGGTGAATGGCGCTGCTATTACATTAGATGCAGCTAGATTGATTTTAGTTCCCAATGAAAATATAGATAGTAGTGAGTTACGCGTGCCACAGGAATGGGTAGATTTACCCAGTTTGGCGGGAGATTATTACTTAGCAGTGCAAGTGGAAGCTGATGATGGCTATGTTAGGGTTTGGGGTTATTGTACCCATAAACAAATGAAAACTAAAGGCAGTTATCAGCAGAGCGATCGCACTTATGCTTTGGCACAAGAGCATATAATTACTGATATTAATGTATTAAAAGTGGCGCGAGAATTTTGTTTAGAGGAAGTCACCAGAGTAGCCATTGTGGATATACCAAGACTACCACAAGCCCAAGCAGAAAATTTAATCACCAGGCTAGGAAATCCAGAAATTATTACTCCTCGTTTAGCTGTTCCCTTTACTGTGTGGGGGGGACTGATGGAACATGGAGGTTGGCGACAACGTTTATATGAACAGCGTTTAGGACTACCAGAACAAAAATCAGTTATCCGATGGTTACAAACTGGCGTTTCTCAAATTGCAGCCGGGATGGGCTGGGAATTAAATCTGCAATTCAGAGCCGCAGGGGCGCGGAGTGTAGAACAAACACCAGCAAAGGTAAGTTTATCACGACAACTAGCGATCGCCGGTCAATTATATGAACTGGCGATTATACCCCAAGGGGAACCAAACACGAGACATTGGCGTTTTCAGCTACGTAACGCCACCATAGGGGCGGGTATTCCCGGTGGGTTTAAACTGAGACTCCTCACCGAAGATTTGCAACCATTCCCCAATAATGAAGATATAGCCACAAGTGCTGTTCAACAATTGTATATAGAAGTTGCTTTAGAACCAGGAGAAGGTATAGTCTGGGAAATAGAACCCCTCCCCGACAATTACGACCGAGAAATTCTCAAGTTTTAAAAACCACCCGTTTTTTGCGCCCGTGCGCTTTTTCCCATGTTAAAGCAACTGGCGTAATCAAAATCACCTCCTCAAAACTTTTCGGACATCCTCTGAGAACAGTTTTTATTAAGTTAATTTACTTAGTAGCACGCATCTTGCCCACACTACCAGGTTTTTATCAGCAAAAAAACCCCCTTCTAACCAAGAAGAGGGACTTTTATACAGCACGGTATTAATAACTACCGTGCTGAAATACTAGTTATCAGATTGATTAGTATCCATGACTAAATGACTTAGCCAAGTAAGTAACATGACCAATGGAATAAGTGAAGACAAAGGCTTCAGCTAACTTAGTCAGGGAAGAAATATCGCTGACATGGGGATTACTACCGCTTACACTTTGGCTGGCGCTGATACTGCTGCTACCACCATAGATAGCATCTACATCTCTTAATTCGTTAAGAAAACTTTCTGAGTCTTGGAATAATTCTGCGCCTGCGTTGTTCAGTTCAGAAAGAGTGATATTAGCCATGATATTTGCTCCTCAAGTATTTGTGGCGATGATTTTCCAATCTTGGAATACTAATTAAATCAAGTGATCAGATTAATTAGTATCCATGACTAAATGATTTAGCCAAGTAGGTAATGTGACCAATGGAATAAGTGATGACAAAGGACTCAGCCAACTTAGTCAGTGAAGAGATATCGCTGACATATCCATATGTACCGCTTTCGCTGGCGCTGTCACTAACGCTGCTGCTACCACCATAGATAGCATCTACATCTCTTAGTTCGTTAAGAAAACTTTCTGAATCTTGGAATAATTCTGCACCTGCGTTGTTCAGTTCAGAAAGAGTGATATTAGCCATGTTATTTGCTCCTCAAGTATTCCTTGACTGGGTTGAGAACCGATTAACAATTAAGCTTGGTTTCCTTAACTGTTAATCCTATTTTTATGCGAACAATTAGCTAAAGTCAAGGACAAAAACAGTTTTAAAAAGACTTTTAATCATGATTATTGTCTGCTTTTTACTAATATTTAAGTCTCAATAATACCTTATTTTATATATATATAATACCAAAATTATATTCAATATAAAATGACAAAAGTAAATGTGTTTGAGAGAATGTATAAAAAAATAATTCCAACACTCTCTAAAACCCCCAGGGCGGACTAAAAAACTCAAAACGCAGTTATTTTTCCACAATGTTAGTTATGCTCGCTACAGAAATGAAATCAACTTAATGTGTAAATGTAAACAACAAGCTTGAAACTTTAGTTACACAGTACAAAATAATAGTATGAATAAAAAACAGATTCTCCGTTGGGTTAAGATGGCAGTTACTAGCTGTTTACTATCCATAACCATCTCTCTGATAACTCCCACTCCCTCAGTAGCACAGTCAAATGTCAGCTTACTTGTGTCTGCCGCTGCAAGTATGAAAGATGCACTCACAGAAATTAAACCCATATATGAACAAAGTAAATCAAATGTGAATATCAGATATAATTTTGGTGCTTCTGGAGCATTACAGCAACAAATTGAGCAAGGTGCGCCATCAGATATTTTTGTTTCCGCAGCCAAAAAACAAATGGATGCACTAGAGCAAAAAAATCTGTTACTTCCTGGTAGTCGTACCAATATAGCAAGTAACCGCTTAGTGTTGATTGTACCTAAAAATACTACTAACCTTAATAGCTTTTTTGATTTAACAGATGGCAAAATTAAGAGAATTGCTGTAGGAGAACCCAGAAGTGTACCTGCGGGGCAATACGCCGACCAAGTACTAAAAAAGTTGGGTATTTTTGATCAAGTCAAGTCCAAATTAGTCTTGGCTAACAATGTGCGTCAAGTTTTAACAGCTGTAGAAAGTGGTAATGCTGATGCTGGTCTAGTTTATGCTACAGATGCCAAAATTTCTAATCAAGTTAAAGTTGTAGTTGCAGCTGATGAAAGATATCATTCAGCAATTATTTATCCCATGGCAGTGCTGAAAAGAAGTAAAAACATCCCTGTTGCTCAGGAATTTGCCAAATTTTTATCTAGTAGTCAAGCTAAAGCTGTATTAAAAAAATACGGTTTTATTGTTAACTAACATCACAATTGTGCCACCTGACTTTTATTGACACCCCGCCGCCTTTAGGCAAGCGTCAAAGAGTTTGATAACTTATACTTGTAGTTGATTTACTAAAAATATGCTGTAATTTAGGTTTAATATGGACTTATCGCCATTGTGGATTTCGCTGAAAACTTCCCTACTTGCCACATTCATTACCTTTTTTTTAGGTATTTACTCTGCTTACTGGATGTTGGGATATAAAGGCAAGGGTAAATCAATCATTGAGGGAATTTTTGTTGCTCCCCTGATTTTACCCCCCACCATTGTTGGTTTTTTGTTACTGGTGTTTTTTGGTAAAAATGGTCCCTTGGGTCATCTGATGCAGTATGGGGATTTTACCATTGTTTTTACTTGGTACGGTGCAGCTATTGCTGCCACAGTGGTGGCATTTCCGATTATGTATAAGACATCACTAGGAGCCTTTGAGCAGGTTGATAGTAATTTGTTACGGGTAGCGAGAACTTTGGGCGCTTCTGAATCAACAATTTTTTGGCGCATCAGTTTACCTTTAGCTTTTCCCGGAATTGTAGCAGCTACCAGTTTGGCTTTTGCCAGGGCTTTAGGTGAGTTCGGAGCTACATTAATGTTAGCTGGTAATATTCCCGGAGAAACTCAAACCATACCCATGGCCATTTACTTTGCTGTGGAAGCAGGCGCGATGGATGAGGCTTGGTTTTGGGCGATCGCGATTATGAGTATTTCCTTATCTGGGATTATAGCAGTTAACCTGTGGCAAGAAAACCGGGGGAAAAGGAAAAAACCCAGTTCCCCATTTCCCCAAACACAAATAAATCAGGAAAACCGTATATTTCCTATACCAACCAAAACTCATGTATCAGGATTATTTGTAGATATTGAAAAAAAACTTCCCGGCTTTAGATTGAAAGTGTGTTTTACTGGTGACAGTAACACCCTCGGATGTTTGGGGGGGTCTGGTGCCGGTAAAAGTATGATTTTGCGTTGTGTTGCAGGCATAGAAACACCAACCACAGGACGTATTATTTTAAATGGGCGGGTGTTATTTGATTCTGAAAAAGAAATTAATATACCAGCGCGCCATCGTCGTATTGGGTTTTTAATGCAGAATTATGCTTTATTCCCTCACATGACTGTCAGGGAAAATATTGCTTTTGGTCTACCTCAAGGCTTATCGACTTTAGCCATTAAACAGGAAATTGAAGCTCAACTATTAGCATTACACCTACAAGGCTTAGAAGATCGCTATCCCCATCAACTTTCTGGAGGACAACAACAACGGGTAGCTTTAGCTAGGGCTTTAGCCATTAAACCAGAAGCATTACTTTTAGATGAACCATTTTCCGCCCTGGATACTTATCTACGCCAGCAATTACAAGAGGAATTAAATCAAACCCTCATCAACTATTCCGGGGTGACCCTATTTGTTACCCATAACTTAGAAGAAGCCTATGGGATCTGTCAGCAGTTGTTGGTTATGTCCCAAGGACAACTTATTGCTAATGATGATAAACAAAATATTTTTCAGCGTCCCCAGAATTATACTGTTGCTCAATTAACAGGTTGTAAAAACTTTTCCCCGGTCAAGGTGGTATCTGAAAATCAAATTATAGCTGTAGATTGGGATTGTACTATAAAAGTCATGCAGCCTTTACCCCAGTCGCCGGCTTATGTGGGTATTCGCGCCCATCATCTCAGGTTTACAGATGACCCCAACCTAGACAATACTTTTCCCTGTTGGTTGGTAAAAACCAGGGAAACACCCCACCGTATGACATTGTATTTAAGATTGCACAATTGTTTAAGTCACGGTGATGATTACCATTTACAAGCAGAAGTGTTTAAGGAAAAATGGGACAATATCAAAGATAAACCCTTCCCTTGGTATGTCCGTTTAGATGTGATGAAATTATTTTTAATGCAGGAGTAATCCCCAGAAAATAAAGTATGCCAAAACTGCTTTACAGTCCGTCCATGTGAAAAATTGGCATTAAAAGGAAAACTCTCATTAATTAGTATTAACTTATACTATTTATATTTTAGAGAGTGGTTATACTCATTTTCAGGTTCTACCTGGGAATTTATGAAGTGGCCTAGCCACTTCATTTTTATTGAAATTTACATATACACTCTAGGTTAATCATTAGATTTGCTATCCTTCCACTTTTCGCGTAATTCTTTTATCTCCACATTTTGCGATCGCGCCAACAGCCAAGTTTTTAACATCAGGGGTTTTTGTCTTTCCAAATGGTTGACAAACTGCATAACTGATTGATCAGCCTTGATGGGGGTTTTCAAATCAAACTGAATTGTTTGAAAAATCTGAATATCATCTTCAATAAAATGTCTACCCACAACTTTAGTCAGCCACAGCAGCACTCGATTAAATAACCAGCCCAAAATACCCTGACGTTTCTTAGTTATCAGCATGACCCGACCTTCAGACTTTCCTCCCTCCAGCAGGCGCAGAGCAAACATAATGTGAACTTGGAAAAAATCAGTACCAACTGTTACTATATTAGTGCTACCGTACCAATAGCAAATATTGTGAGTCAAATTTTTCCCCAAGGGACGAATTAGCCGGAATAAAAAAGAATTAACAGTGTTAGGTGTCGTATTGTTAAAAACAATAGCATTTTGATTAATTTCCTGTTTTTCAAAATGGATTGCTGATGCCACCTGGTGAACTGTGTTAAAGTGTTGAGCGTCGATAGGATTAATCATCACCACATTAGGGTGACAGTTGATCAAAAAATAATCACCAAAGACAACATCACATTCTTTATTTTCTAATTCCAGAATAAAAGGAGGCGGCTGTTTAGGTACTTCCCCAGTCCAGACCCAAATCATGCCATACTTTTCTGCTGTGGGCCAAGTTTTTAACTTAATGCTAACAGGGTGATTTAAGCATGGAATATCAACACAGAATCCCTGCTCATCAAATTGCCAATGATGGAAAAAACAACGCAGTTCATTACCTTGAACCTTACCTTTAGCTAAGTGAGCGCCCATGTGAGGACAGTAGGCATCAAAGATAACCGCCATTTTATTTTTACCACGGTAAATTGCTAATTCCCTCCCCAAAACTTTAACAGCCTTGACCTCTCCCACCCGGAGATTTTTTGATGCTATGACCCAATACCATCCTTCAATAAATCGTTCAGGATTATTAAAAATTCTCGGTTTACTAGTTGAGCTAAGATTCTGTGAATTAACATTCATTTTCAGAATTTCACGTTAAGTGAAGCGGTTAATCTAGAAATAACATGAGCATCTCCAAAAAACCGTTACTTTAATCACTGAGCAAGATATTTCCCACATCCCGCCTAACTCATTACCAGCCTGGGAATAATAAATAAATTAACAATTATCAGTAAGTCGGCGTGAAAAAACCAAAATATGTAAAGCATAGTAAAAAACGGGTTAAATTTAACAATTCTCACCTTGCGCTCAGTACAACTCCTGCTCGCTGCTTAATACAGTCCCCCTAAAAATGTACCTTCAATCTTCAGTTAAAAATTCTGGTTCTTCCAGATAACGAATAGCCAACCCATCAACTACCCTAATCACTCCTTTGGTATAAATAGCTGTATTATGTGCCGCTCTCCAAGCTGACCAATTAGGAACAAAGCCAGTGAGAGTAACTCTACCATTCTCCACCACAACGTTAACATCTTCAGCTTCTACCAATGTGTTAAGCTCTAAAGCATTTTCAATGCTTCTGGCAATTTCTTCATCTTCTGGTATTTTGGTTGGGACTACTGCTAATTCATTGATAATATCAATCACACCAGTAATACCATAACCTATATCTTGTACCTGAAATTTTTTCCAATAAGCGTCAACAGTACCTCGCAAAGTTAGCAACCCACCGATAACGCTAACATCAATTTTGTTAGCATCAATATCCGGGTCCCAAGTCAGCGCATTGGCCACATTTGAAGCAATTTCTTCATCTATGGGGATAGTTGCTGTACAAGGATACTGTACCTGTAAATGATTAATTACTTCAGCAATTCCCTCTATTTCTTTGGTATCCTCTTCTGCTATGGTTTTGGCTCGATAGCTGCTTACTGTTCCCCGCAACGTAACTTTACCATCATCAACAGTTACACCAATATGTGCTGCATTTACACGGTCATCCCAGTGGAGTTTATCTATCACTTGAGCTTGGAGTTCTTCGTCTGTGGCTAGAGTCATAATTACACCTGTTAGCTTGTTTTTCTCTCACTTATGAAGTATGAAGCAAGCATCACTTATTTTTTATTTTGCTCTTCAATAATATTCTCTGTCCTCTTTCCTCAGACATGAATTTACAGCACACTTTCGGAGGGAATAGCCCATTGTAACGCCAGCATCCTGCTTGCTATTGTTGATGAATAATCTAACCCCGAATCACCTGACGGGCTTAGTTTAATACGGCTTAGTGTTTGTAGAGAACTTTTGTAGAGACGTTCTGTGGGAACATCTCTACATAATGACTTAGCAAAATTTCCAGCATCCCCCAGGGCTTATTGCCACAGATAAATGAGGATAAACAAAACAATCCAAATCACATCTACGAAGTGCCAAAATAAAGAAGTGGCATTTACGCCAAAATGACCGGAATCATAGTTACCAGGAAAAAAAGAACGGACAAAGATCATTAACTGCAACACAATACCGGTGAGAACGTGCAAACCATGAAAACCAGTGAGCAAGTAGAACATCCCACCGAATACCCCAGAGGTGAAACCAAACTCTAGATTACTCCACTCAATAGCTTGTCCTAATAAAAAGTAGCTACCCATTGCCATTGTAGCCCCTAGATAGATGCGAAAACCTGTTAAATTGTGATTTTGCAAAGCCCGTTCTGCTAAGTAAATCACAAAGCTGCTGGAAACAAGAATTACTGTGTTGATGGCCGGATCTTTGATTTCTAATCCAGAAACTCCTGGTGGTAGCCAATTAGGAGTGGTAGTTTTGTAGACAATATAGCCAGCAAAGAAACTGAGAAAGATAACGCTTTCAGAAAGAAGGAAGACGATGAAGCCAAACATTTTGTTACCTTCTTCATCGTGTTCATGCTCAACGCCTGTGTGATGGTCAGGTAACTGCAACTCTTGTGAGTTAATGGAACTATCCATTGGTGAGAATTCTCCTATTTTTAACGCACCAGGTAGGGAAAGGAGCAAAAATTTAGCTAACCTGGGTTTTTTAAAGCTGGGTTATTGGCCGTTAAGGGTTCTGATTTGCCGTAGCCGTAGGGGTCAGAAATGATTATGGGAATTTCCGCAAAGTTTTCCACAGGGGGGGGTGAAGAAACCATCCACTCTAGCCCAATAGCACGCCAAGGATTACATGGTGCTTTTTCTCCCTGCATCCAAGAAATCACCATGTTGAAAATGAACGGTAAAGTTGACATTCCCAATATGAAACCGCCTAAGCTAGCGATAATGTTCCAAAATTCGTACTCTGGGGCGTAAGAAGAAACTCGGCGTAACATTCCCTGCAACCCTAATGGGTGCATGGGCAAAAAGTTGAGGTTAGTGCCAATGAATGTTAGCCAAAAATGTAATTTACCCCAGCCTTCGTAATACATTCTGCCAGTCATTTTAGGAAACCAGTGATAAATGGCAGAATATAAACCCATAGTCACTGTTCCAAACAAAACATAGTGAAAATGACCAACTACAAAGTAGGTGTTGTTTACGTGTACATCCACAGGTACTGAAGAAAGCATAATGCCCGTAATACCTGCAAAGACGAACATGATTAAAGCACCCAGGGAAAAGAGCATGGGTGTATCTAACCGCAACTTACCCCCCCAAATAGTAGCCACCCAAGCAAATACCTTAATGCCAGTAGGTACAGATACAAACATAGTAGTGAGCATGAAAATCAACCGCATCCAACCGGGTGTACCACTGACATACATATGGTGTACCCAGACAATACCACTGACCACGGCAATTAACATTGAGGAAATGGCAACTACCTTGTAGCCAAATAAAGGTTTGCGGGCATAGACAGGGAAGATTTCTGAGAAAATGCCAAAGATGGGCAGAATAATCACATAAACCGCAGGGTGGGAGTAAAACCAGAAGTAATGCTGAAACAGCACCGGATTACCTCCGTGGCTGGGGTTGAAAAAAGCAGTACCAGCTGTTAGGTCTAGTAGCAGCATTACCGCACCAGCTGTCAGGGCTGGTAATCCAAACAATTGGATAATTTGGGCGCTAAATACTGCCCAGACAAACAAAGGCATCCGAAAGAAGTCCATACCAGGGGCACGCATCTTGACAATAGTGGTGACAAAATTTACCGCCCCCATAATTGAAGATACACCGGATATGGCTACTGCCAGCAACCACAGCACTTGACCATTAATTAAGTTACCTGTGGGGTTTTGCAGACTCACTGGTGGGTAAGCCCACCAACCCGCTTGGGCTGGGCCACCAGGAACTAAGAAACTGGCCATTAAGATAATCCCGACTATGGGAACCATCCAAAAAGCAACGGCATTAAGTCGAGGAAATGCCATGTCTCGCGCCCCAATCATCAGAGGGACTAAATAGTTAGCAAAACCCACTAGAGAGGGAAATGTCCACAAAAACAGCATTACTGTTCCGTGCATGGTGAACATCCCGTTATACACGGTGCGGTCAATTAAGTCAGATTCGGGTGTAATCAGTTCTCCCCGAATCACCATGGCAAAGACACCGCCAACTAGAAAAAAGATAAATGAAGTGACAAGGTACTGTATACCTATGACTTTATGGTCGGTGCTAAAGCTGAAATATTGTTTCCAGCTACCTGTCTCCTCACCAGGGTGACTGATACCTGCAATAGGAATATTTGTCATCGGTAAATTTCCTTTTCGTCATTACTCTTTGGTCATTGGTGATGAAGAAAATCACCCTGGATAATTAACTAATGGAGATGCCGCAGGTACTACGGTAGTCCAACCAGTTTTTACAGACTGACTGGAAGCCTGGGCATACTCTGAAGCTGCTTGATTTTTTGCTAGAGTTGGTTTTTGGGTTGCAGCTTGGGATAGCCATTGATGGTAGTCTTCGGGTGATTCAACTACTACATTGGCCTGCATGGTGGCAAAGTATGTACCGCTATATTGGGAATCAGTTAACCGATACTGCCCAGCACGGACGGGGGTAAACTCAAAGTCGATGGTGTGGTTGGGTACAATATCCTGCTTGAGACGGAATGCAGGAATATAAAAGCCATGCAGCACGTCTTCTGATTGTAGTGCTAATCGTACCCGGCGATCGCTTGGTAAATGCAGTTCAGTACTAGTAACATTTTTCTCAGGGTAGTGGAACACCCAAGCCCATTGTTTAGCCACAACATCAATTTTTTCCACAGGTTCAACCTTGGGAGCTTTTGTTGCTGCATAGGCTGATTCCATCCCCACAGGATTATGTAAATGTACAAGTCCCGTAGGTCCTTGGATTCCCATTTCTTGGTATACTTGGTAGCTATAACCAGCAATCCACAGCACCAACATAATGGGGATAGCTGTCCACACCACCTCTAAGGTGACATTACCCTCAACGTGGGGACCATCGCTCAAATCTCCCTTTGCCGCCCGATGAAACAAGATAGAATACATCAGAGTACTGGTAACGCCCAAGAAAATGAACGCCCCCAGGGTAACCAAAAAGCTAATTAAATCATCAATTAGCTGAGATTCTGCTGCTGCTTGCGGGGGAAGCCACCTATAAGCCTGCTGTCCTATCCAAAGACTGCTCACAGTGACAATGGCAGCAACCACAAACACAGTGAAAATATTGAAAATCTTCCGCATTTCCATAATTGTTAGTCATTAATTGTCAGTCATCAGTCATTAGTCACAATGACCAACATTGGTTACTTAAGCATGGTATTCAGGTCTGCACCCATTCTCAGCAAATTATCCGCAGTGTTATGTATGCCAAACTCAGCAGCCATTTGCGCCCCTAATGTGCCGTGGAAATACATGATCAACATCACCGCTATTCCTGTAGCTAAATAACTCCACTGCACTTCTCTACCAGGGTCCTGACTCCAAATAAAACGCTGCCATCCTCTCCAAATAGTCATGGCAAAAATTAGCCCCAGCAAGAATACACCGCCAACACCATGCCAAAGCATAGTTTCCATTGCCTGCATTCCCCAGGCACTTTTGACATCAGCCGGTGGTGTTGCCAGCAGCATTTCATAAAAACCCGCGCCCACGGTGAAAATAGTCACCACAGTAGAGCCTACCATATTGTACCAGCCCACATCAAAAAAGTTGGCAGGTTCTACAGGAATGGCTAAAAACTTAAACACCAATTTTTCCCAGGGGAACAGCATACCCACAATATCAAAGGTAATGCCAATAATGAACAAACCCAAGGTTAGATGAACTAAGTTAGGATGAATGGGAATTGAGTAGGGTAGTCCATTTGCCCCCAACTGTGTGCTTAATTGATCAATCAGTTCAGAATTCATGGCAAGATACCCTCCTTGACTGCTTCAACAACTGGCACTGTGTGCAGTCCATATACCCAAACCAATTGATCTCCTAGATATACTTGCACGCCGACAATAACACTTAAAAACAACCCAGCCAGCATATAGTGAACAGGTAATTTATAAGGGTTGCGACTACGAATTACATAACGCCAAGCCGTAATTGCAGCAATAATGCCAGATAAAGACCAACCCATCAGTGTATGTACATTTAACACTGATTTAGCTAAATCGTAAGGTTGTGCTAGACCTGCTTCAAATTGCCCAAAAATAATGGCGACGAAAATGGCAATAGTCGCCACACACATATTCCACCAACTCACCTCAAATAAATGAGTTCTCGCAGTAAAATAGCCCAGTACATCGCAGAAGAATGCAAATAAAACCATCGCAATTACGAAGTGGACAACGATGGGGTGCATTGTATCTGGATACGGCAAATTATGGTCATTCAAAGATGTCAGATACTTAAGCATTGTGTTCTCCTAGACATATCCATTGCACCTCAGTTGTTAATACTAATAGTTTTTACCTCACCGGCTTTTATTGATATCCCCACAGTAAAAACCGGTCAATGTGAAGATTTTGCACTGCTACCTCTCCACTTTTGATCATCAATGATTCGGTTCAATTCATTTGTTCATGTCGATAATCTACAACAGCAATTTTTAAGTTATCTAACCAAGTTGCTATCTTTTGTTGGATTTGTATAACCTATTCTCTAGCTTAAAGATTTTTTTACGAATTGTCAAAAAATTAAATAAATTATAAAAAATGTTTATATAATGCTAATAAACATTTTAGTTATGTAACCCATCTGTCTATTTTTTATATATTGCATTTCTTAAATAGGTGAGATACAAATGTAAATTATCGTCTTGTAACACAAGCATCCTGCTTGTTAATGATGTACCTCACTAAGCGCGAAAACCGCTATATTGCATATATAAAAATAATTAGCTGTACAATAACTAACATTGAGTGATTTTAAATTTGTTAATTTTGCACTTTATCTGGTCATGCTAAAGTTTTTCATGTAACCATTCAACCAGGAAAACTAGATCCTCTGTTGACATGAACCAATACAGCCTATTGGACAGAAAGCTACGTAAGCTAGCAATAATTGTTACATATATCTCAATTGATTATATGATATGTAAATATTTATATCAAGTTGAAAAATATTTGGGTATCTGTGATACTTTCGGTAACTATGATGACTTAGGTAACAATCAGGTTTTTAGAGGCTCCTTACCAAGTATCAACTGCCCTCTAAAAAAATAGGAAAACAACATTCAAAACATATAACGATACCATGGGGCTAATTAACCAAGTTGAATGTCTGAGAATGGAAAAATTTAAAGACGAAGGTCTTTATTCTTATAGTCCAATATCTAATGATGAAACAGTATTGTATGAAATGCCTGAAAACAGTCAAGATGATGGCTTGTTTTGCCATCGCGGCCAAACAGATCAACTATTAGTAATGCGGGGAACCATGATCTTAGTGTTTATCCAAAACCGCCAACATCATTATCTTTTACTTTCAGACAACGTACCCCTACTAGTAAGAATTCCCCCCAGAATTCCCCATGCAGTCATGAATCCCACTGTTGAACCTTGCTTATATCTAAATGCTGTTATTAGACATAGTTTTCCCCATCCCAAAGACTACCAACCAATTCAAAAACCCTTTCCTTTTGATATGGACAAAATCAATCAACTCTTACAATGAACTTGTTTAGCATAAACCCATCCAACTTGCCATGAGGCGCAATTCACAAGTTTTTAACACATGATCACAGAATAACAACTTGCCTGCTACTCCTAGACTTAATACCCTGTAATTCATGCTGTAATTATCCCACGGCTTTAGTGGGGGATAATTTTGTAGTTTTTTTTTACTCAGTGTTTGGATATTGGATTATTTCGTAAGAATTTCTTAATAAAAAATATGTTGCTTTTATTTCATTCAGTGCTGTATGATGCTCGATGACAGTTGACTAATGTCAGCCCCCTTATTTTATGAAATTTGAAGACTTAACCCAGCACGAAGTTCAAGCACTAAAGCATGAGTATAACTTTGCTGATGCTCATACTCATCAATCTCAATCCGTTTCTCAACTAGAGATTGTCAGAAAATTTCCAGAACTCTGGCTTGAATCTGCCAAAACTAAGCAAGAAACTCTGAATAACCTGTTTGTCGAAACTTTTTACCAAATTAGAGGTATTGAAACAGCCCTAAGTCCTAATAATGTCATGCTGCATTATGCAGCTTCAATTGCCACCATTCAAGTCGCTAACTTTCTGTTAAAGAAAAGATTAACAGTGACTTTAATAGAGCCTTGCTTTGACAATCTCTATGAAATATTAATGCACATGGAAATACCTCTATTTCCTTTAAAAGAAGAACTACTGCATCAAGAGGATCAAATTTATGAAAATCTCAAAAACAATGTCAAAACTGATGCCATCTTCATTGTAGACCCTAATAATCCCACCGGATTTACCCTGCTTGGTAGAAAAAATCAACAGGCTTTTGAAAGTGTAGTACGCTTCTGCAAAGACTATAACAAAATCCTGATTATAGATTATTGCTTTGCTAACTTCTTGATGAATGATGAAGAAGTCGAACTATATGATACGTATCAAATCCTTAAAGAATCAGGGATTACATACATGGCCATTGAAGACACTGGTAAAACTTGGCCAATTCAAGATGCTAAAGTAGCCATGCTCAAAGTGAGCGATAATATCTACGATGAGATGTATAGTATATATACAGCTTATATCTTGAACGTATCCCCATTTATTCTCAAGTTCTTGACAGAATATATCCGAGATTCTCACAACTGCCAATTTGGCTCTACTAGAAACCTGCTAAATACCAACAGAAAAATCTTAGAAGAAATATGTCAAAACACCATATTAAAGGTACAAAAACCCAAAGGCAAAGTTAGTGTAGCTTGGTGTGAAATTACAGAACCAAACCTCACCGCCACAGAATTACAAAAAATCCTCTATGAAGGTGGAGTTTACGTTTTACCAGGTACTTACTTTTACTGGTGTAATCCTCTCCAAGGAGAAAGATATATCAGAATAGCACTAGCCAGGGATACTGATAACTTCTTTGCAGGTATGTCATTGATGCGACAAATCATTGAACAACTAAATGTCAAGTCGTCAATGCCATTATTAGCAAAAAATTAAACTGTAGCTTTTGATGAGCAGGTGAATTTATGCAATGGAAGGGTGTAATGCCAGCTATCACCACTGGCTTTAAACAAGATTTAACTCTTGATTTAGCACACATGGCTAAACATCTCAATTGGCTGGTGGATAACGGTTGTACAGGTATTGTTGCCAACGGAACCCTGGGAGAAGCCACTTCTTTAAGTTTTGATGAAAAAATCCAGGTTTTACAAATTTGTATATCTACAATCGGACATCGAGTACCGGTAATATCTGGCATTGGCTCAACAACAACAGCCCAAGCCGTGGCATTAGCTGAAAAAGCAGCAGCACTCGGTTGTGCAGGGTTGATGGTTTTACCCCCCTATCAATACAGTACCGATTGGTATGAGATGAAAGCTCATGTGGCTACGGTGATCAAGGCAACAGAGCTTACTTGTATGTTGTACAATGACCCGGCTACTTACGGCACAGATTTTTTACCAGAACAAATCGCTGAATTAGCCCATGAACACAAAAACTTAGCCGTGGTAAAGGAAGCCACTACCGATGTCCGCCGCATCACCGCTATCCGTGCTTTAGTTGGCGATCGCCTTGCTATTGCTGTAGGAATGGATGATGTTTTACTCGAAGGTGTAGCTGCTGGTGCAACATCTTGGGTAGCTGGAACAGCGAACGCCTTACCCAAAGAGTGTGTTTCTTTATTTAACCACGCCATCCAAGGAAACTATGACCAAGCCTTTCATCTGTATCAATCCATCATGCCTTTAATGCGACTCAACGCAGTGCCTAAGTTTGTGCAGATGACCAAACTTTTACAACAAGCTGTGGGGCAAGGTAATACTTTTGTCCGCCCCCCGCGTTTAGAGGTTGTGGGTGAAGAACTTGAAGCCGCCCTTGAGATTGTTCATACCACCTTGTCACGTTTAGCAGCAATTAACTCAACTAATAACTAAGGTTCAATCATCATGGTTAATCAAATTAATCGTCAACAAATCAACGTCTCAACTCCCTTTTGTCCTCAAATATCCACCACTCGTCCTCTATCACCAGAACAAATCGCCGAATATCATGCTGAGGGTTTTGTTATTGTTCGCGGCTTTTTTGAGCCGGAAGAGTTAGAACCGTTGCGGTTGGCTTGTGAGGTAGATCCTGATATCCAAGGTGCGCAGACATCTGTTACGGATGACCAGGGCAGAACTTTTCAAGTGGCAAGCTGGAGCGAGTTAAGTAATACTATGCTGGGAGTTGTGCCTAGAATGGCTCGTGTGGTTGATGCTGCGGAAGCTCTTTTGGGGCAGGAATGTTATCATTGGCATTCTAAAATAGTCAGGAAAAGACCCCAAACTAATAGTGTGGTTGGGTTTCATCAAGATTATTGGTTTTGGTATCATGATGGCTGTTTGTTCCCCGATATACTTACTTGTACTATTGCTGTGGATCAACACACGAAGGAAAACGGTTGCCTGCAAGTGGTGAAAAAATCTCATTTAATGGGACGGATTGACCAGGTTAAACGGGGGAATGATTATTGTACTGACCCGCAGCGAGTAGAAAAGATTTTAGCTAGGTTGGAAATGGTGCATTGTGAAATGGAGATGGGAGATGCGCTGTTTCTCCACGGTAATGCTTTGCATTGGTCTGATGCTAATGTTTCTGAGCAACCCCGGACTATTCTTCATTGTACTTATAATGCTATTGCTAATGCTCCTTTTTCGGTGGAGGGTCAAGAACATCACCAGTATCGACCATTGCAAAAGTTGCCTGATTCTATCCTGAAGGAGGGTAGTTATGATTCGGTGTTTGCTAATCATGAGTTTCATAAGGTAGAAACTGACGAGAAGAGAGGGACTGGTATTTTTAGAAGGCCACCGGGTCAAGGTGAGTTTGATTCTTTCGCTTAACATATTGGTTCAACACGCCGGTTTGCTGTGAGTTATCTTTTTTCCGGTGTGTTGATTTTTTTTGATATGGGGAATTTTGCCCAAGTAGCTACAGTAGCGGGCAAGATGCCCGCACCATAATATTTTTGTATTTCACGTGTTTAGGAAAAGTTATAAGAATGGTTAATATGTCTTTTAATTCCCAGTCTCAAGAAAATTTCCCTCTTTCTTTTGGGCAAGAACGGATGTGGTTTTTGGATCAATTAGACCAGGGCAATCCTGCTTATAATATCCGGGGTGCGGTGGAAATTGATGGTTTGATTGATCTTGAGTTATTACAGGCATCGGTTAATGATATTGTCCCTCGACACGCGATTTTAAGAACTAGTTTTCATGTTGTTAATCAACAAGTTTGCCAGTCAATAATTCCTACTTTTGAGGTGGAGTTACCAGTGGTTAATTTGGAACATTTGTCAAGGGAGGAACAAAATTGGGAAGTACAACGCTTGGCAGGTGAATTAGTCCAAACTCGTTTTTATTTAGACCAAGCACCCCTGTGGCGTATTCTCTGTGTGCGGTTGCAAGCCGATAAACATATGGTTGTTTTGTGTATGCACCATATTATTTGTGATGGAGATTGGTCTTTGGGGATATTTTTCCACGAAATGGCTGTTCTGTATGAGGCAAAATTGCATAATCAACCGTCTCCATTACCCCCTTTACCTCTGCAATATTATGAGTTTGCTCAATGGCAACAACAACAATGGCAAAATGATGGTTTTCAAGAACAGGGTAATTACTGGTTACAGCAGTTAGGGAATGATATACCCGTTTTACAATTGCCTTACTCCCACTCGCGCCCGTTAATTCAAACTTACACTGGGGCTAGTTGCTCTTTAACTTTACCTCTTTCTCTAACCCAGGAGTTGGAGGTTTTGGCACAAACTCAAGGAGTGAGTTTATTTACTGTTCTGTTGACGGCTTTTCAAGTTCTCCTTTATCGCCACTCAGGACAAAATCAAATTATGGTTGGTACTCCCATGCCGGGACGGAGTTGTCCGGGTACGGAACAATTGATTGGTTATTTTGGTAATCCAGTGGTTCTACAAGCTCAGGTGGGGGAAAGTTCTGATTTTTGGGAATTGTTGTCTCAACAAGCTGAAAATGTGATTAATGCTGATGAATATCAAGATTATCCTTTTCAAAAGTTAGTGGAAGAATTAAAACTTCGTCGGGATCTTAGTTATTCTCCTTTGTTTCAAGTTTTATTTCTGCTCCGGGATGATTTAGTTGCAACTAAGTATTCTAGTTTTACTCTTACTCCGGTGGATATAAGCAGTGAGTCGGTTGCTTATGATTGGTTTGTTTCTCTGCAAAATACCCCCGGCGGATTAAATTGCGTTTGGGAATATAATAGTGACTTATTTACTGCTGCTTCTATAGAAAGGGCAATTCAACATTTTCAGGAATTATTAATAGCAGTTGTTGAGCAACCACGGAGAAAGGTTGGGGAGTTAAATCTTTTAACTTTACCAGAACGCCATGAGTTGTTGGTGGAGTATAACTCTACTCAAAGATTATTTTCCGTTGATTGTGTTGATAAATTATTTACTGAGCAGGTAATTAAAAATCCCCAGGTAGTGGCTTTAACTTATGAAAATGATGATTTAACTTATGGGGAGTTAAATCAACGCGCTGATGAAATTGCTGGTTATCTGCAAGAGTTGGGGGTGGGTGCAGAAACTTTGGTGGGGGTTTGTATGGAGCGATCGCCCGCCTTGATTGTAGCTATTTTGGCTGTGTTTAAGTCGGGGGCGGTCTACGTACCTTTAGACCCTAGTTATCCAGAGGAACGTTTACAATACATAATTGGTGATGCTAGTATTACTGTTCTGCTTACCACTAGTAATCTACCAATTATTACTGAAGTAGAGAGGGTGGTTTATTTAGATCAGCTACCCAGTCGGGCTGATACTGCTGTCAAATCCATTAGTAACCCTGAAAACCTGGCTTATCTTATTTACACTTCCGGTTCCACAGGTCAACCAAAGGGGGTGATGATGACCCATGAAGCTTTAGCTAATATGGTTAACTGGCATTTACGCCAGCGCCGGGGTAAGGTAAGAACTCTACAATTTGCTTCTATTAGCTTTGATTTGTCTTTGCATGAAATTTTTTCTACTCTTTGTTCAGGGGGAACTTTAGTTTTAATTTCTGAAGACCAGCGCCGTAACCCCCAGGAGTTGGTAACAGTGATTTGTCAACAACAAATTCAAAAACTGTACTTGCCTTTTATCGCTCTTCAACAAATAGCAGAGGCATGGCAACAAGAACAGCAACCAACAGCATTGGCAGAAATTATCACTGCTGGCGAACAATTACAAATCACTGCTGCTATTATTAATCTTTGCGAGCAAAATCAATGTCAACTCCATAATCATTATGGAGCTACCGAGGTTCCAGAAATTGCCACCTACACTCTGCCAGCACACCCCCAGCAGTGGGCTACACTTCCCCCGATTGGTAGAGCTATTGACAATATCCAAATATATATATTGGATGAACATCTCCAGCCTACACCCAAAGGAGTACCAGGACAAATATATGTGGGAGGAAAGGGCATTGCTAAGGGTTACTGGAACCGCCCCCAACTAACGGAAAGCAAGTTTATTCCCAACCCCTATGGTGCTGGGAATTTATATCAAACAGGAGATGTAGCCCGTTATTTGGAAAATGGCAATATTGAACACTTGGGCAGGATAGATAAACAAGTAAAAATACGCGGATTCCGCATTGAACCAGGAGAAATTGAAATTTTACTTACTCAACATCCTGCCGTGGCTGAGGCTGTGGTTACTGTTTGGGAACCGCAACCAGGCGATAAAAGATTGGTGGGGTATATAGTGGCTACTTCTGGAGAAAAGCACCAATCTTTAGAAAAAACTCTACACCAATACCTACAACAAAATTTACCTTATTACATGATTCCCGCCCCTATAGTGGTGTTGGAAAAAATGCCCCTTACTCCCAGTGGTAAAATTAATCGCAGCGCTCTACCTACCCCTAATAATATATCTAGAGATAAAACAGCAGCATTAACTCTACCTCAGTCAGAGGCGGAAAAACTTATTGCTGATATTTGGCAACAAATTTTACAAATACAACATTTTGGGATAGATGATAATTTTTTTGAGTTGGGAGGTAATTCCCTTCTTCTGACCCAAGTACACAAACAGCTTACGGTACATTGGGCTTCTGATTTATCTCCTGTGACTTTGTTTCAGTATCCCACCATTCGCAGTCTAGCCCAATACCTCACCCAGGAAACTCCTCTCCGGTCACAAAGTCAGGGGCAGCTGACTCAATATAGGGATATAGCGATTATTGGCATGGCTGGAAAGTTCCCTGGCGCGGATAATATAGAAGCTTTTTGGCAAAACCTCTGTGAAGGAGTGGAGTCTATTTCTTTCTTTTCTGAGGAAGAACTAGAAACAAGTTATTTCACCTCACATAATCACGTTAAGGCTGGGGCTGTTTTAACAAATATTGATTTGTTTGATGCTGAATTTTTCGGCTACTCTCCTAGAGAGGCAGAATTAACTGATCCCCAACAAAGGATATTTTTAGAAACTGCATGGCAGGCTTTTGAGAATGCGGGTTACAATCCTAAAACCCATTCTCAACCTATTGGAGTATTTGCTGGAACTGGAACAAGTACTTATTTAATTAACTACTTATATCCTGCTTTGGGTTTTTCCGGGGATAACCCTGTTCTGGAACACAATTCTTTACTGGCTAGACTTGGTAATGAAGGTAATTATTTTTCTACCCGTGTATCTTATAAGCTCAATTTGACTGGTCCGAGTTTAAATGTGCAAACCGCTTGTTCTACTTCTTTAGTGGCAGTACATCTGGCCTGCGCTAGTTTACAAAAAGGGGAATGTGATATGGCGCTGGCAGGAGGAGTGTCTTTGGTTGTGCCCCAAAAAACAGGTTACATTTATCAACCGGGTATGATTCATTCCCCTGATGGGCATTGTCGCACTTTTGATGCTCAAGCCCAGGGGACAATATTTGGTAGTGGTTGTGGTGTAGTGATTTTAAAACCCCTGGAAAAAGCCTTGGCTGATCATGATCATATCTACGCTGTGATTAAAGGGTCAGCAGTTAATAATGATGGTAATCTCAAAGTTAGTTACACTGCTCCCAGTATTACTGCACAAGCTAATGTTGTTAACCAAGCTTTAACAGTCGCAAGTATAAATTCGGATACCATAGGTTACGTAGAAGCCCACGGAACAGCTACTCCCTTGGGGGATCCTATTGAAGTAACGGCTTTGACTCAAGCTTTTCGCCAATGTAGTCAAATTCAGAGAAACAAATATTGCGCCATTGGGTCGGTTAAAACTAATGTGGGGCATTTGGATGAAGCTGCGGGTATTACTGGTTTAATTAAAACTGCTTTGGCTGTGTACCATAATTTAATTCCTCCTGTTCTGCATTTTCAAACTCCTAACCCCAATATTGACTTTGACAATAGTCCTTTTTACGTTAATACTCGTCTGAATTCATGGGCAAGCAGTCCTCGTCGGGCTGGAGTGAGTTCTTTTGGGATGGGGGGAACCAATTGCCATGTAGTGCTAGAACAAGCGCCTTCACCAACACCTTTACCAGCATTCCCAGACAGGACTCATCACCTGCTGACTTTATCGGCTAAAACCGAATCAAGTTTACAACACCTCATCCAAGAATATACTAATCACCTGCACCAACATCTCCAGCCAAATCTAGCAGATATTTGCTTTACAGCTAATACTGGACGGGAACATTATCCCCATCGCGCTTGTTTTATTGCTTCCACTGTTGAGCAGCTGCAAGAACAGTTAGAAAATATTTCTACACAACCCCCGGCTTTTTCTGAGTCTAAAACCATTGCTTTTTTATTCACTGGGCAAGGTAGCCAATACCCGCAAATGGCATTGCAACTCTACCAAACTCAGCCTACTTTTCGCCGCATTATTGATGAATGTGACCAAATTCTCCGCCCTTATTTACCAGTACCACTACTGTCTGTTTTATACCCAGAAAAGCAGGATACAAACAATTACTTACAGCAAACCGCTTACACACAACCGGCTTTATATGCTGTAGAGTACGCTTTGGCGGAATTATGGCATTCTTGGGGTGTTATTCCCCAGATGGTTATGGGGCACAGTTTGGGGGAATATGTGGCCGCTGCGTTGGCTGGAGTATTTACTTGGCAAGAGGGGTTAAAGTTGGTGGCTACTAGGGGTAAACTGATCCAGTCTTTGCCGGACAATGGAGAAATGGTGGCTTTACTAGCTAGTCCTGCCCAAATAAAACCACTTTTGGCTAATTCTCAAATATCTCTCGCGGCTATTAATGGAGAACAAAGTATAGTTGTTTCGGGAGAACGTCAAGCTGTTCATGCTTTAATAGCTAAGTTAGAAACTATCGGCATAAAATATAAAAAACTACCTATCTCCCATGCTTTCCACTCTGCTTTAATGGAGCCTATGGTGGCGGAGTTTAGACAAGTACTCCAACAAGTTAAATTTTCTGATCCTCGGTTAAAAATTATTAGTAATATTACTGGAGAGTTGATCGGTTCAGAAATAGCTAGTCCTGAATATTGGTGTCGCCATCTGCTGGAACCAGTCCAATTTGCTTCTAGTGTTAAATATTTGGCTGAACAACAAGTAAATATTTTTCTAGAAATAGGACCACGCCCTACTTTGTCGGTTATGGGTCGTCAATGTTTACCTCAGTACCCTTGTTTGTGGTTATCTAGTTTGCAAAAAGACCAAGAGGACTGGCAAATTCTATTAACTAGTTTAGGACAATTGTATTTACAAAGAATAGCTATTAACTGGCTAGCTTTTGACCAGGACTACCCCCGCTATCGAGTAGTTTTACCTGGTTATGCCTTTCAACGTCAACGTTATTGGATCGAAAAAACTCATCAACTTACTTCTTTTTCACCCAATACGCATCCCCTACTGGGAAAAGAACTTTCTTTAGCTGCTACTACACAAGTTCATTTTCACCAGGAAATAAGTCAAGATAAGCCTTGTTGGTTGGCTGACCATCGGGTGTGGAAAAAAACTATTGTTCCCGGTACAGCATATGTAGAAATAGCCATAGCTGCTGCTAAAACTATCTTAAAAGATTGGCAGTTTTATTTAGAAGATGTTGTTATTTCCCAGGCTCTAACTTTACCGGTGGATAATTCTTCTCAAGTTATCCAAACTATCCTAACACCTGTGGGGGAAAAAACCTACGATTTTGCTATTTATAGTCGCACTGAGTCAAATTGGACTGTTCATGCTGGAGGTAAAATATCCGCTGGAGATGTGGTTACAACAGACACAATTGATTTGGCTACTGCTAAACAAATATGTCCACAAGCAGTTCCTCTTGATTTATTACACCAACGCCATCAACAACAACAAATTGACTACGGAAGTAGCTTTTTAGTGGTGCAAGAAATTTACCAGGGACAAGGGGCGTTGGGTAAGATTGTTTTTTCGTACCCAGATGATTTTAATCGTTATTACTTGCATCCTATTTTATTGGATGGTTGTTTACAGGTGTTAGATGTAACTTTGATGGATAAAGGGGGGGTTACTTATGTGCCGGTGGGGGTAGGAAGTTTACAAATTTTCGCGCCCCCGACTCCAGAAATTTGGTGTTATGCTCACTTGGAAAAGAGTAGCAAGGTTTTGGGTAATTTATGTTTATTCACTCCTAGGGGAGAATTAATTGCTGTGGTTAGTGGTGTACAAATGCAGCCTGTACGCCAAAGTAGTTGGGAAATTAGTGAACAGAAAACTACTAGTAACTGGTTTTATGAGGTGGAATGGCGGCTAGAAGAGCAGGTTTCAACTTTTGAGAGCTACCTAGTTACTCCCCAACATTGGTTAATCCTAGCTGATCAGCAGGGAGTAGCTGAACAGTTGGCTCAACTTCTTCAGGAACAACAGCATCAATGTACTTTGGTATTTCTCGGTTCTCACTATCAACAACTCCACCAGCAAAAATATATTATCAATCCCACTGAACCCAGCCACTGTGAGGAATTATTAACTGCTATTGCTGGGGTGGATGGTATTGTTAATGTCTGGGGTTTGGAGGTAGATGTTCAGGCTGTTGATTTATGTGCTGGGACACTGCATTTACTGCAAGCAGTTTTACAAAAATACCACCCTCTCCCTCGTTTGTGGTTGGTAACACAAGGGGCGCAATCCGTCAACTATGGCTCAATGGTAAAAATAACTGGTGCTTGTTTGGGTGGTATGAGTAAGGTGATTCAATTGGAATACCCGGATTTTCAATGTGTACAAATAGATTTAGACCCCCACAACTCACAGCAGCAGTTACAGCAATTATGGGCAGAATTGCAAATTACACCCACGGCTGTGGAACAGCAGGTGGCTATTCGCGACCATCATAGATATGTGGCTAGACTGGCGCAGTGTCACTGGGGTGAACCTTGGCAATTGGCAATTAAGCAACGGGGAAGTTTAGACGCTCTGGAAGTTGAGGGTAAAACACGTGAACAACCCCAAGCAGGGGAAGTGGAAATTTTAGTTGAAGCTGCTGGTGTAAATTTTATTGATGTGCTGAATGTACTGGGTTTGTATCCAGGTGAGCCGCCTCTGGGTATTGAATGTGTGGGTAAAGTTGTGACTGTGGGTGATGGTGTGGAAGGTTTACATCCGGGAATGTTGGTCATGGCTTTGGCTGTGAATACTTTTAGTCAGTATGTGACTGTTGATGCTGATTTGGTGACACCCATTCCTGCTTGTATGAGCAGAGTTGCTGCGGCTTCTATTCCGGTGGCTTTTGTGACTGCTTATTGGTGTTTACATCATATCGCTAAAGTTGCTCCTGGCGATCGCGTTCTTATTCACGCTGCTACGGGGGGTGTGGGTTTAGCGGCAGTACAAATAGCTCAACAAGCTCAAGCTGTAGTTTTAGCTACGGCTAGTCCCCAAAAATGGGCAACTTTGGAAAAGATGGGGGTTCAATACATTATGAACTCCCGCAGTTTAGAGTTTGGGGAAGAGGTGATGAATTACACTGATAATCAAGGTGTAAATATTGTTCTTAATTCTCTCACTAGTCCGGGGTTTATAGAAACTAGTCTCAATGTTTTAGCTGCTGAGGGGAGGTTTGTGGAAATTGGTAAGCGGGATATTTGGACACCTAGCCAAGTAGCAAATTACCGTCCTGATGTATTTTACAATATTGTAGACTTAGGTAAAGAGACTGAAGCCCAACCTTCACAAATTAACTGCATTTTCCGCAGATTGGGAGAAATGTTACAGCAAGGAAAACTTACTCCTTTACCTACTACGGTATTTCCTTTTTCTCAGTATGTTAGTGCTTTCCGCTATATGCAGCAGGGTAAACATATTGGTAAAATTGTCCTTACTTTCCCTAGAAGAATAGATCCTCCTTCAGATATTAATTTTACTGCCAATGCTACTTACTTAATTACGGGGGGATTGGGTGATTTAGGACTGTTAACAGCTGAGTGGATGGTGGAAAACGGAGCTAAGAATATAGTTCTACTCACACGCAGCAGCCATAAACAACTTCCTGCTCATCTCAAGGAAAAATGGGCTGAAAAATCAGGGCAAGTTATGGTTATCTGTGCTGATGTTGCTAATTACCAACAGTTGGCAGAGGTATTTACTAAAATCCAGACTACTTTGCCTCCTTTGCGGGGAGTTATTCACGCTGCTGGTGTTACGGATGATGGTATTATTCCTAGCCAAACTCAGCGACGCTTTGCTGAGGTCATGGCGGCTAAGGTGACCGGGGCTGAGAATTTACACAGTCTTACGGAAAACTTAGATTTAGACTTTTTCTTGTTATTTTCTTCTAGTAGTTCTTTGATGGGGACACCTGGTCAAAGTAATTATGCTGCTGCTAATGCTTTTTTAGATGCTTTAGCTGCTTATCGCCGTGGTGAAGGAATGACTGGTTTGAGTATTAACTGGGGGGCTTGGTCAGAAATAGGTATGACTGCTAGACGAGATTTAATTGCTACGTTGGCAGCTAAGGGGGAAGGCAGTATTACGCCGAGTCAAGGTTTACAGGTGTTGGGACAATTAATGTTTAGCCACCAAGGGCAAATAGGAGTTATGCCTATAAATTGGCGGCAGTTTTGGGAGCAACAGCCGCAACACATTTCTTTTTTGGCTGATTTTCACGAACAAGCCACTGTCCAGGAATGTGGAGAATTGGTTTTGGATGGTAAAGAGGCTTTAATGAGTTATGTGAGTAAACAAATAGCTAAAGTGTTGGGTTTATCAGGGGTTCCATCATGGCAGCCTACACAAAAATTGATGGAAATTGGTTTAGATTCTTTGATGGTGATTGAACTGAGGAGTTATTTACAAACTAGCTTAAGTTGTTCTTTACCTTCTACTTTGATTTTAGATTATCCTACTATTGGTTCGTTGGTTGACCATCTGTACGAAATTTTACACCGCTCTGTTTCAAAACAGGGTAATTCTACTTCTTGTTTAGTGCCTATTCAAACTCATGGAGAAAAACCACCGATATATTTTGTTCCTGGGGTGTTAGGTAACGTGCTAGATTTGTATCCTTTAGCTCAGTGCTTGGGTAATCAACAACCATTATATGGGTTGAGATCCTTGGGTTTAGAACCGGGAGAAACTCCCCTTACTAATATCCACGATATAGCGGCTAGTCATGTCCGCAGTATTCAAGCTATACAGCCCCAAGGTGCTTATATTTTGGTGGGACATTCTTTTGGCGGTAGGGTGGCTTGGGAAATGAGTCAACACCTGCAACAACAAGGACAAAGTGTATCTCGACTGATTTTGATGGATGCTTGGATGATCAGGACAGGTTCTGATGAAAAACCCACTGACTTTTTGATGGAATTAGCTCAATTATACGCAGGAGTTTTAGGCGCAACGCCCCCTAGGGAACAATTACAACAACTCAGCCATTTGCAAAGATATTTAGAAACCGCGGGCTTAAAATTAACTATTTCAGAATTGGAGAGGATATACCAAGTTTATCAAGCTAATACTCAGGCTTTTGGTAAGTATGTACCGCAACAAAAAAATTATGCTCCCATTACTTTGGTCCGGGCTGGGGAAGTGGGAATATTTGATTTTCTCCCAGATGAAAATACTACTGCTCAACGTCCTGATTGGGGCTGGCAGGATTTTTCTAGTGAGGTGGTGGAAGTACGGTTGACACCTGGTAATCATTTTACTATGTTGGTGGAGGGTAATGTGGAGGAATTGGCTCAATTAATTAAGGGGATTTTGAGGACTTGAGCCGCCTAAATCCCGATGAAAAAAGGGACTTGATTCAAACGTTTGGTCTAGTTAACACTTTGAAAAAAACAATTGAAAATAAAATTCAAAATAAAAGGGAAAAATTATGTGTGGAATTGTCGGCATTTTTAATCGGACTGGACTTGTTAATCCAGAAAGTTTACAAAAAGCAACTCAAATTTTAAATCACCGGGGTCCCGATGGACAAAAAACTTGGATATCTCCCCATGGGCGTATAGGTTTGGGACATACGAGGTTGAGTATTATTGATTTACACACGGGAGGACAACCTATTAGTAATCAAGCTGAAAAATTACATATTGTTGTTAATGGGGAGTTTTACGATTATCAACGTATCCAGAAGGATTTAAAACAAGACTATCAGTTTAAAACTAATTGTGACAGTGAAATTGCTCTACATTTGTATGACCAATTAGGAATTGCTTGTTTACAGCATTTGCGGGGAGAGTTTGCTTTTATTCTTTGGGACGAGAGCAACCAATGTTTGTTTGCAGCGCGCGATCGCTTTGGTATTAAACCTCTTTATTATGCAAATATGGGGGGTACTTTATACTTAGCCTCTGAAGTGAAGGCGTTATTTGCTGCGGGAGTGCCTGCCCAATGGGATTGGGAATCTGTGTTACAAGATAATTATGGTGTTATGCTCCAAAACCGGACGTTGTACCGGGGAGTATATCAAGTTCCACCAGGGCATTTTTTGTTGGCTGATGGTAGTCAGCAGCAGTTGTATCGCTACTGGGATTTTAATTACCCAGTTATTAATAATATTCCTGTGGTTTCAGAGGCTGAATACATTGAACGGCTGCGTGATGGTTTGAAACAAGCTGTTGAATTACGGTTACAAGCTGATGTGCCTGTGGGTTGTTATTTAAGTGGGGGCTTGGACTCATCTACTGTTCTAGGAATAGCAGCTGCTTTATCACCCAAACCTATAGAAGTGTTTACAACAGTTTTTGATCATCCAGCTTACAGCGAAGAAGCTATAGTTAGGGAAACAGTGGGTTTGACGGGAGCTAATCTTAACTTGGTGATGGTGAGTCAAGAAGATTTAGCTACTCATTTTAGTGATGCGATTTGGCATGGAGAAGCAACAATAGATAATGCCTCTAGTGTGTGTAAGTTTATTCTTTCCCAAGCAGTGCGAGATTTTGGTTACAAAGTGGTTCTTACTGGGGAAGGATCGGATGAAATTTTTGCTGGTTATTTTGACTTGCGCCGGGATATGTTGCTTTACAACAGCCAGGGACAAGACCCGGCTACGGTGGAGATGTTACTGCAAGACTTGAGAAATAATAATTTGGTTGCTTCTGGTTATATGGTTTCAGAACAAGCAATGATAGATTTGAGTGGGGTGAAGAGAATGTTAGGATATGTCCCCACTTGGTTTGAAACATGGGCAGAAGTTGGTATGAAGATCCACAATCTTTATACTAAGGATTTTATTCAACAAATAGGCGATCGCGATCCTTATCGCATCTGTTTAAATCAGCTAGATATTTTGGGTCAACTAGCCCAACGGGAACCTGTGCATCAATCATTATATTTGCGGTGTAAGACAGAATTACCCCACTTATTGTTAATGATGTATGGTGACAAAGTAGACATGGCGCATTCTGTAGAAAGTCGTTACCCATTTTTTGATCATCATTTAGTAGAGCTAGTATCTCAGATCCCAGTTTCATTAAAAATTCGTGGTATGACCGAAAAACACATTTTAAGAGAAGCTGCCCGTCCTTTCCTCACCAACACCGTCTACCGCCGTCACAAACACCCCTACGTCGCCCCACCTCCTAGCTTAAGACCTGATGAGTCTTTTTATGAGTTGATGCAAGATACTATGAGAGGTTCTGTGATGGCATCAATGCCTTTTTACGACCAAAGTAGAGTGGTTGCTTTATTAGACCAACTACCACAGATGAATGATAGTCAACGCATTGTGGTGGATATATTCTTAATGAAATTGTTGAGTGCTTGTTTTCTACATCAACGGTTTGGGTTGTCCGTGGGGTAGTGACAGTTTAAACCAAATGTTTGAAGTTGTTAACCAGGTAACTTAATCATCTCAACTTGATTAATTAGTATAGGTAGTGCGGGAATACTATAGCTACACTACCCAATGGGGATCTATTGGAATATGTCCCTACCCTCAGCACAAATATTGCCGGTTATAATGATACAAGTTAAATGTGTAACAGCTTATGACCACACCAGCAATACAACATAATCAAGAACAAACCCCAGCAATAAGTCAACGTTTACCAGGAATCTTGATGATGGTGGTGGTGACCTTTATGTGGGCTTCAATGCCAGTAATGATTAAAGAGATCATCAACACTGTCTCCCCATCTGTACAGATAGCAGTTCGTTTTACACTCGGTGCAGTAATTTTTCTCCCCTTTGCTCGTAACCTGAATTTAACCTTAATACGTGACGGCATCATCACAGGACTGTTATTTTTTGGGGGTGTTTTCAGTGAAACCATTGCACTTAAAACCATTCCTGCCAACCAAGCCTCATTTATCTATGGACTGATAGTAATATTTGTCACACTCTTTGAAGTAATATTCTACCGTCGCCAATCCTCACTAGCCATTGTGTCAGCTGTTATCACCTTTATAGGCATTGGTATAATCAGTTGGCAAAATGGGCCACCTCCAGTAGGCGACGTATGGATGCTTCTTTGTGCTTTACTTGCTTCTGCTTGGATTATCCTCTTGGAAATACTGGCATCAAATCATCCCATTCTGCCTCTCACCTTTGTTCAACTTTCCAGCGTCGCAATTTTAGGCTTATTATGGGCCTCTCCGGAACTAGTGGGAAACTTTGACCTAGTTAGTCAGAGTGTGATGAATGGAAATAATTTACCTATTCTCATCTATCTTGGTGTCATGGCAACTGGTCTTAATACTTGGTTACAGACAACAGCCGTGACTATGATCACAGCCTTTGAAGCCGGAATTATAGAAACCTTAGAACCAGTTTTCGGCGCAGTATTAGCTTTTTTCCTCTTAGGAGAAACTTTCCAAACTCGCGGTTATATTGGCGCTGCCATAGTCATATTAGGCATGGTCATGGCTCTCAGTGCTAGGAATCATCAAGACACTACAGAGTTGACCTTACCAGTTAATGAAAAAAAAGAGTTGAGCTTATCAGCCAGCAACAAACTTGAATTAAACCTACCAACATCTGACAACACTCAATCTGTTTTGTTACAAAGAGAACAGCAAATCCCAGACATCAGAACCGACTGATATTATGAAGCTGGCAATTTATCAATGTTCAGGCACTTTTTTGGACACCGTTCAAAACATGGAATTGTTAGCACAAACGGCAGCTGCTGCTGCCAATCAACAAGCTAACTTTCTCATACTGCCAGAACTGTTTTTGACAGGTTATAACCTCGGAGATGAAATTAAACGATTAGCCCAACCAAGAACCGGAAAAATCCTCCAGCAAGCAGCCCAAATTGCTCGTCAATACCAGTTAGCAATTTTATTGGGTTATGCGGAGTCAGATCAGGGAGTTTTTTACAATTCTGCTCTATTGATTGATTCTACTGGTAACTTGGTTGGTAACTATCGCAAAATTCACCTCTTCGGAGACCAAGAAAAACGCCTTTTTCAACCGGGGCATCAATGGCTATTGCACACCATCGCTGGTTTGAAAGTGGGTGTGTTAATTTGTTACGACATTGAATTTCCCGAAGCAGTCCGCACCCTGGCTTTACAAGGTGCTGAACTCATTGCAGTTCCCACAGCAATCACACATCCTTATACTTCCATACCCAATCTAGTTATTCCTACTCGCGCTCTGGAAAATCAAGTATTTGTTGCCTATGTCAATCGCATAGGTAAAGAACTGGATCTAGAGTATTTTGGACTCAGTAGGGTAATAGGTCCTGATGGCAGTACCTTAGCTGTGGCCGGAACAGAAGAAACTCTGTTAACCACTGAACTAGACCGAGGAGCAATTCTTCGGGAGCGTTCTTCAGCCACTTCTTATTTACAGGAACGTCAGCCTACACTGTACTTTCCTCATCTAGAAATTGAGACTTCACAGACAATCAAGTCAAGTTAAATTTATGTTAGAAATTCAGCTTCCCCAACCACCTAAATTTGAACGTGTAGAAGATGAACGCCTTGATCGTAAGCAGCGTTTAGCTGCTGTGTTTCGCCTATTTGCTCGCTATGGATTTGAAGAAGGTGCTTCCGGTCACATCACCGTTCGTGACCCAGAATTTCCTGACTGTTTTTGGGTTAATCCCTTCGGTATTTACTTTGGTCATATGCGAGTCTCTGACCTGGTTTTAGCTAACCACAAAGGTGAAATTGTAGAAGGTAATCAGCCTGTGAATATCTCCGCCTTCGCCATCCACTCTCAAATACACTCTGCCCGGCCGGATGTGGTAGCGGCAGTTCATGCCCATTCAACATACGGCAAAGCCTGGTCAGTGCTTGGCCGCCTCCTTGACCCCATCACCCAAGAAGCTTGCGTTTTCTACGAAGACCACGCCCTATTCAATGAATATAATGGCGTAGTAGCAGATATGGAAGAGGGTAAGCGAATTAGCGATTTAGTAGAATACCGGAAGGCAGTAATTTTACGCAACCACGGTTTACTAACAGTTGGTCATTCTATTGACGAAGCCGCTTGGTGGTTCATTATTATGGAGCGTTGCTGTCAAGTGCAAATAATGGCTGAGACTGTGGGGAAAACTACATTAATTGATGCAGACATTGCTCGTCTGACTTATAGTCAGATTGGTACTCATTACGAAGGTTGGTTTAATTTTCAACCACTGTATGAGATGATTGTGCGACAAGAGCCAGACTTACTTCAGTGAAAGTTCAACCATAGCCCACTGAACATAAAGGTACGTAAGCGGGTATTTTGCCCGCATCACAAGATTTTTATGATTTACTTATGATTTATATTTATAATCTCACTGCGGTTAGGAAAAGCTATGATATGAGACCCCAAATTATATCTGCACTTCAAAAGTTTTCCCTTCCACTGTCACTTTATCCCCTAGGAATAATTTTCGTCCCCGGCGCGTTTCCACTATGCCGTTGACTTTTACACCACCATCAATAATAATTAACTTGGCTTGCCCGCCGGTGGGCGCTACACCCATTAGTTTTAAGAACTGGTCTAGTTTAATCATAATTTTTGCTTCTATCCATTCAATATTTCATGCTTTGCCCAAGATGGCTAGTGACTAGCTATACTCAGAATAATTATATATTAGTGGTAAGGGTGTAAGATGAGAAGATATTGGCAATTAGTAAGAATATTTTGGAGTACAGCGATCGCGGCTGAGATGGAGTATCGCCTTAATTTTCTCATAGCAGCCCTGAGCAGTTTAGGTAATCTCGCCGGCAGCTTGTTTGGATTGTTTTTATTTTATCGCACCGGTTACACCTTTAGCGGTTGGTCATGGTCAGCCGCCTTACTGGTTTTAGGAATTTTTACTTTACTCCAAGGTTTTGCAGCCACCTTTCTAGCTCCTAATTTAAATCGCATAGTCCGCTATGTGCAAGAAGGTACATTAGATTTTATCCTACTCAAACCTATTTCCAGTCAGTTTTGGCTTTCTACCCACACTTTATCACCTTGGGGACTACCAGATTTAGTTTTTGGCGGTGTCATCATAGGCTATGCAGGTAACCGCTTGGGTTTGGGAATCAATAACTACATAATCAGTGCCGTGCCGTTGTTATTCAGCTTAGTAATTCTGTATAGTTTATGGTTTATACTGGGAGCCACTACTATTTGGTTTGTAAAAATATACAATGCCACTGAAGTTCTACGGGGTTTATTGGAAGCTGGCAGATACCCCATGGTAGCTTATCCCAGTGCTTACCGTTTTTTCTTTACTTTTGTAGTACCAGTTGCATTTTTAACAACAATACCAGCGGAAGCTATGCTGGGTCGCGGTCAAGTTAGCTGGTTGATAGGCGCTGGTGTGTTAGCTGTGGTGCTTTTTTTGTTTTCCAGTGGATTTTGGCGGTTTGCTCTGCGCTTTTATACTAGTGCTTCGAGTTAAGCGCATGGCTCTTTCTATGGGTTTTTACTGGATTTTTGGGAAAATATTGCCTAATTGGGGTGATTATGCTGTAATAAAATTACGCTCATAAAATATACTTTTGGTCATGTACAGTAAATTACTCATAACCATTGGAAGGGAGCGTAATACAGCAATCCCTCAGAAGGTAAATTACATAGGAAAAATCGTCATATGGTGAAAGTTGCATTGCTAATTGGGGTCAGTGAATATGAGCATGGATTAACACCCCTACCTGCAGCAGTCAGAGATGTGGATACCATAGAGGAGGTTTTACAAAACCGAGCAATTGGCAATTTTGATCAAGTCACAAAACTGGTCAATCCTCCAGGACAAACAATGGCAGAAGCCATAGAAAATTTATTTGATAATCGTGAAAAAGATGACCTAATATTGCTATATTTTTCTGGACATGGCATCAAAGACGAAAGAGGGAAACTTTATTTTGCTACTTCTAACACCCGCAAAAATGACCAAGGCGCACTAGTTAAAGCCACATCAGTACCAGCTAGCTTTGTGCATGAAGTCATAAGTAATAGCCGCTCTAAACGCGAAGTAGTGATTTTGGACTGTTGCTTTAGTGGCGCGTTTGCTGAGGGGATGTCAGCAAAAGGGGATGATTTTGTAGATGTCAAAAATCAACTAGGTGGAGAAGGAAGGGCGATACTAACGTCCTCGACCTCAACCCAATATTCCTTTCAAGATACAGGAGGAAATACCTCAACTTATACCGCCTACATAGTGGAAGGGTTGGAGACCGGTGCTGCTGATAAAGATGAAAATGGTTGGATAACTGTTGATGAATTGCATGAATATGCTGCTCGAAAAGTGCAAGAAGTAACTCCAGCCATGAAACCAGAAATATATGCTGTTAAAGAGGGTTATAAAATTAAGCTTGCTGCAGCACCAAATCAAGACCCTGATTTAAAGTATCGTCGAGAAGTTGAGTATTGGGCAGAGGCTGGTAACGGTGAAATCTCCGATATGGGTCGTCAGACATTAAGAGAGGAAAAAAATAATCTACAAATCACAGATGAGAGAGCTAATGAAATTGAGACTCAAGTCTTAGCACCTATCAAAACTTATAAGGAAAAGTTGCACCGATATGAGCTAATGCTAATTGAAAAAATGCAAACTGAATTTCCTCTTAGTGATAAATCAATCGCTAACTTAAAACGCTTTCAACAAGCATTAGGATTGAAAGATGAAGCAGCTGCTCAGATTTATAATCAAAATTCGCAGAAATACATTGTCAAAGAAACTAAGATACTTCTTCCCAAAAGCGATATTTTTAAGTATATATTATTGGTAATTATTGGAGCAGTTATTGGCTATATGATACGCCATATGAACACAGATACTGTTATAAGTGTTACTCCTCCAAAACCAAACCCACTGGATCAGGTAGATGACAGTTTGCCAAACCCGGCAGTTTTAACCATTGATGGTACTGTAACTATAATCACTTTAATTAAAGAGCTTCGGGATAGATACAATATTGTCAATCCCAATGTACGCACAACTTACGGATTACCTGATGGTAAACCTAATGGTTCTAATGCTGGACTGGGAAACTTGTTGTCTGAAAAAGTATTAATGGCAGCTAGTTCACGTGGCCTCAATGTTGTGGAAGTACCCATAGCTCTTGATGCTGTAGCTGTGACTGTGGGTATCAACAATCCATATAAGGGAGGATTAACTAAGGAACAACTGCGCTCTATTTTCTTAGGAAAAATCACTAATTGGTCACAAGTGGGGGGACCGAATTTACCCATAAAAGTTATTAACCGTTCTCCTGACAGTGGCACTCATTCCTTTTTTAAAGAGGTGGTACTTGATGGTCAATCTTTCCCCCCTGATGGTCCTAACTTTAATACGGTTACAAGAGATGAAACTATACCAATCTTACGTGCTTTAGGTAATAACGGCATTGGCTACAGTTCAGTTACCCAAATTGAAAATCAAAGCAGCTTGCGCGTTGTTCCCATTGATGGCATATCGCCTATTGATAGAAATAATATCAAAAATGGTACTTATCCACTTAGTCGATCTGTTTATTTAGTTGTTCCACGTAAAACCAGCCAAGCAGTCAAAAAATTTGTAGAATTTGCTTTATCTCCTAAAGGACAAGCAGCAGTAGAAAGGGAGGGTTTTATTCCTATTGAATAGGAAATTGATTGATTAGTTTGTTGGTATATAGCATTGCTTAAACACATCCATTCACTTTTGGTAATGTGGAAGTGTATTAGCGGTAGCTTACCGAAGGTATCGCTTTTAATTGCGATCGCTGTTGAGATTAGATAAAATAGAATCAAGACAACTAAGTAAGTACAAAAGTATAAAGTATGATGACGTTTTACAAAAACGACTGAGCGATGGCAGAAGAGCCATTCGATACCTCTGTTTAACCAAATACCAGGCTATTGATCATAATGCAGACTAATACATTCTTCATTCAGGAATTGAGAAACAAGTTTTTAAATCAAAACTTAAGTGAATTTAATGCGGTCATACCACAAGATAAATTGAATATTGAAAATAGAAAGCGAGCAAATATATTTTCTTGGCGCGGTCAGTTTTCTCCTCAATTAATTGAAAATTTGCTACTGTCATATTGTCCAAAAACAGCTGTAATCCTTGATCCTTTTGTAGGTAGTGGCACTAGTCTTTATGAGGCAGCTTGTTTGGGATTGCCAGTTTTTGGATGTGAAGTAAATCCAGCAGCGTGGATTTTAAGTCGCACTTATCAAATAATTAATTTAAAATTAGAAACCCGTAATAATTTACTTAACTCAATAACAAATAAATTAGAAACTTGTTTTCCAAAACCGAAACTTTTTCAACCTGATAAAAATAGCGAATTAACTATATTTCAGTTTAAAAGCCACCTTGATTATTTGTATAAAAGAGCCAGTTTATGGGAAATAATTATTTTAAATACATTTGTAATACTACTAGATTTGGGAAGTAAAAAATTAGATATAGAGCATATTTATCATACTTTCCATAAACTTAGCCAAGTTATCACCAACCTTCCTTACTCCCCGGCACCTATCACTTCATTATTATGTGATGCTCGTTGTCTTTCTGTTGATAGTGAAAGTATAGACTTGGTTATTACATCGCCACCATATATTAACGTATTTAACTACCATCAAAACTATCGTCTTTCAGCGGAAATATTGGGTTGGGATTTACTAAAAATCGCTAAATCTGAAATTGGTTCCAACAGGGCTAATCGCAAAAATCGTTTTTTCACAGTAGTTCAGTATTGTTTAGACATGGCTTTTGCTCTGAGAGAAATACAAAGAGTGTGTAAACCAAATGCGAGAATTATATTTGTAGTTGGTTACGAATCTAAGGTTTTAGGGGTTCCATTTTATAATTCGCAAATTATTTCCGCACTGGCAACACAATCTAATATGTTTAAATTAAACATTACACAAAATCGGAGTTTTAAAAACAAATTCGGCAAGGTTATACGTGAAGATATACTAAATATCTCCAAGACAAATACTACTTTATCTATAAAAAATGTTGATGAAATTGCTAGAAAGATTGCTTACAAAGTTTTGCATGATGGATTAGCAATTGTTGGCGAACATAACAAGTCCGATCTTGTGGAGGCTATTGATCAGATACATGATTTAAGTATCTCTCCTCTCTACGTTCCTGAAACTAAAATTTACTACTAAAATTATTGAAATTACTTTACCTATATAATACCATAATGCCTCAATTACCAACTCCTCACTACGATAAAATTATCGCTTGCTTAAAAAATCCGAGACTACCAGACGCTGACAGAGAAAGAGTTCAGGAAGCGGTAAACAAATATCAGCAATGGATTCAAGCCTTAGAATCAGTAGAACAAGGACATCCGGATACTGTTCAAAAATTGGTTGAAGCAACAAATCAATATAAACGGTTCATTGAACTTGATTTAATCTTCGACAGTCCTGATAATTTTCTTTATCGACAAAAAGGACAACTTAAACTTGACAACACTATCCTTGAGGAATTTCTTCCTCAAGTAATTTATAGAAGTTTAAAAAAAATAGATAATTCATTTGAACTTGGACCTAAAAGTACTTTTGCAGGGTTAACCTTTTTATCTTCATTGGGTAACACAGGAATGGCTGGAGAGCCTACATTAAGAACAAAAAACCAAGATTTTGTTTTAGGTAAAAAGCTTTACTTAAAAACTTCCTTTGATAGTAATTTTACAAATTATAAGCTGATAGAGTCTCATATTGGATATGTGTGTGCTGAATGTAAAACGAACTTAGATAAAACAATGTTCCAAGAGGCTGTGTCCACGAGTAGGGATCTAAAATTAGCTGTTCCTAGCTCACTTTACTTTTTAGTGTGTGAATTTCTAGACATGACTCCTGTTTCTATTACTGCTACTCAAATTGATGATGTCTTAATTGTTAGAAAATCTAAACGCATAGCTGCAAATATTCGGCAAGAATATAAAACTCCACAATCAAGAATGCAGTATCGCCAAGAGTATGCTGAATTTATTGAAAAATCAAAGTATTATTCTGATGTTTTCCAAAGAATGATTGATAAAATTCAGACTTTGCTAGACAACACATCCCCACAAGTCGATCAAGTGCTCAATCGAGGACATTTCTGAAATTGATTATAGCGAACTTTCCCCAAGTGAGGTACGTCATCAGCAAGCAGGACTTGTGCTGAACGCTCAACACTGAGCGTAGTCGAAGTATAGTCGAGGGATGCTCGCGCTACAAGACGATCATTTATAATCATCTGTTGTAGTTGTAAAAGCATATCTACAAGTAATGTGGCTGTAGATATTATTTTAATCGCCCCAAATGGCATCTAATTCCGGTAAAATCAGGATTTAGGGAATATCAAGAGGGAGATACAAGGGTGCCTACACTTGGCGTTAACATTGACCACATCGCCACCATCCGCCAAGCGCGACGGACAGTGGAACCAGACCCAGTAGCGGCGGCGGTACTAGCAGAATTGGCCGGTGCAGATGGTATTACCGTGCATCTACGGGAAGATCGGCGGCATATCCAAGACCGAGACGTGCTATTGTTACGGCAGACAGTGCGATCGCATCTCAACTTAGAAATGGCCGCCACTGATGAAATGGTACAAATCGCCCTGGATATTAAACCTGATTACGTGACCTTAGTTCCCGAGAAGCGGGAAGAAGTCACCACAGAAGGCGGATTAGATATTGTCGGGCAAATTGCTAGAATAGGTGAGATAGTCGATAAATTGCAAAGCGTTGATATTCCAGTTAGTTTATTTATAGATGCACAACCAGCACAAATAGAAGCATCTGTCAAGGTCAAGGCGCAATTTATTGAATTGCACACGGGGCAATACGCCGGGGCTAAAGACGAAAAAAAACGCAGGCAAGAATTAGCCATGTTAGCCCAGGGATGTGACCAGGCCATTAAAGCTGGTTTGCGGGTCAACGCCGGTCATGGACTAACATACTGGAATGTTTATCCCGTGGCTGCACTTCCGGGAATGGAAGAACTGAACATTGGTCATACCATTATCAGTCGAGCAGCATTAGTAGGGATGGAAAGAGCAGTCCGGGAAATGAAACAAGCCATACAGGGGCTATAGCCATTAGCAAGACTTTCACAGTAGAGGGGTTGTAACTGCAAAATCCAGAAATTGGGAATTACAGCAATTTTCAGCAAAAAGTTCTATGACCTCAACACAGTCTAACAGTTTACCTCTTTGGGTACAGCACAGGGATAAAGTACTAGAACAGAGTACTGATATCCAATGGCGCTATGGCAAGTTTCCCGACTATAGCCGTTCTAACCAGAACCTTGCCAAGGAAAGCACACATAATCATCCCCAAGGTTCCCTAGAGGCTATAGTTCAAAACTTAGTCAGAACCTTTGATGTGGAAGCCAACTTCAAAACCAACCCCCAGCAGTGGATATCAGTTGTCAACGACAAATTCCGCATGACTACCAATGGGGGAATTAGCTACACAATATCAGATGTAGTTGAGTCAGGAACTTACAAACTCCTAATCGGCAATACCCAACATTACCAAGCATCTGAAGAAAACTTTGAAACATCTACAAATCTGTTTCATACAGCATTTCCTGACGGATTTCTCTGGGAAGTCCTAGAGGTGTTCTCAGCGCCTCCCACCATAGCATTTAAGTGGCGACATTGGGGACATTTTAGAGGGGCATACAAAAACTATGCACCCACAGGAGAAACAATAGAAGTTATCGGTATGACCATTGCCCGTGTTACCGATGACTTGAAAATCCTCTCCTTAGAACACTATTATGACAATACCAAGTTCTTTGAAAAGCTGACAGCAAGCGGAAAACAAGAAACTGGTAAGCAAGAGCCAAAGCACCCCAATTTTTGGAGTTTTTGGCAAAACTTGTGGCGTTGGCACAAAAAACCAACAACAGGCCAAGCAAAAACTAGTGCTTGTCCTTTTAGCTAACACAAAAAGAAGCCTCTCACCTACCCCATAGGGGAATTGTGACAGTTGAAGCCAAATCTCATAAATCACACTAAATACTCCAAAAAACGGTTATTGCGTAGATTTTATGGAGTTTGAGGATTGATTGCCACAAAACCCTTACGGGGCAAGGGTTATAAACCATAATGCCCATATTTTCCATGAAATGCCTACACAATAAGGCTTTCAATAATTTTGAAATGGGTTTTCCATAAAAAGTACCGAAGAACCCAAAAAACTTTTGGGTATCATGGGGACTGTAGGAGTATTTCACATAATCAGCAAAAGTAGAAAAATGCAAATATATTATTACGTTTTGGCCAGTCAAAAGTTCTTGATACAAGAAGAACCAATGGCAGAAGTGCTAAAAGAACGCACTCGTTACTACCATGAACAAGAAAAAGAAATTGATTTTTGGTTGGTGAAGCAGCCAGCATTTTTAGAATCACCTGAAATGGCAGAGGTAAAAGCCAAGTGTCCTCAACCCGCAGCTGCTATTATTTCCACCAATGCCCAATTTATCACCTGGCTAAAACTGCGATTAGAGTATGTAATTACAGGAGAATTTCAAGCTCCCTCTGAAACAATTTCCGATCCCTTGGCATCTCTAAGTTCAGTATCTTAAATAAGGAAAATAATTTTAGGGCAGGTTTTTGATATGCCCTAAAATGAAAAAACCAACCAGGTATTTTACAAATTTTGGGAAAAAATCTAGTTTATGCGCCCCAGTTTTGTGCTGAAATTTAATAGTTTACTGAGTGCATTAGCACTTGCAGGAGCAGGCTTAATAGGTAGCATCAGTTCTGTTAGCGCCCAACAAAACCTTCCTATTTGTCAGCCGCCCCTTCCGGGGGAATATCTTTTGCTGGTAGTTAGTCCCACAGCAAGCAGTCAGAACCAGCTACGTAATGCCCTACCAAGTCAAATTACAGCTACAACTTGCCAATATCTGAGGGATACAGTGACGCGGATAGGCGGGTTTAAGAGCATGGAAGATGCTAATCGTTGGGCAAGATATATTAATAATATTGTTGGGTTGTCTGCCATTATTGCCACACAACCAAATGTAGCAAATATTACAAAAATACCAACTCAACCGGAGACCATCAGCTTTAACCCCCAAGTATTAGGCAATGGTTATGCTGTATTGGTGGATTATTTTAACAAACCGGAACTAGCCAGCAGTATACAAAAAGTCACAGGGGGTAAAATAGGTTTTGCTTCCTACGGGCAACGCCCTTACTTACTCGCAGCTTTCACTACCAATCAACAAGAAGCATATCGCACTATGCAAAAGCTCAACGAAGGCGGTTTTTTTGCTGTGATAGTAGATGGCAGGAAAGTAATGTTACTGCGATCATCTGTACGTTTATAAACTAGTAAGCAGACCGAGCTAACCAATAAATGGTGATGCCCAAAGCTGACCCAACTATCACCTGCACCGGTGTATGCCCCAATAACTCCTTGAGACGATCTTGACTAAAGTCTGGTTTTTCATGGAATAGTTCATCAATCATCTGATTGAGAATCCGCGCTTGCTTACCCGCAGCTTGGCGGACCCCCGCAGCATCATACATAACTATAATGGCAAAAACCGCAGCCATGGCAAACTCAGGTGATGACCAACCAAGACTTTGCCCTACGCCGGCGGCCAGGGCAGTAACGAAAGCTGAATGGGCGCTGGGCATACCTCCCGTTGTGACTAAAACACGTACATTCAGTTGACGATGTTTGACAAGCTCAACCACAAGCTTTAATGCTTGGGCAATCAAACAAGCTACCAGAGCAACCAGCAGCACGCGGTTATCTAAAATATGGCCTATGTCCTGCATGGTGTTTTGGTTTGGTTAGTAACTTGAGCAGTGATTATTGTTTCAGGAAACATTTCCATGCCATCCAAAATCATCAATCCTGAATTGACCTAGTGATTGCGACTGGTGATAAAGTGAGCCAGCGCCTGGAGTGGCTGTGCCAGTTTTCCGAATGTTTCCAATTCCTCACAGGCAGACTCCACTAATTGTTGAGCTTTGGAACGTGACTGTTCCAGTCCCCAAAGGCTGGGATAAGTAACTTTTTTAGCTATTAAGTCTTTACCAGCAGTCTTACCTAATTGCTCTTGTGTAGCCGTTATATCTAGAATATCATCTATAATTTGGAATGCTAGACCGATGTTTTGAGAATAGCGAGACAGTCTGTGAATATCATCAGAAGAAGCACCGGCGATAATTCCCCCACAGACAACACTAGCTTCTAAAAGGGCAGCAGTTTTGTGATTGTGAATAAAATTCAGGGTTTCTAAAGAAATATCAGACTTACCCTCTGAATCTAAATCAACCACTTGACCGCCCACCAAGCCAGCAGCGCCCAAGGCTTTACCCAGACGGGCGATTACTTGCACAACTCGCTCTCTAGATACATTTTCTGGCGTTTGAGTCGCTATAAACTCAAAGGCATAAGCCAACAAGCTATCACCAGCTAAAACCGCGATGTTTTCCCCATATACCTTATGATTTGTTAACCGACCACGACGATAATCATCATTGTCCATTGCTGGCAAGTCGTCGTGAATTAAGGACATTGTATGCACCATTTCCAAGGCGCAGGCTGTGGGCATAGCCATTTCAATGGTTCCGCCCATCATTTCACAGGTAGCAACACAAAGAATGGGGCGCAGACGCTTACCACCCGCTAATAAGGAGTAGCGCATGGATTCATAAATTTTTTCTGGATACATCACAGGAATAGCTTGATCCAGAGCAGTTTCACAAAGCTTTTGCCGCTCTTTGAGATAGGCGGACAGGTTAAAAGTGGTTTTTTCATTCATCTTCTGGCGGTTATCAGCTGCTACCATTCTTAAATTCCCTTAATTTTAGGCTGTTGGCTATTGGTGCCATCCGTCATAATTTTAAGATGCTCTGTTCCTCAAAAAGTCATGGATGAGCAGTGAAAAGTGGAAAATTCGCTCTATGTCTTTACCTTTTGCAAATAACTGGTGACTGTATTTTGCAACAACATAGCAACGGTCATAGGACCAACACCACCAGGAACTGGGGTGATGTATTCCGCCACACTAAGAGTTGATTGCCAATCAACATCCCCCACTAAGCGACTTTGACCAGTGGCATCTGTGACACGATTTATCCCCACATCTACCACAATGGAGCCTGGTTTGATCATTTCCGCAGTAATTAATCCTGGACGACCTACAGCAGCAATAATCATATCAGCATTTTTGGTGATGCTACCAAGGTCTAGCGATCGCGAGTGAGCAATAGTCACGGTTGCATCAGCTTCTAATAGCATCAAGGCTAGGGGTTTACCTACTAAAATACTGCGTCCCACCACCACAACTTGTTTGCCCTGCAAAGAAATTTCATATTCCTGCAATAGCCGCATTACACCAGCAGGCGTACAACTGCGTAAACCCGGTTCTCCTCGCACTAACCGCCCCAAGTTAACCGGGTGCAGTCCATCAGCGTCTTTGTCTGGGTCAATTTTATTCAGCAAGGCTACAGCATCCAAGTGACTAGGTAGAGGTAATTGTACAAGAATGCCGTCTATCCGTTCATCTTGGTTGAGTGCTGCTATTACTTCTTCCATTTCCCCTTGGCTAGTTGCTGTAGGAAAATGCTGTCCAAAAGAAGCAATTCCCACCTTAGTACAGGCTCGTTCTTTGTTGCGGACATAAGCCGCTGATGCTGGGTTATCCCCCACCATTAATACAGCTAAACCAGGCGATCGCCCCATTTTTGCTTGTGTTTCTCTAATAATCTCCGAAAGTTCTTGATGAATTTTCTCAGCTAGGGCTTTACCATCGAGAAGTTTGGCGGTTTTTGTTGTCATTATCATCCCCAGTCCAATTTTTCATTTTTCGTAGCAGAGTTAACATTTATTCATACTGACCACTCAGGGTTGACAGCTTGATGTGGTAGCGTCTTTTTCTCTGCCAAAATACCAATAATATCAATATAATACGTAAGAATTTGAGTAAATCATATCGACTTCATGCAACCAACCACAAAATTTCACCTTGGCACTATGATTCCTTACCATCTGGGAATCGCTTTGTTATCTGTAACGAGTCTTTGTAGTTGCAGTCATTGGACAACACCAAGCCTGAAAACCGGGAGGTTGAGCATTGGTAGTAATGTCACCCTGATTCGAGATATTAAGTTTGAAAAAGACTCCACCACTACAGTTTACATCCAAGGTACAGTAGAAAGGCAAGTACCCTTAGTTAAGCAATGGGCATATCAAATTAATGACTCCACAGGTAAAATTTGGGTGATTACTAATCAACCCAATCTCCAACAAGGGGAACAAGTAGTAATTAAGGGCAGAGTGCGCTATCAAAGTATTCCCATAGCCGACCAAGAGTTTGGAGAAACTTACATAGAAGAACATTAATATTTTTGCAGCAACACTCAGTCTAGAAATTATCACTCCCCATACTGTCCGCCAGTCACCTTACCGCGAAAAACAATATATTGGTAAACGTTGTAAAACAACATCACCGGAATGAGAAAACCGATAAAAATAATCATAATTACCAACGAACTCGGATCAGCGGCAGCTTCGTAAATGGTGATTTGATTGGGAATAATATAAGGGAAAACAATTAATCCTAAACCCAAAAAAGTGAGGACAAATAACAGAATTGTCCATACAAACGGCCATCTTTCTTCTCCACGGTTGAGACTTCTCAGCAGTTGCCAAATTAACAGTACTCCCACCACAGGAATTACTGCAAAAATATAAACTAAAGGCTGTTGAAATAATCGCGCCCTGGCATTTTCATAAATTATTGGCGTGGTAACAGTAATGAAAATTGCCCCGATTAAAGTAGTCCATGCGGCAATTTTGGCAGTTTTAAAATGAGTCTGCTGTAATTCCCCTGTAGTTTTCCATATCAGATAAGTAGAACCAATCAACACATATCCTTGAATCAATGTTAAAGCCACCAACACAGAAGGAATACTCAGCCAGTCCCAGGTAGTACCAATAAAATGTCCGGCTTGATCAACCTTAATACCCTTCAACACCGCCCCTAAAGCGAATCCTTGACCTAGTGCTGCGGTAAAACTACCAGCACCAAAGGCGAAATTCCAGAAAAATTTGCGGTTAGATAAATCCCGAAATTCAAAGGCTACACCCCGAAAAATAAACCCAAATACCATCACCAGCAGGGGAATATATAAAGCGCTAAATATCGTACCATAAGCTAAGGGAAAAGCACCAAATAACCCCCCACCCATGAGTACTAACCATGTCTCATTGGCATCCCAAATGTTACTCAAACTAGTCATTAAAATTCCCCGGCGTTCCTCGTCGGAGGAGGTGAGAGACAATATCCCCACTCCTAAATCAAACCCGTCCAACATCACGTAGAGGAACAAGAAAAGAGCCAAAATTACAAACCATACCTGGGGAAGAAAATACTTGAGGGTTTCCATATAATTTCCCAACCTTTGCTTGATTTATGAAGCTGAGATACCCAATTGGGGTATCTTTTATTTACTTTGCTTACTGTTGTGCTTCTACCGGGCGTTCATCAGCAACAAACTCTCCAGGGGTGGTTTCCACCGCCGGTCTAGTAATTTCTACTCCTGGGATGGGTAGCTGGAGATTTGGCCCTTGACGAATAATCCGACTACCAAAGTATAAAGCGGCCGTAAATAACAGAGTGTAAACTATGACAAAGCCACTGAGTGAAACTAAAACATTACTAGCAGGGATGTGAGAAGCAGCATCTACAGTGCGGATTTGTCCGTACAGCGTCCAGGGTTGTCTACCTACACAGCGCACTATCCAGCCAGAATCTATTGCTATATATCCCAGGGGTGCAGCAAATACCCAAGCCCCCATTAACCAGCCTTGCTGAGTGATATTTTCCGCCGCCAGCTTACCCCGTAGCCATTGTATTGTACTTAACAACATTAAACCAGCTAAGAAAAAACCAATGGCGATCATGGTGCGGAAAGCATAATAAATTAAACCCACCATGTGGGGACGGTCCTCTGGTTTCCACTCTTTTAAACCACGTACTGGTTGAGAAAGGTTTTTCTTAAATTCCAAAATGTACCCCAGAGCATTGGGGACACTGATTTCCCAGTCGTTTTTTTGGGCTTTGTCATTAGGTATGGCCAGCAAACTCCAATCAGCAGGTTGTCCAGCTGGGGAGGATTCCCATTGGGCCTCCATGGCTGCTAGTTTAGTGGGTTGATAGTGATAAACTTGCTCACCGCTTAAATGTCCAATATATATCTGTAGTGGAGCCACCGCGATCGCAGCTGCTAAAGCAATTTTCAATGACCGGGCAAAAAAAGCTTGGTGGCGTTGCTGCAAAATGTACCAAGCACTAATTCCACCAATGACAAACAGAGAAGTCTCTAGTGTGGCAAAAAACATATGCAGAACACTATTGACCATAAAAGGATTTAAAATTGCCTGGAAGTAATCACTGACAACAAATTTACCATTTACCATCTCCCCGCCTGCAGGGGTTTGCATCCAGGAATTAGCTGTCAAAATCCACAGAGTTGATAAGTTAGCGCCAACAGCCACCAAAATAGTGGAAAGATAGTGAATAGCCGGATTGACGCGCTCCCAGCCAAATAACATAATACCCAGGAATGCTGCTTCTAGCATAAATGCCCAAGAAGCCTCAAAACCGATCACGCTGCCAAAAAAGTTGCCCACAGCTTCAGAAAACGGTCCCCAATTTGTGCCGAATTGAAATTCCATGGGTATACCCGTTGCTACACCAATACCAAAGTTAAGCACATAAAACTTTGACCAAAAACGAGCATGAAGATAATAATCAGGATTACGAGTTTTGAGCCATAATCCCTCAACAATAACTAAATAAATCCCCATCCCGGTAGTTAGGACAGGCCACAGCATATGAAATAAGGCCGTGAGTGCAAATTGCATCCGTGATAAAACAACAGAATCGGATAAAAATTCCATGAATTTTCTCCCTTAGTTAGCCATACTTTTTAGGATAAAGGCTAATTCCCATAACCCAAACGTTTATAATTGATTTTTTGTCAATTTTGGCAAAATGTAATAAAAACTTTATTTTTCTCTAATAAACAAAATGGTATTAAAGCTACGTCCTTCTAGCACGGCTTTTTTTTGGTTTCTATAGCTTGCCATTTTTGATATACCAACATAAAATAAAAATAGTCGGCTAGGTAAAAATTAGTTGTTATAAAGGAGTAGCAATTGATGATACACATGGAAAATCATGAATTGTTGAGGGAACTAACTGCTGAGGTTGCTGCTTACATTAACGGTGGCCAGGAAAGCGAAGAAGAAAAAGAGAAGTTTAACAAAGAGAACTATCTACAAGCCTTGGGCGCTGCTTATCTCAGTCCCCCTGGTATGGGTGAAATAACAGATGATGAAGCATTGCTAGCCCAATATATAGGCTGGAGTGAGGTAATAGACTAGTATTAAGAACTACCCCGGATAAATTTGGCATAACTAATCAAATATGTGTGGAATAAGTACCAACTGAGAAACTCGGTTGTTGGAGAAACCGGGTTTCTCCCCATCAAACATACTCTTATTTTCTTTAAGACCCTGTGGGCAATGCTTGTGGTTGTAAATAAGTGATCAAATCCCGTATGCCTTTTTGTAAATATCTTGTTACTGTCATAGGGCTGGTGCCGATATTTTTGGCAGCATCTTTGCGAGAAATTTCTTTTAAAAATACCATTTCTACTGCTATCCGCGGCTTTTCTTCTAACATATTGATTGCCCCTTGGAGTTGTTGTCGTTCTTCATCTTGTTGTTGAAGGAGAGTAGAACGAGGACAGGGAAGCGCCTCACCAAGGGTTATTTGGCAATCAGTGTAATTGACTACGGTAGCATCCAAGCTCAAAGGCATACGGTTTTGGGCTGCTAACTTAGTTTCTTGCCATTCTTGCAGTGAGACTTCCAGATGTTCGGCAATTTCTATATCCTTGGGGGTGCGACCAAGAGAAACCGATAATTGTTTACGGACTTTTTGTCCTTCGTTGTAGAGTTCTTGCCAACGACGGGGTATTTTTAATAAAGTGCTGCGATCGCGTAAAAAGTGCAGCATCTCACCTCGAATGTATGGCACTGCAAAGGAACTAAACGCATATCCGTGGCTGGGGTCGAAGCGTTCAATTGCCCTAATTAAACCAAAATAACCGATTTGTTCTAAATCTTCATAAGGTTCATGACATTGATGGCTGAATTTATGAGCTATCTTTCTGACTAAGCCAGTATGTAACTGTACCAGTTGATTACGTAGTTGAATAGAAGGATTTTGGTGGTACAAGTGTAATAACTCCACACCGTTAGTTCCCCTAGAGGAATGACTTTTTGCCATATAAAATTTCCTTTTCTATAACTCTTGTTTTTTCAAACAACGGAGTTGCGTATATTGCCTGCAAATCTCTCATCATTTTCCCTAGTCGAGGCTGAATAAACCATAGTCATTTTACTGAAATTACGAAAAGACTCACTTACGTATTAAGTACTTTTACGCATAAATTTCCGTGGTTACAGGTGAGCATTGATTTTATTTAAAGAACTAGCTATTTCTGCTTAGGTAATTTATGATAGTATTGATATTTATACGTAAGCCAGCCTAGTATTAAACTGACGTAAAAATATTATACGTGGTTTCATGGTAATCAGAATTTTTCTGTGGCAGGAGAAAGAATCAGAGTTGTATACTATATCTATGTAATTGACCTTGTTTAGCAAGCAGTATGGAAGTATTGGAAATCAAACGGGAAATTGAGATGTTGTCCGGTCGTCTGGGTAAAGCCCAGGACTATCTTTGACATACCAGCACTGAGTGCGAAAATTCAAGATTTAGAACAAATAGCAGCACAGCCGGAATTTTGGAACGACCAAACCCAAGCACAAAACACTCTGCAAGAACTTAATGAACTCAAAGCCCAAGTGCAGCAACATGAGCAGTGGTGTTTTAGTCTGGAAGATACCAAAGCAGTGGTTGAGCTATTGGAGTTAGAAACCGACGCAGCACTGTTACAAGAGGCAGAGCATACAATTAATCAGCTTAATCGTCAACTAGACCAGTGGGAATTACAACAGTTACTTTCTGGACCATATGATGATCAAGGGGCGGTGTTAACAATTAATGCTGGTGCTGGTGGTACAGATGCCCAAGACTGGGCTTTCATGCTAATGCGGATGTACACCCGTTGGGCAGAACAACACGGATACAAAGTTAATTTAACTGAAGAATCAGAAGGTGATGAAGCTGGGATTAAATCAGCAACCCTGGAAATTACTGGTCGCTACGCCTATGGTTATTTGCGCTCAGAAACAGGCACACATCGCTTAGTACGCATTTCACCTTTTAATGCTAACGGCAAGCGACAAACCAGTTTTGCTGGGGTGGAAATTATGCCCCAGTTAGATCACACAGTACAACTAGACATTCCCGAAAAGGATTTAGAAGTTACTACATCCAGGGCTGGTGGTAAAGGTGGGCAGAATGTGAACAAAGTAGAAACAGCAGTGCGAATTGTTCACTTACCTACTGGTATTGCCGTACGTTGTACAGAAGAACGCTCTCAGTTACAAAACAAAGAAAAAGCCCTAGCCCGTCTGAAAGCTAAACTGTTAGTCATTGCCAGAGAACAACGGGCCCAAGAAATCGCCGAAATTAGAGGCGATATGGTGGAAGCTTCTTGGGGGAATCAAATTCGTAACTATGTGTTTCACCCTTACCAAATGGTTAAGGACTTACGTACAAACGTAGAAACAACTGCCATCAGTGATGTTATGGATGGCGACCTGGATTTGTTTATTCAAGCCTATCTACGACAGGAAAACCAGCTACTACAAGACACTCCTGTTTAAACAAATGTAAATGTTCGTCTTGGAAGGCGAGCAAGCTTTATATGTTGGTAAATCAAAAATGGCAAGCTATAGAAACCAAAAAAAAGCCCTCCTAGAAGCAGGAGCTTCTAACCCCATTCCGTTGGTCAACTGTTACAGTTATATATAACTCTTGTCATCAAATTTTTATGAGCAACTCACCAACGGAACCTAAACCTAGCTATGTAAAACTGGCCATGCGAAACATGGTGCGTAAGGGAGGTACTTCCATGAAACATTTTGCCCTGACAACTATCGGGCTTTTAGCTGTTTTCGTGGGTCTGGCTTACCTAACTCGCTAAGTAATGGGACCAAATGAATTACACAACTGATTTTTCTGTTACCTGTTCCCTCTCTCAAGGAGTGAATTTAATTTTGTCCAAATACCTAACAACACACCAAAATTGCAAGCTTTGAGGAGAGTTTATAGCTCGTGCAACTTGAACTAGATGTCCAGGATTTGTTTGATGAATCTTCTTCAACAGCAGCCATGGACTTTGGAGAGTACGATACTCGAATTACTGGGGAAACTTGGCAAGATTGGTTTGAGCGGTGGTTGGAAAGTCTACAGTCCTATCTGCCTCCAGCGGTAAGTTATGAAATAGCGCTGCGTTTGACAGATGACGCAGAAATTCAGGCTTTAAATGCTCAATATCGTCATCAAGACAAACCCACAGATGTTTTGTCTTTTGCAGCATTGGAGGTAGATTTTCCTCAAAGTCCGGAAATGCAAGCTGATCATCTGTATCTAGGTGATATTGTGATTTCCGTAAATACGGCTCAACGTCAAGCTCAACGGCAGGAGCATAGTTTGTCAACGGAGTTAGCTTGGTTGGCTACTCACGGGCTACTGCATCTGTTGGGTTGGGATCATCCAGATGAAGAACAGTTAAGGGCAATGCTACAACAGCAAGTACAATTACTGAAATTAATCAGTATTGACATGGACATAGAAACTTAAACTTGTTTATGTTAGTCAATGTTTAAAATACTTCTGTAGAAAATTGCCTCAAAATTGATTACGTGAATAAAAATGTTAACATTAGTGAAATTTTTTCGCAATTAATTTATTATTCTGTTTTTAGGCTTATGTCCCAACAAGTCTCTCCTCCACCCACACCAAACTCTCTAGCACCCTTGATCACTAGGGAACGGGAACTGTCCTGGAAAGTTGCCTCTAATTTATTTATTAGCTTTAAATATGCCTGGGCTGGAATCACCTACAGTTTTTATACTCAACGTAACTTTCGCATTCATTTAAGTTTCTGCGCCTTAGCCATTGGCTTAAGTATTTTCTTGCATCTGCAAGGAGTAGAAATTGCTGTTATTGCCATAACCTGTGGTCTAGTGTTGGCATTGGAGTTACTCAATACTGCTATTGAGTCCCTTGTAGACTTAACAGTTAAGCAGAGTTACCATGAGTTGGCAAAAATTGCTAAAGATTGCGCAGCCGGTGCTGTGCTGGTTTCTGCCTTTGTGGCTGTGGTGGTTGGGGCTACCCTCTTGCTGCCGCCTCTGGTAATTTTAATCAGGTCAAATTTCTAGGTGGGCTGATGATCCAAGTCTGATAATATTTGATATGTGGTGTTCATATCAGCTTTGATTAGCAATAGGTAGGAGTAACAAAAACCAGGAGTCATGGGCTTTGATCATAGTCATTGATAATTATGATAGTTTTACATACAATTTGGTGCAGTATTTAGGAGAACTAGCAGCGGAGTTTCCTGTGGCATCAGATATTCAGGTTTTTCGTAACGACAAAATAACAGTAGAAGAAATTCGCGACTTAAATCCTGATCTGGTAGTCATTTCTCCCGGTCCTGGTCGTCCAGAAAATGCCGGCGTTTCCCAAGATGTGATTAAACAACTAGGCAAAAACCTACCAATTTTAGGTGTCTGTTTGGGGCATCAAAGTATTGGTCAAGTTTTTGGGGGTAAAATCGTTTCCGCTAGGGATTTGATGCACGGTAAAACTTCTCAGGTTTCCCACACTGGGGTAGGTGTTTTCCGGGGATTAGAAAATCCTATGGTGGCCACTAGATATCATAGTTTAGTCATTGATCGTGACACCTGCCCAGAAGTATTAGAAATCACTGCCTGGATTGAAGATGGTACTATTATGGGAGTGCGGCACAGGAACTATCCTCACATTGAGGGTGTCCAGTTTCACCCAGAAAGTGTGCTGACATCTTCAGGGAAGCAGTTATTACGAAACTTTCTAGAACAATACAGTTAAGAGAGTGATTAATGAAACGACGAGAATTGATCGGCTATGTTGGGGCGGGGTTAGTCACAGCAGTAGTTACTAATTTGGGTTCCCCTATAAAGGCTGAGGCGCAATCTAGCAATTTATCAGTTCAGTGGTTGGGTCATACTTGCTTTCTATTCACTAGTGGGGGGGTGAGGATTCTAGTTAATCCATTTCAGACCCTTGGCTGTACGGCTGGTTATCGTCCGCCAAAAGTGGCAGCAGATTTAGTCATGATTAGCAGTCAATTACTAGATGAAGGTGCAGTAGATGGACTCACAGGAAATCCTAAGCTAGTGTATGCACCAGGGGCTTACGAGTTTAAAGGTATTAAGTTACAAGGAGTTGCCATAGATCACGATCGCAAAGGTGGTAAGCAGTTTGGCATGAATACGGCTTGGAGTTGGCAGCAAGGGGGAATTAACATTTTACATTTAGGAGGAGCAGCCGGACAGATTAACAGTGAGCAAAGAATTCTCATGGGTCGTCCCGATGTGGTGTTAATCCCAGTGGGGGGCAGTGATAAGGCCTATAATGCCCAAGAGGCTCAACAGTTAGCTAGGCTGTTAAATCCTAAATTGGTGATTCCCACCCATTACCGTACACAAGCTGCTGATGGTGCTATATGTGATATTTCGCCAGTGGATGAATTTTTAAATTTGATGTCCGGTGTAACGGTACGTCGTAGTAACAGTGATAGTATCACTATTACCTCTAAAAGTCTCCCGGACAATCAAGAAATTCAGCTTTTCAGTTACAAATTTTCCTAAAAAAAACTTTGAACTTCAGTTCAAAGTCATTATTTTATCAACCAAGAAAATAGCCGCCAAGTGAGTTTTAGGCGGTCAACCACTCTGGGGTCAGCCTGTTTTCTTCGGCTACAAAAGACTCGGTTGCTGTTGTGCCATTCATAGACCAAATTCTATCTGTACTTGTTTGTGCATCACGCCAGTAGATGTCAGTTTTACCATCACCATTAAAGTCACCTAATGATGGGATTAAAAACAAATCATTGCTGGGTAGGAAAGCTTCAGTAGTTACTGTTGTGCCATTCATTAACCAAGCAGTGTTTTCACCAGTTACTTGATTACGCCAAAAGATATCAGTTTGACCATCCCCATTGAAGTCACCAATAGAAGATGTCCACGATGAGTCTAGTGTTGCTAGACTACCTTCGGTGACGAAAATACCATTCATTGTCCAAATTTTGTTTTCACCTGTTTCGGCTTTGCGCCAGAGAATATCAGTTTTAAAGTCACCGTTGAAATCACCTAGGGTAAAGTCCCAAGACGGGTCTTGGGATTGTAGGCCAAATTCAGTTTTGCTGGTCCCGTCCATGAACCAGACTTTATTTTCCCCTGTTTCGGTGTTCCGCCAGAATACATCACTCTTGCCATTGCCATCAAAATCTACAATGGTGTGAGTCCATGATGTGTCTGTAGTTTCTACAACGGTAGCATCAATAACTGTGGTGCCATCCATTGTCCAAATAGCATTTTGACCTGTTGGAGCATTGTGCCAGAAAATATCGGTTTTGCGATCGCCATTGAAATCGCCAATACTAGCTTTCCAACTTGGGTCTACTGTTTCCAGTGCAATTGTATTGGCAACTCTGGTACCATCCATAAGTACAATACGATTCTCCCCAGTCAACTGATTCCGTAACAAGAAATCAGTTTTACCATCAGCATTAAAGTCGGCAATTTCGTAAGACATAGATGATAGGTCATATCGACCCAGGGAAGCTTCTTTAATAATGCTGGTTCCATCCATGAGGCGAACAATAATTTCACCTGTTTCAGAATTCACCCAAAGTTTATCTGTTTTACCGTCACCGTTGAAATCAGGAACTATGGCTGCGCTGGTTAGATAAGGATTCGGGTTGGGGTTTGCCCCGCCAATTAAATTGGGAATTGCTGGTATATTGTTTACTGGTGAGGAACTAGAACTGGTGGCTAAGGTAGGATTTAGTTCGGTGGAATAATCGGATAATAAAAACGCTGATTTTGCCAAAGATTGATCAAATGAACTCTTGATTCTCTGCTCAAACCCAGAGTAATTTTGCTGTGGAAACATAGGGGATTTTTTTATTATGAATGGATGCTATCCATTTTTTAACTTGTTTGTTGGGGGTGTTTCTGTAATTTAAAAACATTTTCTTGATTAATTATTTTTGTAAACGTCATCAAACTTGAATATTATAATAAGAGATAACTTTCCTTGGTTCACATTCTTAAAAAGTGTATAATAATACTAAAATTACAATCCTGAAAAATCACAAATTGATTAACTATGCAGGCAGAATATCAGCAGCGTCGCCAACAGTTAATGGCAAAAATTGGTAATGGAACTGCTATTTTTCGCAGTGCGCCAATGGCAGTGATGCACAATGATGTAGAATACACTTATCGGCAAGATAGTGATTTTTTCTATCTAACTGGGTTTAATGAACCCCAAGCAGTAGCGGTGTTAGCGCCACACCATCCAGAACATCGGTTTGTGTTGTTTGTGCAACCGAAGGATCGAGAAAAGGAAGTTTGGACTGGTTATGTTTGTGGGGTGGACGCAGCCAAGGAAATCTATGGTGCAGATGAAGCCTACCCCATAGCCGAATTAGATGAAAAATTACCCCAGTATTTAGAAAAAGCCGATCGCATTTACTATCATTTAGGACGAGATGGCAATTTTAATGACACCATTCTCAAACATTACCAAAGTTTACTGCGGACTTACCCCAAGCGTGGTACCGGACCGGTGGCTATTGAAGACACGGGAACCATCCTCAGCAGTATGAGATTAGTTAAAAGTGAAGGGGAATTGCAGTTAATGCGCCAAGCCGCCGCCATAGCTGTGGAAGCACATCAACGGGCTAGAGAATTTACAGCACCGGGGCGTTATGAGTACCAAGTGCAGGCGGAAATAGAACATATCTTTAGGTTACGGGGAGGAATGGGCCCTGCTTATCCTTCTATTGTGGCTTCTGGAGTGAATGCCTGTGTATTGCATTACATCGAAAATAGTCGGCAAATGCAAGATGAGGAATTGTTGCTCATTGATGCCGGCTGTGCCTATGGTTACTATAACTCTGATATTACCAGAACTTTTCCAGTGGGCGGTAAGTTTACACCAGAGCAAAAGGTATTATATGAGATTGTTTTAGAAGCACAAAAACAAGCGATCGCCCAAGTTAAACCTGGTAATTCTTTTAAAGCAGTTCACCATACAGCCGTGCGTGTCATTACTGAAGGGTTAGTAGAACTTGGCATTTTGACTGGGGAAATTGACAAGTTAATTGAAGAAGAAAAATATAAACCCTACTATATGCACCGTACCAGCCATTGGTTAGGTTTAGATGTTCATGATGTGGGTGTTTACCAATATGGTGAAGACAAACCGCAAATTTTGCAAGCAGGTCAAGTGCTGACAGTGGAACCAGGGATTTATATTGTTCCAGATACCAAATTAGCAGAAGACCAACCAGAAACTCATCCCCGGTGGGTGGGTATTGGTATTCGCATTGAAGATGATGTTTTGGTGACACCCACAGGTCATGAAGTGTTAACTGCTGGGGTAGCCAAGGAAGTCGCCGAAGTGGAAAGTTGACATACTCACCGACCTTGAAGGTCGGTGATTCTTGACAGTTCACAGTCACTCCCTGTCCATTTTAAGTCGTGCCGATGCCCCATGCCGACCATTTTTATATTCTTAGCAGCATTCTCATCTCTGTCTGCAAGAGTATTGCAATTTCAACACAACACTGAGCGAACACACAAATCAATCTTGCTCCAACGATACCCACAGCCAGAGCCAATCTGGCTAGTAGGTTCCCATCTGTCAATTACTCGGAAATCCCTTTTAAGTTTCTCAGATTTAGCCTCACAAACTTTTTAGCTTGGGTTAACATCCTCTGAGAGTTTGTTGTACCCAGGCGGCTTTTCAGATGGCTGGCAGAAATGTAGCGCATCATTCCAGACAACCCTTACACAACCATACAACCTAGCTAAACTCTGTTGCTGTTGGTCTGTCGGCTAAAATCTCTACTGATATCTAGCTTTCATGCTTTGTGCTAACATTAGTCTGTTGCTAACATAGTCAATAGATTCTACACTGTTTAAGCAAAAATGACAAGTGGTTTAAGACATGAAAGACATAGTATCTCAGACCTAAAAATACACTTGGTTTGTGTTACTAAGTATAGAACAAAAATTTTTACGCATGAAAGTCTTGAACTAATTTACAAATCGTTTGTAGAGGTAGCAAGAAAGATGGATTTTCACATACTAGAGTTTAACGGAGAATCAGACCACATCCACGCACTCATTGAGTTTCCACCTAAACTTTCAATATCTCAAATTGTTAATGCTTTAAAAGGTGTGTCTAGCCGTAGATACGGTCAAGCTGGATTTCCTAAACCCTATGGTAAGCAAGCTCTATGGAGTCCTAGTTACTTTGTGTCTTCTGTTGGTGGTGCGCCACTTGAGGTGCTGAAGAAATATCTCCAGAATCAAGAAAAGCCGTCGTAGAAGGATGGGGTTTTCAACCCATTTTTTATATCTTACATTAGGGATGGTGTACACCGTCCCCAGGTGCATTAACTTTAATACTACCAAATTTTTGTCGCCAAATTTTTGTCGTTAGTAAACTTTTAAAAAAGGCTGTCTCTTTTGCCGATACCAACTAAAGTGGTAAATTACCGTATGATGAATAAATTTACTACTTGCCAATATGAAACGTCGCAAAATTATCAATACAGCAGTTGTTGCCACTACAACTGCGGTGACATTAGGTTCCTGTGCCCGTAAAACCGCCAGTAATGTACAAACAGGACTGCCCAATGTCCGGTGGCGAATGGCAACCAGCTGGCCTAAATCTCTAGGAATTTTCACTGGGGCGGATATACTTGCTAAACGAGTCAAAGAAATGACTAACGGGCGTTTTACTATTACACCCTTTGCGGCTGGAGAATTGGTTCCGGGGTTACAGGTCATGGACGCTGTACAAACGGGAACGGTGCAATGCGGACACACTGCTGGTTATTACTACATCGGCAAAAACTTAGCTTTGGCTTTTGCTACCACCGTACCTTTTGGCTTAAACGCCCAACAGCAAAACGCTTGGTTATACCACGGTGGTGGACTAGATACCATGCGGAAAATCTATAGCGACTTCAATATTATTAATTTTCCGGCTGGTAATACCGGTGTGCAAATGGGGGGATGGTTCAAGAGAGAAATTAACACCGTTGCTGACCTCCAGGGTTTAAAAATGCGTATCCCCGGTATAGGGGGACAGGTTATATCTCGCCTGGGGGTAAATGTGCAAGTGTTACCAGGTGGAGAAATTTTTCTAGCACTAGACCGGGGGGCTATTGATGCAGCTGAGTGGGTTGGTCCTTATGATGATGAAAAACTAGGATTACACAAAGCTGCCCAATTCTACTATTATCCCGGTTGGTGGGAACCAGGAGCGACATTAGAAGTATTAGTTAACCGTAGTGCTTGGGAGAAATTACCCCAAGAATACCAAGCCATTTTTCAAACTGCCGCCTATGAAGCCAACATGAATATGCTAACTGAATACGATACCTTAAATGGTCAAGCCCTGTCTAGACTAGTGGCAGGGGGTACTAAACTACTTTCTTTCAGTCCAGAAATTATGCAAGCAGGCGAAAAAGCCTCCTTTGAGTTCCTGGAAGAAAACGCCACTAAAGACTCAACTTTTAAACAAGTTTACCAAGAGTGGCAAGTCTTCCGTAAACAAGTTTTCGACTGGAATCGGGTTAATGAATTGAGTTATGCCAATTTTGCCATGTCCAAGGTCTAGAAAACTGCTGGTTTTATTTTCCCAAGTTAGGTAAAAAACTGACAATACCGGGAAAAACAATAATTAAGACTAAAACCAGCAATTGCAGCAAAATAAACGGTATCGCACCGCGATAGATATCAGATGTACTGACCTCTGGCGGTGCGACACCACGCAGGTAAAACAAGGCAAAACCAAAGGGAGGGGTAAGAAAGGAAGTTTGTAGATTTGCTCCCAAAATTACACCGTACCAAACCAAGTCAATGCCTAATTGTTGGGCTACTGGTACAAACAAAGGTACAACAATAAAGGCAATCTCGAAAAAATCAATAAAAAAGCCGAGAATAAATACTGTGACCATACTGACCACCAAAAAGCCGATGACCCCACCAGGAAGATTAGCCAGGACATCAAACATAAATTGATCGCCATTCAAGCCCCGGAAAACTAAACTAAAGGCTGTGGAACCCAGCAAAATAAACAGCACCATGCTGGTAATTTTTAAAGTAGCATCACAAACCCGACTCAGAGCATCTAAGGTAAATTGACGGTTAGCCGCAGCCAAAACCATGGAACCTACACAACCCACTGCTCCCGCTTCTGTGGGGGTAGCAAAGCCAAAAAATATACTTCCTAGTACCAATAATATCAAAATCAACGGCGGTAGCATTACCTGAATTACCCTTTTCGCCAAAGCTTTACCACCAATTTCCCTCACCTCCGCTGGTAAGGCTGGGGCTAAATCTGGCTTGAAAAATGCCACAATCAGCACATGGAGGGCAAAGGCCCCAGACATCATTAAACCAGGAATCACCGAACCGATAAATAAATCACCAACGGAAACCCCTAGCTGATCCCCTAGTACCACTAAAACAACGCTAGGTGGGATAATTTGCCCCAAAGTTCCCGAAGCCGCAATGACACCGGTGGCTAATTGTTTGTTGTATCCATAGCGCAACATAATAGGGAGGGAAATTAAACCCATGGCCACCACCGTTGCAGCCACCACACCAGTGGTTGCAGCCAATAGCGTACCTACCAACACCACGGCTAAAGCTAGTCCGCCCCGTAAGCGTCCTAACAAAATCCCCATGGTTTCTAATAAGTTCTCAGCTATGCCAGATTTCTCCAGCATCGACCCCATGAAGATAAAATAAGGGATAGCTAAAAGAGTGTAATTGGCCATAATGCCAAAAATTCGCTGTGGCATGGCAGTTAAAAATACTGGGTCAAATACACCGAGTACAATTCCCCCTATGCCAAATAAAATTGCCACTCCACCCAGAGAAAATGCTACCGGATATCCTAGGGATAGTAACACTAACGCCCCAGCGAACATCACCGGACCCAGCCATTCATAATCCAGTATCATGATTTTTCTCCTGGGGTTCGAGTTTGCCTTGAAGAATTGCTAAGTTTTTGATGATCTGAGAAATCCCCTGAAAAATTAACAATACAAAAGAAACAATAATTATGGTTTTAATGGGGTAGCGGGGTAAACCATCAGGATCTGGTGATGTTTCCCAGATTTGCCAGGAAGCCACAACGGTATCCCAAGAAAAAAAGATGACCATAATACAGAAGGGAATGAGAAATAATCCTGTACCCAGCAAGTCTGCTAGTGCTTTGCGCTTCCGTGGCCAATTGCTGTAAAACACATCTACACGCACGTGTTCATTGCGCTTTAAAGTATACCCTGCACTCAATAAGAAAATTAAATCAAAAATGTACCATTGGGCTTCTATGTAAGCGTTGGAAGTTAGATTAATGCCAATCAATCGCCCTAAATATCGCCCGGCAACATTCCATACGCCAAGTACTACCATCACCACCACCAGCCAACTGGTAAATTTGCCGACGCGTTCAGTACAGGCATCAATAATTCTGGCTATCTTGAGTAATTTTTCCAAGGATGATGTCACCTCTTGAATTGGTAAATGTATTGGTGTTTTGGTGGCTGTTGTCAAAGTGGTCAACTTTACCAAACTAGATAATAATACCATGTCTGGTGTGCTGATGCTTTTACCTTGGTCTGCCTAGGGTCGTCACGTATATAACCGCTTCATCGGCGGGAATGCCTAAAATCTCGTTTACTTGATCGTCAAAGAAGCCACCAATACCACTGACACCCACACCCAAATGAGCCGCGGCTAAATTTAACCTCTGCCCTAAGTGTCCAGCATCCATGTGTAAATAACGGTAAACGCGATCGCCATACTGACCAATGGCAGATTTCAGATCAGCTGTATGGAACAGTACTGCTGCTGCATCTCTGCCTAAATCTTGCCCTAGGCAAAGAAAGTGTAATTCTCTGCGGAAATTTTTAAAGCGAATTTGCCGTAATTCCTGGGACTTGGGGGCGTAATAGTAACAACCTGACTCCAAACCCTGTACCCCACTCACGGCAATAAATGTTTCAATTAAACTTAAATCAAAATAGTCTGGAAAACTATCTAAACCTTGGTAGAGGTAATTCTGTGGTTGGTAGGTAAAGTCCAGTAAGCTTTTGATCTGATCAAAGGTTAAATCTTCACCACTGTAGGCGCGGGTAGAACGTCGCTTGTACATAGTGTTTTCTAAACCTGACAGTTGTGTCCCCCAATCAATGGGGGTTGTGGCTGTGGGAATTTTCACACAAAAGGGAAAATTGTATTTATCATCTGGGATTTTCTCTTGTCTGACCTTTGGTAAGTTTAACTTACCAGTGGCATCTGGTTTAATTTGGGTGTGAAGATGAAAATATTTCAGCAGTTGACCATCGGGGATGGGGGGATAATTTGTTTCAAAATCAGAAGGTAAGGCTGTACACCCCAGAGGTAAATTTTGTTGGATATCGAGTAGGTCTGCTAGAGGTAGAACCGCCAGGACTCCTTCTTGTTGGGAATCAAGATAAAGTAGGTCATTGACTGCTTGATCAACAAAACCACCGATTAAGTGGGGGCGATAGTCATTCATTGCTGCGGCTAACTCTATATTACCCAGCAGATGTCCTGTATCTAAAAATATGCGGCGGTAGGCTCTATCTTCATATCGCCATGCTGAACGATAAAAAACCCCAGTAATAATTATTGCTAGTTGGGTGTTTTCAATGGCTGGATGCCAAAAACAAGCTGATTGTAAGGCTGACCAAACATTACTGTCCCAGTAGTGGATTAAGGAATGAGTGCGGCATTGGTAATTATACAGTCCATGCGGTAGTAATGGAGTGCCACGGGAGACTATATACACTTCAGCGGGATATAACCCCCCCGCACTAGGAGCAGCCCTTAAATATACTGTACTCCCCATAGAAGGCATCCTGGCGGTGAGTCCATAACTGCGAAACAGTAACCGCGATAGTCTCCGCCACCATTTAACATCGGGGTTATCCAGAAATGTTGCTGATGTTTCTTGAATATAGGGCTTGAGGTCAAAATTTGAGCCAATTTTGTATTCTTTAAAGGGTACTGGCTGTTTAGACCAATCTAAACTGTGAGATTTAGATGCGAGGGTCTCAGGATCGTATTTAGTGCGTTCGTGGTAGTGTTGAGCGATGGATTCGTGTATTTCCGGCATATTAATCTAGATCCTCTGGGCTGGCTATTTTTGATCTTGGCATTCATTAGTGTAATTATTTCGTATTAATTGTTACAAACTTTTAACTCAAAATGTGATTTAGCGAAATTATATCGCTTCCCTATTCTCTACATTTTCAGGTAAGATAAAAAATCTGGTAATTAAAGACAATGCTGCTGACAGGAGATGCATATGGCCCGGATGTATTATGATGAAGATGCTAATTTAGACCTCTTAGAGGGAAAAACTATTGCCATTATTGGCTATGGTTCCCAAGGTCATGCCCACGCCCTTAATTTAAAAGATAGTGGTTTAAATGTCATAGTGGGACTATATCCGGGTAGTAAGTCAGCAGCAAAAGCCGAAGCAGCTGGTTTAACGGTGAAACCTGTGGCGGATGCTGCTCAAGCTGCTGATTTCATCATGATTTTATTACCTGATGAAGTCCAAAAGACAGTTTATAAAAACGAAATTGAACCAAATTTACAAGCGGGTAATGTCCTGGCCTTTGCCCACGGCTTTAATATTCATTTTGGGCAAGTTGTACCCCCTGGTAATGTAGATGTGGTGATGATAGCACCTAAAGGACCTGGACATTTAGTGCGTCGCACCTACGAACAAGGACAAGGAGTACCAGCACTGTTTGCAGTTTATCAGGATGCAAGCGGCCAAGCACGCGATCGCGCTATGGCTTACGCTAGAGGTATCGGTGGTACTCGCGCTGGTGTTTTAGAAACAAGTTTCCGGGAAGAAACAGAAACAGATTTGTTTGGCGAACAAGCAGTATTGTGTGGTGGCTTAAGTGCTTTAATCAAAGCCGGATTTGAAACTTTAGTAGAAGCTGGTTATCAACCAGAATTAGCTTATTTTGAATGTCTCCACGAAGTTAAATTAATTGTGGACTTGGTTGTGGAAGGTGGACTAGCCCAAATGCGGGACAGCATTTCTAACACCGCTGAATATGGCGACTACACCCGCGGTCCAAGGGTGGTCAATGACACAACTAAAGCTGAAATGAAGAAAATTCTCCAGGAAATTCAATCTGGGCAATTTGCACGGGAATTTGTCTTAGAAAATCAAGCTGGTAAACCAGGGTTTACTGCTATGCGCCGTCAAGAAGCCGAACATCCCATTGAAGAAGTGGGTAAGGACCTACGCGCTATGTTTAGCTGGTTAAAAAAAGTGTAAGACATTTTTTTAGTATTTAGAACATGGGCTGTGTGTGGGTTTTGAGTTGTGGTGTTGAAGGACAACAACTCTACCACAGCAGCCCTATTTTTTATCTGACCTTTTATCCTACTTTTTATCTGACTTTTTATCCTATTGGTTGATGATTTGTAGTGGGAGCAGGATCCTCGCTAATTATGTACTTCAATTGGGCAAAATTCGCTATATTTTAATTAATCTCAATGTTATAAACTCAATGTTCTATAGATTTCGTTTATTACTACCTCTTTGGCAACAAATCCGGTATTCTACTGTATTTCCTTATATCACTTTGCTACTGTGGATACTGCCGCTATTGCTATTTAATTCTGGGGAGAATAGCTTGATGGCCCATGATGAAGGGCTTTATGCCAGGCGATCGCGTGTTATGTTAGAATCTGGTGATTGGATAGCTCCTTGGGGTACTGTTCATCATAAAACCCCTGGTTTTTATTGGTTAATTGCTATTAGCTATCAGTTATTTGGCATTAGTGAAGCCAGTGGGCGGCTACCCAGTATTATTACTGGTGTTTTGAGTATATTACTAATATATGAAATCGGTAAAATTATCCTTAATCAAAAATTAGCTTGGTTAGCAGGGTTAATATTACCTGTGCAATTTCTCTGGTTACAATATTCCCGTTTAGGTACACCTGATGTACCAATGATCTTTTTAGTTTTGTTGGCTATTTTTTGTTTACTTCAAGCTGAACTAAGTTCCAAATATAACTACTTTTGGGGTTTCATAGCTGGTTTTAGTTTGGGTTTGGGCTTTTTGGTGAGAAGTTTTATGATTTTTTTGCCAATTATAGCTTTATTGCCCTATTTAATAGGGCAATATCGCCGTCATGGTCATCTTAGTAACCCCAGTTTATATTTGGGCTTTCTAGTGGGTTTAGTTCCTACTTGCGGTTGGCTATGGTTTAGCTGGGTGCGCTATGGTAATAATAGTTATCAAGAATTATTTAGGTTTGTGGTGGAGTTGGGGTCTAACGAGCGTGATGGCAATGGCATAATTTTCTATTTATGGAATCTACCGATTAAAGCCTTTCCCTGGTTCTTTTTTGCGGTTTTCGGCTTAGTTTTGCTCTTAGTGCGTCCTGTTCCTCGCTACCAATTAATATTAGTTGGCTTTCCACTGCTGCTGTTGGCTGAATTGAGTTTTTTTTCCACTCGTCTGTCTCACTATAGTCTTTGTCTTTACCCTTTTATAGCTTTGCTGGCGGCTGTGGGTTTGGGTTGGTTGGCGGGATGGGGACATGGGCAATTAACCAGAAAAGTTGCTGGTATTCTCAGTTATATCTGGGGAGGACTAGGTGTTTTATTAGTGGTGGCTGGGGTAATTATGTTAATTTGGGTGGATAATATTGAAGTTAGCAAGTATGCCACCGTGGGTTTAGTTATGGGGCTGGCTGGTTTAATTTTACCTTTGGTGTGGGTTAGTCGTTACCACCTTCAGCAAAAGTTGCTCACAACTGGTTACTGGCTGGGGGGGTTGGTTAATTCCCTGTTGGCTGGCTTTGGCTGTGGCTGGTAGTTTAGGTTTATTCAGCGATTATAACCCCGATGTGAGGTTTTTTTTACAACAACCGGCGATCGCTTCTATTCTCCTTCATCATCCCATTTATTTTTTGCAAGTAGAAGGTAAAACAGGCGTACTACTCAATTTTTACACTCCCCTTCATGGTCAACCAGTCAACTCCATTACAGAATTACCAGTTTTTAGCTATGCTTGGATCTCCACCAACCAAGGAGCAACATTAACCACACCTCACCAAGTGATTGGCACTGTGAAAAAACACCAACTAATTCAAGTTTTGCCCTTAGATAATTAATATCATATTTGCTCTACACAACCCATAAAACCAAACCTTTACAACTATTCAGCTTTTTTTACTAGTAAGATAATTTTATTTGCCATTTTTTTTGGTGGTGAATATTGTAGTAAACATCATCAACATACCGCTCAGGAGAATAGTAATGGCAACTCCTCCTGTGATTAAGTCCAGTAAATTGCTGTTTTCCATGATTATAGGTTTCCTCAAGACAACAAGATAATCAACAATAATAAATGTATATGGTTGTAGTGCGGGCATCTTGCCCGCTACTGAGTGGAAATTACAGGTAAAATTCTAGTTCTCAAAAATTAAAAATCTACTCCCCGTTTCAGTTCTACTCCTTGATTAGCATAATGTTTGTGACAGTATACTTCTGAGTGAACACTGGCTAAATCAAAGTAAGCTGGTTGTTGTTGACAGCGACCGGTGATAATCACTTCAGTATCTTTGGGTTTACGAAGTAAGGCTTCGACTATGGGTTCTACGGGAAGTAGTTCTAGGTCAACTGTGGGGTTGAGTTCATCCAAGATGATGGTTTTATACAGTCCAGAGGCGATGGCGGTTTTAGCGATTTCCCAGCCTCTTTCAGCTTCTACATAGTCTAATTCTTGCCGAGAATTGCGCCAAACAATGGCATCTCGTCCACAACGTTGATGATCTACCACTTCTGGATATGATTGCTGTAAAGCTGCGATCGCTGCATCTTCTGTGTAGCCAGTACCACCTTTTAGCCACTGCATAATTAACACCCTGGTAGACCCTGGATGGTTGATTCCCCTACCTATGGCTTGTAGGGCTTTTCCTAATGCACTAGTAGATTTACCTTTACCCGCACCAGTATAAATCTCAATACCTTGCAAAAACAACTCCTTGGCTTTGGAATGTTCTTGGGGTTTCATTTCTGAATGTAAATCTGCAATATCTAGCAGGTCTTGGGGTGCTGCGCGTCCGGTGGCGATGATTTCTAATTCTTGGGGTTTAGATTTCAATGTCCGCACCACTTCATCCACTGGTAATAAACCCAAATCTAAAACCGGGTTAATTTCATCTAAAACCACCACTGAATATAAACCAGAGGCGATAGCCCCCTTAGCCACATCCCAACCCCGGGCTGCTTCTTGTCGGTCAAAGGGGGTGATTTCTTCAGGTCCAAAAAATTCTGCTCTACCTGTACGCACCTGATCAATGAGATGAGGGAAACCACGTTGCAAAGCTGCGATCGCTCCGTCTTCATCATAATTACGTTCTGGTCCTTTTAAAAAGCGCAATAGTAAGACGCGGCTGGAATCCCCTGGTGTATTTATTCCCAAGCCTATTGAGCGTAAAACCACTCCCAAAGCCGCTTGGGATTTACCTTTACCCAGTCCATCATAAACGTGAATTTGACCAGTGTTCCGTTCAGGACGCACTTGCGCGGTGCGAATACCGATACCGTTCCTTGTCATCTCTTTAAAAGCTGTAACTTGGCTATACTTAATTTTACCTTGAATTGGATGTTAGATTAATAATTTGGGATAAAGTAACCATACTTACCATTTCCTAAGTAGTAGTAATTAACACAACTCTACGGGAACCAAGCCCACCGGGAAGAGTACAAGACTTGTATGTCACCTATTTAAGAATAGTTATCAAATCCCTAAAAATTTATTTAACCCACCATCTCAGTTATACTTACTAACGTGAACTCTTACTGTTGATACTTTATGCTTGGACTTGAAAATATCACTATTCCCATCATCCTACCCTTGGGGGTTATGTTGTTGCAAGTTTTGTTTTTACTGGCTGCTATTCCCATAGAAGCATTAGTGCTGCACAAGATGCTCAAGTTTGACAAAAAAACCAGTACTTTTTATGCTATATCTATTAATCTGATCTCTAGCAGTATTGGTTGGATTTTATTCTTTTCCGTTGAGCCAATATTACCCATAAATTTAAAGGCAGAATTAATCAGTTACATATTTTTTCATAATTTCAAATCACAGCAAACACAAGCGCTGTTGATTTTAACCGCCTTTATTATTTTCTTTCTCACTTTTTTGATGAAGTTCTTTCTGTTACGTTTTTCTGTGATTTCGTTAAAAGAAAATTTAGCGGAGATTTATCAGCAAAAGTTCGAGAAAAACCGATTAAAATGGGAGCGTACTAGTATTTATAGATTGCAAAATACCAATTTAGTCACCAGTGTATTGATAGCTAACTCATTGAGTTATAGTGCTATTAGCCTGATTATTTTGTTAAGTAGAAAGTAGAAATAATCGTAAGAATAACTACCGTTTAAGCAAAAAAATTTGGAGTAAATCAGAGGTGTGAAGGATGCAGACTTTATTTAAGGAAATTTTTGTTTTCTTTGGTTTCTTCCTGGGTATTTTTGAGGGAGTTAGAAAATTATTACTTCCCCCTAAAGCCTATTCTTGGCAGACATTAATTTATTTGAGCGTTTTTTCTTGGGTTCTTTCTTTTTTAGCTGTGGGTTATGTCAAAAATTTAATTGCATTTTCTGGCTGGTTGTTTCTAATTGCTGGTACAGCTTGGTATACCACTGATGATCCTTTAAGGGTTCCTGGGACTTTTATGCCAGTGGGAGCATTAATAACTGGATTTTTAGTCAGTGTTTTTGCATTTGGTCATCCAGAAGATGTAATTACACCCAGAACAATTATCCTCTGGCCCACAATATCTGCAATAATTACGGCAATTCCCGAATTTATTGGCGGTGATGATACCACTACTACAGCCAAAATTCCTGAACCACAGGTTAGGGAAAAAATTATAATTTTGGTATCTAGCTGTATACTAATCAGTTGTTGGATTCAGTTTTATTTTGTCATGAATAATTGGTTAACACAATATCCCAGCTTGATGATAGATAATTTTCAGCGTAGTACTTTTGTGGTGAGAGTAGCAGAACCAGAAACAAAAACACAAGCACCAGAGCAAAACATACCTAAAAACGGTGTGACTATCCTGGATGCAGTACAAAAAAAAGTAGAACAAGAATTAAACAAAACATCTTGGTCAGAAGTGGAAAGATGGTTGCTAGAAGCAACAACAGAAGTAAAAAAAATAGGGAACAAAGTAATCAATCAAAAACTAGGAGAATATGAAGAAAGAAAATTATGGCGTGTTGAACCGCGTATAGCTAATATCAAATCTGGATATGGATATAAATTAGATTTACTCAGTATCTGGACTGGTCCAAGTTCTCACCATCAAGGTTATTATCTTCAAAAATCTTGTCGCGTTGAACCAATAGCAGTATCTAGGAGAAGTTCCAGAGTTGCTGTCAGTGAGTCAGACCCAAAAAATACAGTAGCAGAAATTGAATGCGATCGCCTGAGCAAGTTTATCACAGATGCGCCCCCACCGCAACAGTGAGTAAAGATGTGGAAAATGGGGGAAATAATTGGGGGGAAATAATTTAACTGTTCATTGATTTTTACCTAAAAAACATGAGTTTCACCAGAGTTTTTACCATTGCTAAAAATGTGTTTCAAGAAATGGTGCGCGATCGCATTTTGTATATAATCGGGTTTTATACCTTCACACTTGCCATTGCTTTCCGCCTATTACCTGAATTTGCAGCTACCACTGAAGATAAAATGTTTTTAGACTTTGGTCTAGGAACAATGAGCATTGTTAATTTAATTGTTGCTGTTTTTGTTGGTACAGGAGTAATTAACAAAGAAATTGACAAACGCACTATTTTAGTATTAATTGCCAAACCTGTTAGCCGCAGTGAAATTATCACTGGTAAATTTTTAGGTTTATCTGCTGTCCTAGCTGTAGTTGTAGCAGCTATGACAGTAATTTATTTGGTGTTTTTACAAATTGCCAACATTCCCTACTCTCTAGTTAGTATTTTCATAGCGGCAATTTTTCTAATTTTGCAGTTATCTTTAATCACAGCCGTAGCCATTACTTTTGGTGTATTTACCAGTTCCTTGTTAGGGGTGACGTTGACATTGGCGGTGTATTTAATGGGTAATATTACTCCTGATTTAGTTAATTTAGGTCGTCTCACCAATAGCGCCTTCATCCAAAGCATGACCCAAGGTTTATATCTGATATTACCAGATTTAACTCGACTAAATCTGAAAAATGATGCGGTTTATGGGTTACTAGCTTTACCTGATGCCACTACATTGATTACCAATGTACTGTATGGCTTATTTTACATTGTCCTGCTGTTAGCGATCGCTAATTTTATCTTTGCCCAACGTGAGTTTTAATAGTGTGATCACACAAATAACATAAATCTTGTAGTACGGGCATCGGTAATGTGACCAATTCGGGTAAAATTGGCCATATCCTCACAATTAGCAATTATTCATCACCCCAGGTTTGCAACTGCAAATACACTAATACCAAGGTAAAGGCTAAAAGTACTGTAGCAAGTGCCGCGGCGTAACCAAAGTCAAATTGTGCAAAAGCTTCTTGGTAAATGTAATAAACCAGCAAGTTAGTAGAATTTAGGGGACCCCCGCCAGTAATTACATAAACCTGCTCAAAACTACGCAGTGTAAAAATAGCTGTGGTGACTGTTGCAAATATTACCGTGGGTTGTAATCCAGGGAGGGTGATGTGCCAGAATTGCTGCCAAGCATTCGCCCCATCTAGTTCTGCTGCTTCATAGCGACTGGTGGGGATGGCTTGCAGTCCCGCCAGGAATACCACCATATTAAAACCCAATTGTTTCCAAATACTTAATACAATTAGTACAGGCATTGCCCAAACTTTACTGCCCAGCCAGGAAATGGGGGCAATACCGAATAAATCTAACAATGCGTTGACAGGTCCGGTGGTTTGAAATAGCCAGCGAAAGCCCAAACCAGCCGCAACGAGGGAGATAATTGACGGCAGAAAATAAGCGCTTCTGAGCAGTCCCCGCCAGGCTAAGGATTTGTCTAATAGCACTGCTAACCCCAGGGGAATTACTAAGCTAGGAATGACCGTGGCAACGGTAAAATAAATAGTGTTGCCCAAAACTTGCCAAAAATCTGGGGTGAGTAGCAAGCGCCAATAATTCTTGAAGCCCACCCAAGTAGTACCCGATGAGGTAAAACTGCCGGTGGTAAAACTCAGGTAAAACAAATAAGCAATTGGCCAAATGATGAAGATACCTAATAAAATCAGTGCCGGGGCTAGGAAAGTCCAAGCGGCAAATGTATCATTATCTAGCCAGGACTTGGTGTATGTTTTTGACATGGTTTTTAGTGAGTTATTATGACTGTTTGCCCTGATTTTACCCCTAGCCTGGTTGTTCCTGGCATTAGTGATTGCTTTTATTCCTCCAGTAGCCCTTTAAAACTGGGAATTATGGCTTCTGGGAGTGGTAGTAATTTTGAAGCAATTGCCCAAGCCATCGCCCATCAGCAACTAAACGCCCAAATTCAAGTTTTAATTTATAATCATCCCACAGCCAAAGCTGCTGTGCGGGCGGCGGATAGAGGTATAGAATGTGTATTGTTGAATCACCGCGATTATACCAGCCGGGAAGCATTTGATGGTCAAATTGTCCAAACTTTGAAGAAGTATGATGTTGATTGGGTAATTATGGCTGGTTGGATGCGTGTAGTCACACCAGTATTAATTAATGCCTTCACAGACAGAATCATTAATATTCATCCTAGTTTATTACCGAGTTTTAAAGGTATTAATGCTGTGGAACAAGCCCTAGGATCTGGAGTGAAAATCACCGGCTGCACAGTGCATTTAGTTTGTTTGGAAGTAGACAGCGGACCTATACTAATGCAGGCAGCAGTCCCAGTGTTACCAGACGATACACCAGAAACACTCCACACCAGGATTCAAATTCAGGAACACCGCATCTTACCACAAGCGATCGCACTTGCCGCCGCCCGGCTTGATTAATATTTTTGGTCATCAAGAAAGCAGGCTCAAAACCCTTGAGGAACAGTTGAGTAGCCCCGTATTCGGATAAATCAACACTAGCCATTTGGGAGACCCAACTAGTCACCCACACCCCAACAACATTACAAAATGTAAACTGCACCAAATACCCCAAAATCCCCAAACTCCAACCCCAGTCACCGTCCCAACTATGTTAAGAAATGTAAAGCCAGCCCCAAAACCGTCGCATGGAGCCACAGCTAGCCACAGCCAGCCAAAGAATGTAAATAAAAGTAAAGATATTAAAAAACCCTTGACTTGTTGGTTAAACCCTGTTATCTTAATTTCATAAGCTGAAAACAAACACTTCAGCACCCCAGCCACAGCTACGCAAACAAGATAATACATATCAAATTCCGTAGCCTCGTGCAACCGAACCTTGAAAACTAAATACAGCAATGGTTTCCTATGGGTAGGGTCCATGACTACCTCTCCCCCGCAAGGGGATGGAAACAATCTCCTATAGGCTTTGTACCTGTACAAACCTTTTGTCCATGACTACCTCTCCCCCGCAAGGGGATGGAAACAACATAGAGACCAAGTATATCTTTTTCTCCTTTTCTATGTCCATGACTACCTCTCCCCCGCAAGGGGATGGAAACGGCTTCTTCAGAAAGTAGATAAGGTTGTTCTTCTAGAAGTCCATGACTACCTCTCCCCCGCAAGGGGATGGAAAC
>Ga0169931_10000175_pt1 | contig 99459 bp, 68 predicted proteins | sample Kivu_15m_20L_FD_129675 | JGI IMG/M metagenome (GOLD analysis project Ga0169931, IMG submission 129675) | Freshwater microbial communities from Lake Kivu, Western Province, Rwanda to study Microbial Dark Matter (Phase II) - Kivu_15m_20L... | ecosystem: Environmental > Aquatic > Freshwater > Lake...
GCATCGTACCACCGTATACCGCAGTCGCTGCGCTGCGTGATGGAGAGCATCTCATTGCTGGTCGATTTGGAGAAGTGGTTCAGATCCACATTGCGTCCGGCAAAGCCGTTCGCCGCTGGGATGGCTTCGCAGGCAAAATCACTTCTTTGCGCACGCACCCCACCGAGAATCTGGTTGTTGTCGGCGGTGGAGTGGAAGGCGTTGGTGGTGAAGTTGCTCTGATTGATCTCAATACGGGCGATAAAAAATTGCACATCGAATGCCACACCGACATTCTCTATGCGGCCGTTATTTCCAACGATGGTCGCTGGTTGGCTACGGCCGGTTATGATCGCGAGATTCAACTGCGGGATTTGCAGACCAACCAAGTCGCGCGACGTTTCCTCGGTCATAACGGCGCGATTTACGACGTTGATATCGATCCCTCCAGTCGCGTGGTGGCTTCCGCCAGTGCCGATGAAACGGTGAAGCTGTGGAGTATTCAGAGTGGCGAACGGCTGGATACTTTATCGCAAGGAGAGAAAGAGCAGTATGCTGTCCGTTTTTCGCCCGATGGCACTTCGGTGTACGCCGGCGGAGCGGATCGCAAACTCCGCCGTTGGGATTTGATCTCAGTAGAACGTCCCGCCATCAATCCGCTGCGCGAATCGAGGTTTGCACATGAGACTTCTCTTGTGCAATTGCGGATCGATTCCGATCATCAGCGCGTTATCAGTTTGGGAAGCGATGGATCTCTGAAGCAATGGACGGGTCGCGATTTGCGACTTGCGGGTGCGTTACCTATCGAGCGAGGCTCGCCGGCGGGCTGCGAATTTTCGCCGGACAAACAGCATATTATTGTGCTGGACCGCAACGGATCGATCTCGCGCTTCACCGCGTTACCGGCTCCGTCCGTCGAAGATGCGGGGACAAAAATCGACGCAAGCTGGACCAGTTCTGGCGAAATGCCCTCGCTCAATCAAGCCCAAGAAGTTGAACCCAATAGCCAAATCGCACAAGCTCAAGGGCTTAGCTTGCCTGTTGTTGTTCGCGGCACGATCGATCCCGCCACCAGCCAATCGGGCAAAGAAGATGCAGACTTATACAAGTTCCACGCAAAAAAGGGAGAGACCTGGATTGCTGAAATCAACGCCGCTCGAAACAAATCGCTGCTGGATAGTCGCATCGATATTCTTCATGAAGATGGTTCGCCCGTCGTGCGATTGAATTTACAAGCGGTACGGGAAAGTTATTTTACCTTCCGCGGAAAAGATAGCTCAACGATCGATGACTTCCGTTTGCACAAATGGCAGGAAATGGAACTCAACGAATATCTGTTTTCCGATGGCGAAGTGGTCAAGTTGTGGCTGTATCCTCGCGGTCCAGACTCAGGTTTCAAAGTCTACCCAGGATATGGCTCGCGGTATACCTATTTCGATACAACACCGACGGCCCACGCGCTCGGCGCACCCGCTTATATCGTGCGTCCTCTTTTACCGGGACAAGATCCTGTTCCCAATGGTCTCCCTACATTTCCGATCTATTTTGAAAACGATGATGATGGCCAACGCGAATTCGGAAGTGATTCTCGACTCACCTTCGTTGCTCCTGCCGATGGCAATTACATTCTTCGTATCCGAGATAGCCGCGCATTTGGAGGCGCCGAGTACAACTATGACTTGACGCTTCGCCCCGCGCGTCCGCGGTTTGAAGTAACTCTCGACGGCGGTGATCTAACCTTACCCATCGGTCGAGGCCGCGAATTTGGTGTGACCGCAAAACGCTTCGATGGTTTCGAAGATGCCATCGATGTCGAAATCGTTGGCTTACCTGATGGTTTTGTCGCGACCAAACCGCTAACGATCCAGGCGGGACAGAACAAAGCTACCGCTACCATTTTCGCGCAACAAAAAGCGACGCTACCTGACGAACCGAAACCGCTCGAGTTGGGACTTAAAGCGAGCGCAAAACTGGGAGACTCACAGCAGGCAGTGGATGTGAGTGGCCAACTCAAATTGAAGTTAGCAGCCGCTGAGGCGAAACCAGAAGTCGCCATCTTCGTCGAACCTCTGCAAGGTCAACCGAATCCGGGCGAAGAATTTGAAATCGTTGTTCAAGCTGGGACGACCACGTCGGCCAAACTGCGAATCGAACGTTTTGAAAACGGCGGTCCGATCGCTTTCGGAAACGATGACTCCGGCCGGAACCTTCCACATGGCGTCTTTATCGACAATATTGGACTCAACGGTTTGCTGCTTCCGGACGGCCAGACCGAGCGAGAGTTTTTCATCACGGCTGCTCCCTGGGTGGAACCGCAAGTACGTTATTTTCACCTTCGATCGCAGTCGGCTGGGAACCCGACATCGATTCCGATCCGCGTTCGAATCGAAAAATCCAGCCGGTAGTGGGGTTCCGGTCGTAAACTTTGTAGGAATTGTATGGCTTTAAACCCCACTTCTAGGTATATTGGGCACTCGTTCGAGCACATTCTTATCTGACGTCTTATCGATTACCTTTTCTTTCTAATTACGCCTTTTGCCATGAGCGCGGGGTGTTAACGCACGCCTTGGCGAAGGAGCGCGGAGTGATTGCATTATGTCTCTGTCCAAGAAAATTGCATTGCGGCTGGGAAAGTTCCGTCCCAAGGCTCAGCTTCGGCGATCGAAAAAAGAGTTTCAGCGCGCTTCAAAGCGGTTTGATATAGAACGCTTGGAAGAGCGACAGTTATTGGCAGCCGATTTTCTCGCGGGAGAAGTTCTGGTGCAGTTTGACGCATCGATGACCCAAGAGATGCGTTCTACATCGCGTCCGGTTGGGTCAGCGGTTCTTGAGACCATTCACACAGCGATGATGCAACGCGTTGGTGCTGGAGTGATCGAGCGAATTCAATTGCAGAGTTCGATGACGGTGGCAGAGGCGATCAACTACTTTCAAAGTAAAACCGGGGTCGTACAAGCAGAGCCTAATTATGTTCTGACAACGGCAGCCGTCTCGAACGATACGCGTTATGTAGACGGTTCTCTATGGGGAATGTATGGCGATGACCTCCCTACCGCCATCGGTCCAGGCGGAACGACCAACACATTCGGAAGTCAAGCAGAGAAAGCCTGGGATAAAAATATTTTGGGCTCCAGCAATGTGATCGTGGGTGTGATTGACACAGGAATTCAGGTCAACCATCCCGACTTGGTCAATAACATTTGGACCAATCCCTTTGATCCGGTGGATGGACTCGACAATGATAACAACGGCTATGCGGACGATACTTGGGGTTGGGATTTCGCTGGCAACGATCGGATTGTTTACGATAGCACCGCAGATGATCATGGCACTCACGTTGCCGGAACGATCGGTGCAGAGGGCGGTAATGGAGCGGGTGTTGCCGGTGTGAACTGGGATGTCACCATGATTAGTTTAAAATTCCTGGCGCCAACTGGTACGCTGGCCAATGCGATTCGCGCCGTCGACTATTTGACCGATCTGAAGATTCGCCATGATCTCAATATTGTCGCGAGCAATAATTCTTGGGGCGGCGGTGGCTACAATGGCATGCTGCATGATGCCATTATTCGATCGGCGAAGGCTGATATTTTATTTGTAGCGGCAGCGGGTAATGCCAACGCAAACAATGATGTGACAGCTAGTTTTCCGAGCAACTACAATACACTGCTCGCTGGCGGATCAGAATCACCTGCTGCGTTCGATGCGGTCATTGCAGTTGCCAATATCAATGCGTCGGGTGCAAAGTCTGGATCGTCGAGTTACGGTTTGACCACAGTGGATTTGGGCGCACCGGGTGAGAATATTTTATCGACGACACCGGGCAGCAATTATGGTTTCAAAACGGGAACTTCGATGGCATCACCGCACGTCGCTGGCGCGGTCGCCCTCTACAAATCGGAATATCCCACCGCGACCGGAGAGGATATTCGACGAGCCTTGTTGCAGACCGCGACTCCCACGCCTTCGATGAATGGTCGCACGGTGACCGGTGGCAGGTTAAATGTTGCCGCTATGCTGGATGAGGCACCGCAACCAACGATGTTCATCATGGATGCCTCGGATCTTGAAGGAGATTCTGGATTTACCCCAATGCGGTTTACCGTATCGCTCTCCAAAGCATCGACCAAAACCATCACGGTCGATTTCCAAACAAGGGGGGACAGCGCGACTGCCGGAGTCGACTATGTCACCACATCGGGTACTTTGACATTCAATCCGGGAGAAACCGAAAAGATTATCACCGTGAATGTTATCGGTGATACCACTATTGAACAAATCGAGAGATTTTTTGTAGATCTCTCCAACGAAACAAATGTCGTCCTTGATAGGACATTCGCGATCGGCGAGATCATCTCCGAAGATCTACCCAAAATTTCGGTAGCAGATGTGTCCATCGAGGAAGGAAACAGCGGCGTTAAGGCTCTCTACTTTACCGTATCGCTCGGCGAAGCTCATTCCGAGAATATTTCGGTGCTTTATCGAACGATCGATGGCACCGCCAAATCGGGTAGTGATTATCAAGGTGTCAGCGGACTGTTGGTCATTCCCGCCGGTTCGCAAACTGGATCGATACGAGTTGATATCTTGGGTGATACGATCATCGAGGATAATGAAACGTTTATCCTAAAACTGGAAGCCGCATCTCAAGCGACGATTATCGATGACACGGCAGTCGCTACGATCCGAAACGATGATACCGAGCAGGGTGTTAGTATTGCCGATGGCGGAGTGACAGAAGGAAATACGGGCCGCAAGAGCATGTTCTTCTCGGTTTCGCTCGCTCAGCCCTCCACGAGTTTTATCACGATTCATTATGCGACGGTAAATGGATCGGCAACCACAGCCGATCGAGACTATGTCGCGGTTTCGGGACAAGTTTCCATTCGTCCCGGAGGTCGGTCGGCGGTCATTGAAGTTCCGATTCTTGGCGATCGCAAGGTCGAAGCGGATGAGAACTTTTTCGTGCAACTGGTGCGAGCCTTCGGAGCAGTGATTTCGGACGGTATGGCGGAAGGAATTATCTTTAACGATGACGCCGGCAGATTCCTGCCACCGCCACCGCCAGTGTCCGGATTCGGAGCACTGTCCGATTCGGGCAACAGTGCGTCGAGTTCCGCTCAAGGTTTTGCTGCGAGTTCATCCGCTTCGACAATGCTCCCTTCAACTCCTTCCGGCCGCCAAGCATTTGCTGCTGGCAATCTATTAAACCTTCCCGTGTTTGGCCCACGGCGACCTGATTCGGTCAATACGAACCAGTTCTTATCGCTGCAAAGCCAAATCGGACCACGCACGTCCGATTCGTTCGCCTCGGCAGTCGATCTTGCGCTGATCGCGATGCTGAAGGATAACGAAAGACTGCTGCGAATGCGTTAAATCGTATCGATTGTCAACAAAAAACACCCAGCTTCGCGGCTGGGTGTTTTTTTTGATACGTGGCATTTATACTACAGTCTGCATGAACCTGAGGGGGAAACCCGCAGTAGGCGCTGCCGGATGATGCGGGCATCCAGCATGTGACTGATGGACTGTAACTGATGGACTGTAACTGATGGACATCGTGCGATTCTGGAAGCCGATCGTCAACAACAACCTGATCTCGCGGCCAAGCGTATGCGATGGCACCTGAAGCAGGCTGTTCGAGACTATAAACCCAAAACCAGAAAGGAAAGCCGATGGCCTTCTCCAATGGGGCAGTGACCTCACAGGCGAAAAAATCAACGATGGCAATTCGGCGAGCGCATTTCGGCTGGGCCGCAGGAACGATGCTCCTGGTGCTGTTAGGCTTGGACCGCACGTCGTTCGGCAGCGATTATGCCTCGATCGCGATGATTCTTCAGCGTCACTGTGTGCAATGCCATGGCTCAACGCAGCGTGAAGCGGGACTGCGACTTGATCGATCCGCACTCTTGCTGGCAGGTAGCGAGAATGGCCCTATCCTAGTCAGAAAAAAAAGTGGAGAGAGTGAACTGGTGCGCCGGATTAGGTCGACGGGCGACGATCGAATGCCTCCGGAGGGCCCCGGTTTGTCCAAGGAGGAGCAAAAACTAATCGCCAATTGGATCGATGCCGACCTGCCCGGACTACCAGCCAATGAAGCTGCCGCCGATGCCGATCCACGCTTGCAACATTGGGCTTGGCAACCGATTAAACGACCCCAAGTTCCGGAAATTCAAGCGAATCAAGAAAGCAACTTTTCCTCGCTGACACGAAATGCAATCGATCACTTTGTCATTGCCCAGTTGCAGCAACAAGGGCTCCAGCCTGCTCCCTTAGCTCCACTGATCGATCGACTGCGTCGTTTATCTTATGACCTCCGTGGCCTGCCGCTTGCTCCAGAAGAATGGAAACAAGTTGCTTCAGACCATGAGCTTAGCGATGCTTATGCGCAGTCGGTGGATCGATTCTTGGCAGATAGCGCCTATGGAGAAAAATGGGCTCGGCACTGGCTTGATATCGCTCACTATGCGGATACACATGGTTTCGAACGAGATCAACGTCGTCCAAACGCTTGGCGATACCGAGATTATGTGATCGACAGCTTGAATAGCGATCTTCCCTATCATCAATTTATCCAACAACAAATCGCTGGCGATATCCTCCAGCCAGATAATTCTGCAGCTGTTATTGCGACCGGCTTTCTTGCTGCTGGTCCCTATGATTTTGTCGGACAGGAAGAGACGCGCAGCGAGGTGCTGCGCCGACAAGCGCGAGCAGATGATCTGGATGATCTACTCACGCAAGTCATGACGAGTCTCTGTGGCGTGACCATTCACTGCGCCCGTTGTCACGATCATAAACTCGATCCTATCACGCAAAAAGAATATTATGAAATGGTTGCCCTCTTTGCAGGTATACGCCGTGCCGATCGGACTGTCGACGATCGAGAACAGCAAGCCTATTTGGAGTCCCAAACAAAATGGACCCAGCACATTGCCGCGTTGCGAAGCGAGCTGGGTAAGTTGCGCAATCAAGGTTTGGATCTTGCTGATATCATCGGCGGTGGGAATGGTTTTGGTACAGGAAAAGTTGGCTCTGGTTACGATCCAGCCAGCGGTAACGTGCAGGTCGAGAAACGCGGTTTTCTGGAAAAGATTTCATGGAATCAATACTATCCTATCACCGCAAACGGCTTGGATGGAATCGCTGTGCCCGATGGAAAGATCGAAGGGGCTGAACGCCGCTTAATTGTTTCATCGACCGGTATTGAAATCGCGATTCCCGATACGTCGGGCGCCGCCTGGGATGCCGTGCGAAATGGCCCGGTCAATTCGCTACATTCGACCATTCTGGATGGCGTTGACTATGCAACCGGTCATGCGTTGCTGGGAACTCATGCCAATGTGGCGATCAGTTTCGATCTCGCTGAGTTGCGTCAAGCCTCGCAGCGGCAGTTCACTCATTTTCGAAGTGGTGTAGGTTACTTCGGTCAAACGGAAACTCATGGCGCCTCGGTCTCTGTCTTTGTGGATGGGATAGAAGTCGCCAAGCATGAACGCATCGGACGACAGGATGGACTACAGTCGATCGATATTCCATTGCAACACCAACATCGTTTCCTAACCTTGCTGATAACCGATGCGGGTAACGGTATCGGTCACGATCAAGTTTGTTTTATCGATCCGGTACTCACGCTGGAAATGGCCAAGCCTCCCCGGGACAAAGATCTCCGGGACAAAGATCATGCTGAGAGCGAGGCTCGCATCAGGCAACTGCAGAAGGATCTTGAAGAAGCAGAATTAGCGAAGAAACGACTGAGTCCTCCACAGCGTTACTATGGTATTGCTGCGACCGATGAAAAACCCATTTTCCGTTTGCGTCGAGGTAATCCAGAAGATCCACTGGAAGCCGTTCGGCCCAATACGATTCGATGTCTCCCACTGGAGTTGGATTTGCCGGCTAGCCAGGCGGGTGATCAAGACCGCCGCCGCGCTTTTGCGAAATGGCTGATCGATTCAGCCAATCCGCTGGTTGCCCGCGTGATCGTGAATCGAATCTGGCACTATCATTTCGGAAGAGGATTGATGGAAACTCCCAGCGACTTTGGCTTGGGGGGTAGTCGTCCCTCGCATCCGGAACTGCTCGACTGGTTGGCGGCTGAATTGATGGACCATGATTGGTCGCTGAAACATGTACAGCGTTTGATTTGCAATAGCCACACGTATCAACAATCCTCTCAGCGAATTGAATCGGCGCTGGCAAAAGATCGACAGAATGAATTTCTTTGGCGTCGGTCTCCGAAGCGGCTTGATGCGGAAGCGCTGCGCGATTCCATTTTATCTCTGAGCGATTGTATTGATCGGCGTTTTCATGGACCGGGTTATGAGGACTTTGAATATCAAGAAGAGTATGCCCCCGTATATCGTTATATTCCTGCGAACAAGCCTGAGCTGTGGAGACGGTCGATTTATCGCTACATTGTTCGCACGACAACTCATCAGTTCCTGGCGACACTCGATTGCCCAAATGCTGCGAACTTGACGCCGGTTCGCGACCACACGACAACGCCTTTACAGGCCCTCGCTTTGCTGAACAATGATTTTATGCGCGACCAGGCGCGACGCTTTGCCGAGCGATTGCTGAATGAATGTGGCGATGATACGACCCAGCAAGTGGAACTCGCTTTCGAATTGGCCTTCGCGCGGTCGCCTTCGCCGCAGGAAAGAGAGGCGGCATTGGAATTGATACAGCAATCGAATACGGCCGCCTTTTGCTTGATGCTCTTCAATACGAATGAGTTTATTTTCTTGGACTAACGTCTGGAGAGTTTCCATGGTTTTATCGCGCAGGAATTTGCTCTGGAATTTGGCGGGGGGACTTGGTGGACTCGCTCTGGTCGATTTGCTAAAGCGCGATCAACTTTTAGCACAGAATGAACCGGATGAATTGAATCTCGCTAGCCGAGCATCTCATCTCACGCGCTCACCGAAAGCCAAATCGGTCATCGAAATTTTTTGTCCCGGTGGTATGAGTCAGGTAGATACTTGGGACTACAAGCCCGAATTGGAACGCCGCAATGGTAAACCCTTTGATGCCGATGGAAAGTTGACTTTTTTTGCTTCGAAACCCGGTAATTGCCAAGGAAGTTTCTGGAAATTCCGTCAGCATGGCGAGAGCGGGTTATGGATGAGCGATTTGTTTCCGCGGTTGAGCAAGCATGTGGATGAGATTGCCTTTTTGCATGCGATGCAAAGCAAATCGGCTTTGCATGGTCCAGCGATGTTCATGATGAACAGTGGCTTCACGCGTCCCGGCTTTCCCAGCATGGGTTCATGGGTCACTTATGGTCTTGGCAGCATGAATGAAGACTTACCCGCTTTTGTCGTATTGCCCGACGCACGTGGTCTGCCTCCGGGGGGCGTGAGCAATTGGGGAGCTGGTTTTTTGCCTGCCGAATATCAGGGAACAACTCTGGAAGTTTCGCCCGATAAGCCCCCGATCCATGACCTTTTCCCCAGCGAAAAATATCAGGCTCCGCCCGCTGCGGAGAGGGCTTCTCAAAATTTTCTCGACTTCCTGAACCAAGAGCATCGTGCACGAAGAGGTGAGGAAGATTTAAATGCTCGAATTGCGACGTATGAGTTAGCGGCGAAATTGCAATTGAGCGCTCCGGAGGCGATGGATATCTCGCAGGAATCGAAAGCGACTCAAGAGCGATATGGGCTCTATCATCCGGAAGAAGGCTCCTTTGGTCGGCAATGTTTACTTGCGCGAAGATTGGTCGAACGCGGCGTTCGTTTCGTTCAACTTTTTTGTGGTGCCGAAAATACAACGGCAAAAAAGATTCGTCCTAATTGGGACTCGCATGAGGATCTTCCTCGGGACCATGGCTATTGGGGAGCCGTTCTGGATGGTGGTGTCTCTGCATTGCTGGCGGATCTAAAAGAGAGAGGATTACTCAATAGCACCTTGGTGATTTGCACGACGGAGTTTGGTCGGCAGCCTGCGGCACAGGGAGGAAAAGGGCGTGACCACAATGCGGGTGCCTTTACAGCTTGGATGGCAGGCGGTGGAGTCCTGGGAGGTGCCCGATACGGGGCGACCGATGAACTTGGTTATCAGGCGGCTGAGCATCCGTTGTATTGTTATGATTTACATGCTACAGCGCTGCATCTTCTTGGCGTAGACCATGAAAAGCTGACCTATTACAACAACGGAATTCAGCGGCGATTAACCGATGTGCACGGGCATGTCATTCGCGATATTTTGCGTTGAGCCAATGATCCAATAAAAACGTCTTGGGGCTTTCTCGTTCCTTGTTACGGCTCATTTTTTGACGGCTTCGCGCGGATGATAAATGGCAAAGGCTAACAAATTCTTCCGGAAACAGTGGCACCGATCAAAAGGGGTCGTGAAAACCGAAACCGCTGCTAATGCTTAGACAGACGAGAAAAAAACGACCCTGAAAACCGTACGATAGTGGGGTTTCCAGGGTTCCTCAATGAGAATTATATGGAATTTAACATCCGTAATAGGTAAATTCAAAATGTCTTCGAGTAAATTCTTGCTCGGCAAAGTCTCACTATCCGTTTACACCTTTCCTTTTCACTTCTCGCCGTGGGCACATCGGATTGAATCGTGGCCAGGCAAAAGATTGTGGAGTTACAGCTTTATGTCTTTTTCCAAGAAGATTGCATCGCGGCTTTATAAGTTCCGGTACAAAGCGAAGGTGCAACAGGCCCAACGATCATTGAAGCAGGGCTCCCATCGTTTTGGCATCGAACGCTTGGAAGAGCGCCAGTTGATGGCGGCCGATTTTGTTCCAGGAGAGATACTCGTTCAATACCAGCCGGATGTGACTCCCGAGATGCGCGCTCAGATGCGACCGGCTGGGGCCATTGTCCTTGAGACTATCCACACCGCAATGATGCAACGCAGCGGTGCAGGGGTCATCGAACAAATTAAACTTGGACCGAGTACTTCTGTCGCTGATGCAGTCACTTTGTTCAGTCAACAGAATGGCGTTGTGGTGGCGGAGCCAAACTATGTTTACGACTTAACGGTCGTCTCGAATGACCCGCTATACACGAACGGCTCTCTGTGGGGTATGTATGGCGATGATGCTTCTATTTCCCCGGGTGTCCCCGCTAATGGCTTTGGTAGTCAAGCGGAGAAAGCTTGGAATAACGATCAAACCGGCTCCTCCAATGTTTATGTTGGAATCATCGACACCGGTATACAATGGAATCATCCTGACTTGATCGACAACATGTGGACGAATCCCTTCGATCCGGTAGACGGCATCGACAATGATGGCAACGGATACATTGATGACACTCAGGGCTGGGACTTTGCCAAAAACGATAACTCCATTTTTGACAATCCGAGCGATGATAGTCACGGGACGCATGTGGCAGGTACGATTGGTGGCACGGGGGGCAATTCCACGGGCGTAGCAGGTGTCAATTGGGATGTGACGATGATCCCCTTGAGGATTTTTTATCCGTTCTCGATGAACCAGACGATCAAGGCTTACGATTATCTTACCGATTTAAAAATACGGCATAGTTTAGATGTGGTGGCCAGCAATAATTCCTGGCGAGGTTACGGTTATAGCGCTCTGCTTCATGCGGCCATCAACCGTGGAGCGAAAGCGGATATCTTGATGGTGGGTGCCGCCGCCAATGATTCCAACAACAACGATACCAACCCAGCATATCCAGCGTCCTATAACACGCTCAACAACGCCGTCGATCCTTCGACGGGCAACATTGTAGAAACTGCAGCGACTTATGATGGTGTCATCTCTGTAGCTGCGACTGACAGCGGTGGAAATATGGCAGGCTTCTCCAACTTCGGCGCCACCTCGGTCGATATTGGTGCGCCCGGTGTTGGCATAGTGTCCACCTATCCGACCAACACATACAATACCCTGAGTGGAACATCGATGGCCGCACCCCACGTGGCCGGCGCAGCTGCCTTGTACAAATCGGTCCATCCGACTGCCAATGCGAAAGATATACGCTTGGCAATTCTGCAAGGTGCCCGTCCCACATCCTCGCTGACGAATCGGGTTGCCACCGGCGGACGCTTGGACGTTGCGGCGGCTTTGGCTATTCCTCCGAAACCCGATATCTTCATCGGCGACTCTTCCGTACTCGAAGGGGATTCAGGCATCACGCAAATGCAGTTTACTGTGTCGCTGTCTAATTCCACCAGCGGTGTTGTTGCTGTGGACTTTCGAACGCGGCAAGATACAGCGACAGCGGGAATCGATTACATTTCCAACACGGGCACTCTAATTTTTAATCCGGGTGAAACCTCGCAAACGATCATTGTCGATGTGATTGGAGATTTAACTGTCGAGCCGATCGAGCGATTCTTCGTGGACATCTTGAACGCCACCAACGGCATTATCATAGACCCCTTGGCCATTGGTACGATTTTTTCAGAAGACCTACCCAAAGCATCCGTTGCGGACGTTTCTATTGTGGAAGGAAATAGCGGTGTCAAAGCTCTGTATTTTACTATAACACTGAGCGAAACTCACTCCGAAAACGTTTCGATGCTCTATCGAACCGTCGATGGCACTGCCAAGTCGGGGAGCGATTACCGCGGTGTCAACGGGATTCTGGTCATCCCAGCGGGAGCCCAAACGGGAACCATTCGTGTTGATATCCTAGGTGATACCATTATCGAGGATCATGAAATCTTCTATCTTGAACTCGAGGCGGCCGCTCAAGCCGACCTTCTCGATAGTACCGCTATCGCCACGATCCGCAACGACGATACAGAGCAGGGACTAACTATTTCCGATAGCCGCACCAGCGAAGGAAACAGCGGCCGCAAGAGCATGTTCTTCTCGATCTCACTTGCTCAGCCGTCTACCAGTTTCGTCACGATTCACTACGCGACGGTAAATGGATCGGCAACGACCGCCGATCGGGACTATTTGGCCGTTTCGGGACAAGTTTCCATTCGACCCGGAGGTCAATCGGCCATCATCGAAGTTCCAATCCTCGGTGATCGTAAAGTCGAAACGGATGAAAACTTTTTTGTGCAATTGGTACGCGCCTTTGGCGCGGTGATTTCCGTTGGTGTGGCCGAAGGGACGATCGTCAACGATGATGTTGGCAGAGCTCTGCCTCCCGTTCTCCCCAATGGATTCGGTGCCTTATCCGATTCGGGTAGTGGATCATCCGGTTCAGCTCTCGGACTTATGTCGGGATCATCCAGCTCCGCTGCGATTTCGACTACACCCCCCAGCCGTCAACCGTTTATTTCCGGTAGCCCAGTAAGCTCTCCGGTTTTCGGTCCGCGGCGAGTTGCTTCCGTCAATATGACTCAGGCTCTAGCGTTGGGTGGCCCGATTGGACCGCGTACCTCCGACTCCTTTGCTTCGGCAGTCGATCTCGCTTTGGTCGCACTTTTGAAGGACAATGAGCGTATGCTTCGCTTGCGATAAACGTAATCTGAAGCCACAAGCTCTCCGTTCGGAGTCGACCGGCACGTGTGCCGGTCATGGGTTGGCCTGTGCCATGATGCGTACACAGTACACGTACACAGTACACGTACAATTGTACGTGTACTTTTCTATTGCGAACGACTAGCCGATATTCGACGCTTCGGTCGATGCGTTGTGTAAAATCCAGTGGCTGGAAGCCTATCTTGGCGGCGTACGGGCACAGCAGTCCCGCACAGTCCTATCCCCCAACTACTGAACTGATGACCCTATTTTGTCATAACCGAATCGTCAAACGCTTCCGAATGGTCTACAATGGGGTCTCTTCGAACAAGACTTACCTTCCTGGACTGTCCGCTATTCCAAGCCTTATCCGTTTCTCTCCGTGAATCATTTGATTTCAATTCCGTTTGATTTGTCGAGTTGCAAAATGAGCCAGCTTAACCGTTTTCTTTTGGCCATAGCGTCTTTCATTGCGTTTCTAGCAAGCCATCCATTGAATGACTCGGTGCGGGGAGAGAACCCGAATACACTGCATCAATTTGAAACCCTTCCACTGACGGATGTGTATTATTCCGAGGGTGTTGGCGTTGGAGATATCAACGGTGACAGCATCAATGATATTGTTTATGGTCCGCACTGGTATGCTGGGCCCGACTATAAAAACGTTTCTGAGTTCTATCCTGCCAAGCCGCAGAACCGGGAAGGTTATGCGGATAACTTTTTCAATTGGATCTACGATTTTGATGGGGATGGCGCCAATGACATATTTGTCGTGGGCTTCCCAGGCACCCCCGCTCATGTTCACCAAAATCCCGGCAAAACGAAACGGGCTTGGATCAAACACCAAGTATTCGACTCGGTTTCCAATGAATCGCCACACTTTACTCAACTCGTTGGCGACCAGACACCCGAACTCGTCTGTACGCGCGATGGATTTTTTGGCTTTGCCACGATCGATAAAAACAGTCCGTTTGAGTCCTGGAAGTTTCATGCTGTTAGCGAGCAAGTCACTGACAAACGCTTCGGACATGGTCTTGGAGTAGGGGATATCAACGGTGACGGACGACTGGACATCGTGCACTCCAAAGGTTGGTTGGAGCAACCTGCTGAGAATGCAACAACGGTTCGCTGGAAACCTCATGCCGCAGCGCTGAGTTCTGCCTACGGCGGCGCGGAGATGCTGGTTTATGATGTGGATGGCGATGGCTTGAATGATGTGATCACCAGCGAAGCCGCTCACGATTTCGGACTCTCTTGGTATCAACAAAAACGTAGTGCGACAGATACGACTTTCGAACGCCAGGTGATCATGGGTAGCCATCCATCGGAAAACAAATATGGCGTTGTCTTCTCGGAACTGCATTCCGTCCAATTGGCAGACATCGACGAAGATGGTCTCCAGGATATCGTTACTGGCAAAACGTTTTACTCCCATCATCGCCAAAGCCCGATGTGGGATGCTGGGGCGGTGGTCTACTATTTCGCCCTGCGAAGAAACAAAGATGGAGTCGATTGGCTCCCCTATCAGGCCGCAGCCGACACCGGTATCGGCCGACAACTTGTAGTCACCGATATCAATAACGATAAGAAAGTGGATATCGCTGTAGGAGGCATGAAGGGAGCCTTCGTGCTGAATCATGTCGATAAAGCGGTGGACGAAACGACTTGGAAGTCGGCGCAGCCCAAGCTATTCACAGGAAAGAAATTACCTTCAATCAAGAATGCGATTTCGCATCGCGGCCCTAAAGCTAGTTTGGGGCGAGCGACAGGCAAAATGAAAAACGCGATCGAAGGCGAATCGCTCACCGTGAAAGTATCTGCAGGTGGCGCGGCTCCTCAGGGAATGGGTGGTTTCCCGGACGATACCTGGAGCGGTGATTCGCATCTGTGGTGGACAGGGGCCAAACCCGGTGACAAACTGACTACAACCCTAGCCGGCAATGCCAAGTCCGATACGTTGCAACTGGTGTTAACCTGTGCTGTGGATTATGGCATCGTACAACTTTCACTTGATGGACAGCCCCTCGGCGACCCGATCGATCTCTATCATCCCCAAGTCATTACGACCGGAGTACTCACCTTCAAGGATGTCAAATTATCTGACAAAGACCAACATGAATTGGGAATCGAAGTTTTAGGGGCGAATCCGAAAGCTGCGAAAGCCTATATGGTGGGCATCGATTGGGTCCGTTTAGTCAATGCGGCAGAGATGGAAGCAGCACCCGCTGATGAAGAGGTGGACTCACACCTTCCTCTATCGGCGGACGGTCGACCTTTGAATCTCGATTTTGAAAAAGGTACGTTAGAAGACTGGGTTGCCGAAGGGACTGCGTTTGCAGGTCAACCCATTGAAGGCGATGCGGTCGCTGAACGTCGCAAAGATATGAGCAGTCAACATCAGGGAAAATTTTGGATCGGAGGATTCGAAAAATTACAAGATGCTGCGGTGGGAACACTGACGAGTGTGCCCTTTGAAGTCACCCATCCTTACGCGAGCTTTCTCGCCAATGGTGGAGCGGAGAGTTCAACGCGTGTGGAATTGGTACTGCAGGAGGGCAATAAGGTTGTTTACCAAATCGCGGGACAAGAAATCGAAAACCTGCGACAAGTCTACGTCGATCTAAAACCCTATCAAGGGAAAATGCTCAAGGTTCGCTTGATCGATGAATCGAAGAATGGTTGGGGCCATCTCAACTTTGATAATTTCCGCTTTCATAAAACGCCTCCCAAAAAACTAACACCTGCTGGCACAACGATGGTGCCGGACGAATATCCACTTGCCAAAGTTAACGCCGCGGAGGCTGCTGCGGCGATGAAGGTGCCCGAAGGATTTCGTGTAGCCGTTGCGGCTGCAGAACCCGAGGTGATGCAACCGATCGCGATGGCCCTAGACGATCGCGGCCGCGTTTGGATTGCGGAGGCCTACGAATATCCGATACGAGCCAAAGAAGAGAAAGGCCGAGATCGAATCTTGATTTTCGAAGATACCAACGGCGATGGAACTCTTGATTCGCGAAAAATCTTTACTGAAGGCTTGAATCTTGTCAGTGGACTTGAAGTTGGCTTCGGCGGAGTTTGGGTGGGCGCAGCTCCCTATTTAATGTTTATCCCAGACCGCAATGGCGATGATAAACCCGATAGCGAACCGGAGATCCTATTAGATGGCTGGGGTTATCAGGACACTCATGAAACACTCAATGCGTTTATTTGGGGACCCGATGGTTGGCTTTATGGTTGCCATGGTGTTTTCACCTACTCTCGCGTCGGAAAACCAGGATGCAAAGACGCAGAACGTCAGCCGATCAATGCGGGGGTTTGGCGCTATCATCCCACCCGGCATATTTTCGAAGTCTTTGCGCATGGAACCAGCAACCCGTGGGGCGTTGATTTTAATGATTACGGCGATACCTTCATTACGGCCTGCGTTATTCCACACTTGTATCACATGATCGATGGTGGCCGTTACATTCGACAAGCGGGAAATCATTTCAATCCGCATACCTATAAAGACATTGATACCATCGCGGATCATCTGCATTATCTTGGGGCTACACCTCACAGTGGCAATAGCAAATCCGATGCGGCTGGAGGTGGTCATGCTCATTGTGGAGCGATGATTTATCTCGGAGGCAAATGGCCCGAGAAGTATCGAAACCAACTCTTTTTCAATAACATTCATGGGCAACGCTTGAATGTCGATGCCCTAAAGCCCGATGGTTCCGGTTATGTGGGAACCCATGAACCTGACTTTCTATTGACGGGCGACCAAGCCTCACAGATTCTCAATTTACGATATGGACCGGATGGCAATGCGTGGATGATTGATTGGTACGATATGCAAGCTTGCCATCGTACCGAGGTCGCTGTGCATGATCGAAGCAATGGCCGAATTTACAAAATCATTTACGGCGAAAGTGAATCGGGAACCGATTTAACCCAACTGAGCGATACCGCTTTGGCTGAATTGGTTCTCCATCCCAACGATTGGTTTGTACGCCACTCTCGGCGATTATTGCAGGAACATTTCACAGCCGGCAAACTCGATCCAGCCGCGCGGGCTCGACTGGAACAAATCGCGACCAGTGACGAAGCCGATACCCGAATACTGCGAGCTGCCTGGGCACTGCATGTCACAGGTGGTGTCAGCGATACGCTCACCCAAAGCTTGCTAGGACATAAAAGTCCCTATGTACGAAACTGGGCCATTCGCTTGAAAATGGAAAATCAGTCTCAGGCTACCGACACGGCTTGGCTAGCTACCCTGAGTCAAGTTGCGGCAAACGATGATTCTCCGATTGTACGTCAAGCGATCGCTTCCGCCGTACAGCGACTCCCCTCAGAAAGCCGCTGGTCTATTTTAGAGGAACTCTGTCAACACGCCATTGATGCCGACGATCATAACTTGCCCTTGCTCTATTGGTACGCAGCCGAGCCTTTAGCGGAACTTGATCCGACCCGCGCTTTGGCATTCGGACTATCGGCTGGCGAGAAGATTCCGTTGCTGCGTGAATTCATGCTGCGGCGCATTGGTAGTTCCAGTGCAGATCAAGCTTTGGAGGTATTGGTCGCAGGCTTAGGCAAAGCTGAACAATCCAATTTGCACAAGACTTTTTTGGTCGCCATTCGATCGGCCCTAAAGGGACAGCGCAAAGTGACCGCTCCGGCTGCCTGGAGAGAAGTTTATGAAAAGTTGGCCAAGTCCACCGATCCAGAAGTGGTGCTGCAAGCGACAGCCCTCGGTGTAACATTTGGTGATCAAGCTGCGATGAATGCGATGCGAGCATCGATTACCGATTCAAAACAATCCGTAAAGGATCGACGTCTCGCGCTGGAGTCCTTAATCGAGGCCAAAGATCCACAGCTGGTAGATACCCTATTGCAACTGACATCGGATATGACCTTAGCCGATATTGCGATTCGAGGCCTAGCTAGCTATGACAGTCCCAAAACGGCCGCTGTGCTCCTGGCCGGCTATACGAAATTCAGCCCCGAATTGAAGCGGCAAGCGTTGGCTACACTGTGCGCTCGCAGCAATTCGGCGCTAGATCTGCTCAAAGCGATTGAAAATAAACAGATCGCAAATACCGATTTGACCGCCGATCTCGTTCGCCAATTGCAATATCTCAAAAACGAAGCCATCGATAAGTCACTGGGCAGAGTCTGGGGAACCGTTCGGCAAAGTCCAGAAGAAAAACTCAAGATGATTGCCGAGTATAAATCGTTAGTCGCATCAACTTCTCAAACGAACCCGGACCTTCCATTAGGTCGAGCCATTTTTGCTCAAACATGCGGCAAGTGTCATGTTTTGTATGGTGTGGGGAGCCAAATCGGGCCCGATCTTACCGGTTCCAACCGCTCCGATTTGGATTATCTTTTGAGCAACATCATCGACCCTAGTTCGGTGATGGCGAAGGAATACCAGCCTACCATTATTCTCACCGAAGATGGACGTGTTGTCACAGGGCTTGTCAAAGCCGAAGATGAAAAGACCATCACCCTGCAAGGAACCGACTCGCTGATCGTGCTGCCCAAAGATGAAATTCAGGAACGGCAACTGAGCGATAAATCGATGATGCCCGATGATCAATTGAAACAGTTCAATGAGCATCAAATACGATCGCTTATCGCCTACCTTTCAGCCAAGTCGCAGACACCGATGAAAGCGATGCCCGAGAATACTTCGACTTTATTCAACGGTAGCGACTTGAAAGGTTGGTCCGGCACCGAAGGCCTCTGGTCGGTCGAGCAAGGTGGAATCGTCGGACGCACCGAAGGACTAGATCGCAATGAATGGCTGGTGAGCGATTTGGAAGTGGGCGATTTTCGATTATCGTTGGAAGTGTTGTTGGTCAAAAACGATGGCAATAGCGGCATTCAATTCCGCAGCCAAGCGGAGAAAGGCGAAGTGAGTGGCTACCAAGCAGACGTTGGCGCAGGATGGTGGGGCAAACTTTACGAGGAACATGGTAGAGCGCTGCTGTGGGACAAATCGGGCGAAGAATTCGTGAAGCCTGGCGAATGGAACAAATATGAAATTGTCGCTCAAGGCGACCATATCCGAACGTTTATCAATGGCCAACCTTGCGTCGACCTCAAAGATCCCAAAGGCAAAAAGAAGGGCATCCTGGCTTTGCAACTCCACTCCGGCGGGAAGACGGAAGTGCGATTCCGAAATCTCCGTTTGCAATTACTGGCCGAATGACGGCAGAGAGGTCAAAAAACCCCAAAACCACTCGCCTAAATAAACCACTCAGTCCGAGGGGGCTTGGTGTCGATCATACCGAATGTAGCGGTAGGTTCGCAGCGTCCAAAGTGCCAAGTACCCTTTCTCCCCGAAAAACCCCGGAAGTAGCGATGCTCTGCTGCATGGCATTCTAGATTTCCAGCAATCACCGCTGGCATGTAGGCGCTTCATGGCTGGGCATGATTGCCAGCTAACTGTTTCATTATGGGGGGGTGTTCGGCATGTTTCGTTTTTTCTCTGGTTCGCGATCCGACGTATTTGAGTCACGGAGAAAGAAGCAAGAAGTATGGAAAACGGTACGGCGCGTGATGGATCGGCATGCTGCCGACAAAATGCCCGCCAGCGGGGAGAGTCGGGCCGAAGAACGACATCCATTTTCTGTACCGGTACTGATTAAAGGCTTTCGAACGGATTCCGACTGCACGCCTGGAATTGGTATCTCCAAGAATATTTCAGATGATGGTCTGTGTGTGTTGTGCCCTTTTGAAGTTACGACCGAGAGTTTTGTTTGCGTTGTATGGGATGAGAAACCCCTGGCATTCATTGGCTCGTTTCGGCGGTCGACTTACGCCGGGGGTGGTTATTGGGAGGTAGGTATTGAGTTCCAGGAACTCACCTCGGTAAGCGACTGGGGAACGCTTCGCTTAATGGCAAATACCTTAAATCCAAACTCGCTGTAGTCTGCCCGCGGGGCAATCGATCTAGGATTAGTACTGGGTGCTGATTCAATCGCTCGGGCTGTCTCTAACCTCTTGCCATCGTCGTAATTCGCTAGATCTTCCATATTAGAATCACGGCAGCAATCCGTTGCGGGCAGTTGCTTGTTCCGTTGAGACATTACGATGGTGATGGACTGTCATTTTAAGAAATTCGATAACTGTTCAAGTTGATCCGTTCCGATGAAATCGACGGACTCTTCGCGAAGTACTTTCCAAAGCGCTTCATTCTCTGGGGTAGCCCAGAATCGTAATTGAGCGCCGCTGGCGTGAACGCGACTCACATAGTCGCGCAGTTTTTGACGCTCCTCTGCACTGATGGCACCGGACCCCACATAGCGGAAATGCAGCCTCCAATTGTCGCTGATCCATGGCATCAGGGCTGGGTCTATTTTGTTTTGAAGATCTTTAAGTCTTCCATCAAGGAATACCAAACGGGATTGATCCTTCGCAATGAGATCTATGGGCCGATTGCCACTTATGATGATCTTCAGAGAGGGTGTCGGCATCTGGGCAGATGCCTGTAGCATAGTTCGGTACTTTTCCAAGAGTTTTTTGAGTGCCTCATACGTAGCTGCTCCTTCGCTTTTGAAATCGATCAAAAGTACCAGTGTCTCGCCGTTTGAAAATAGTTTTTCGGAGTTTTGATTGAAGCGCTCGAGCAGGGGATCGAGATACATATTTTCTAGCCGGCGTTTTGGATCAACATCCGACCGATCGTGCGCCACGCAAAGTTGACCATCCACCAACCAGACATCCGTTTCGATGGAAGCAAATCCCAAAGCGAGCGAATCGGTTAGAGGGCTAGGCTGTTCATAATCATTGTGCGCATGGCTGTGAGCGAGGTAGGGAGGCAACTGCTTCTCTTCTTGGCTTCTCAGCCCATGGGAAGAGCTATCCAGGAGCGCTGCAACGAGGAAACTCCAAACGACAGCATAGAGCGGTAGAGATCTGAACACTTGGCGAGTTCTCCAGAAAGTTAGCCCGAGATATTGGATTCCAGGAAAAAAGGCCGGAGGGTTACTTATGGCCAAAAATCGCGGGTCATTTCAGGGTAGAGCTTGATGAAAATCTCCTCCACCACTTGAAAAGCGAGGACCCGGCATGCCATCCTATACATTACCCGCCGGCTGAAAATCTACGTATAGAACAGCCTTACACCTATCCCCAAACATTCTTCTGATAGCTTATTCATTCTGGGTACTGCAACAATGCATTATGCTTTCGCTCGATCGATGAAAAAACTTTTTTACTTCTCCGGTTGCCTCTCTTTAATATGCCCAAGCTTATTACTATGTCCAAGCGTAATTGGACAAGAGAAAACGGCTGGTGTTTACGAACAGACCGTCGAGGTGATGAAATCGGTCGTTTCAACGGCCGTCAATACCGAAGCGCCGGTGAACTATAGCCAGCTCCTGACCAATGGTCCCAAGGCTAAATGGATTTGGGGGGAAAATGAGAATCGCAATTATTTCTTCACCAAGAAATTTAAGACGACCGATGTTCGTCGTGCCATCCTTGCCTCCTCGGGCGACAACTTTCACAGAGTGTTGCTCAATGGTAACGCTGTAGGACAAAGCGATAACTGGTCGGAAGCGATGCAGGCCGATGTGACGCTGTTACTGCTGAAATCGGGTGACAACGAAATTGTTGTCGACGCAAAAAACGAGGGTGGCCCAGCAGGTTTTGTGCTCAAGCTGGTGCTCGAGGATAGCAAAGGAAACATTACAACGATCGAGAGCGATGAGAGCTGGAACGTCGGCAATCGCCGCAACGCAACCGCACCGGGTGCGATACGCACTGTTGCCAATTACGGTGACCAACCTTGGGGCACGGTATTTGATAATGTGGCCATCAACCCATCAAAAGGTGACTTTCTGGTTCCAGATGGATTTCAGGTGGAAAAGATTTTCACCGTACCTCGTGATGAACTCGGCTCCTGGGTCTGCATCACATCGGACAACAAAGGCCGTTTGATTGTAAGCGACCAAGAGAACAAAGGTCTTTGCCGTATCACTCCAGCGCCGATTGGCAGTTCGGAAAAATCAAAGGTTGAAAAGCTTAATGTGCCGATGTCGGGTGCCCAAGGCCTGCTCTACGCATTCGACAGTTTGTACGTCTGTGCCAACGGTGGACCTGGCAGTGGGCTTTATCGACTCAAGGATACCGATGGTGACGATCAGTACGATCAAGTCACCAAGCTGATGGCTCTGCGTGGCGGTGGAGAGCATGGACCGCACGCCTTGAGACTCAGTCCAGATGGCAAGTCGATTTATGTGTGCAGCGGCAATCATACGTTGCCTCCGATGGACCGAAAGCTGAATACCCAACCGCAAACGATGGGTGGTCCGCGGGCTGAGCAAATCGAAGCCACTCTTCCAGAAGGCATGACCAGTCGTATCGCACCGGTTTGGGACGAAGACCTGCTTTTGCCTCGACAGTGGGATGCCAATGGCCATGCTGCGGGAATCCTGGCACCGGGTGGCTGGATTGCCAAAACAGATCCAGAGGGCAAAACATGGGAAATGGTTAGTATTGGCTATCGAAACCAATATGATTTTGCTTTTAATGCCGATGGCGAAATGTTTGCGTACGATGCGGATATGGAATGGGACTTGGGTTCTCCTTGGTATCGCCCTACACGCGTGGTCCACGCAACCAGCGGCAGTGAATTTGGCTGGAGGAGCGGTACTGGCAAATGGCCCGCTTATTATGTCGATAGCCTTCCTGAATTGGTTAACATCGGGCCTGGTTCACCGGTAGGAGTCGACTTCGGATACGGTACGAAGTTCCCCGAAAAGTATCAGAAGGCTCTGTATATCTGCGACTGGACATTCGGAACGATGTACGCGATTCACATCGAACCGTCCGGAGCGAGCTACACAGCGACCAAAGAGGAATTTGTGGCTCGTACACCGCTTCCTTTAACCGATGTCACTGTTGGTAAAGATGGCGCACTTTATTTCACGATTGGCGGACGCGGGACACAGTCAGAACTTTATCGCGTCACCTATGTCGGCAAGGAATCGACCGTAGCCTGCGATCCACGCGACAAGTCTGGAGCTGAAGTACGGGCGCTGCGGCATAAACTTGAGGAACAACATCATGCTCAGCCAACGCAAGACCGAGAAGCCGCTGCGGGCTTAGCTGAAATCTCTCGCTTCTTATTGCCCTATTTGAGCCATGAAGATCGACACATTCGATATGCGGCTCGTGTTGGTTTAGAGCGATTGCCACTGCGCGATTGGGCTACAGCCGTTCTTACCAGCACCGACATCAACACCAAGATCACTGGTGTCGTAGGTATCGCCCGTGTTGCGAGTGGCGATATGCGAGATGCTGCCATCGAAGCCCTTGATTCCCTGGACTGGACAAAACTCACCGATACGCAAAAGCTCGAAGCGGCTCGCGCTTATCAACTTGTCTTCATTCGCTTGGGCGCCATCACGGATACCCAACGACTTCAGTTACAGAATCGCCTTGGCCCGATCCTCCCAAGCGGAAGTGCCAAGCTGGATCGCGAACTGGCCATACTGAATGTTTTCTTGGAAACTCCCACGGCTCCAGGCATCATCACCGCGATGCTTGCCAAAGAGCGCTCGACTACCATCGATAAGCTCTCCAATGAAAACTTGGAGGAAGTGATTTCGCGCAATCGCGGGTATGGACAATCGATTGCTGCGATGTTAGCTAACCAACCTGACCTCGAGCAAATCCATATGGCCTTCACGTTGCGAAACCAAAAGACTGGCTGGACCGTTCAGCAACGCGAGACGTATTTCAAATGGTTTGAGAAGTCGATGAATTGGACCGGTGGTAATTCCTACAAAAAATTCTTGATGAATGCCAGCAACGATGCTTATGCCAACACCAACGATGTGGAACGGTTCCACCTCGAGGCGATTGGCGCTCGAAAATCGGCCCCAGTTCCCACAGATTTACCGAAACCAACCGGACCGGGCAAGGCTTACACCGTCGAGGAAATCCTGGCGAAAACCAGTGAGGGCTTGAAAGGCCGTAATTTTGAAAATGGGCGCAAGATGTATGCTGCTTCTCGCTGCATCGTCTGTCATCGCTATGGCAATGATGGTGGTGCAACCGGACCTGACCTAACGCAGGCAGCCGGTCGGTTTGCACTGAAGGACCTTGTCGAAGCTATCGTGGAACCGAGCCGTGTTATCTCGGATCAGTACAAGTCGACCATTATCGAAACCACGGATGGCGAAGTAGTCAATGGCCGAATCGTTCGCGATCAAGGTGACGAAATCACCATCGTGACCGATCCCGAGGATGCCACAAAGAGTGTGACGATCGCCAAGAGCGAGATCGCCCAGCAAAAAGCTTCGCCCGTTTCCTTGATGCCGAAGGAACTCATCAATACGCTCAACGAGCAGGAAGTGCTTGATCTTTTAGCCTATCTTTTGTCCAGGGGTAATCCCAACGATCCGGTGTTCAAGAAATAGCCGGCAGCGCACACGCTCGAACATCCTTTTTCAAGAAGGCCTTCTAGCTCGATATCGAACTAGAAGGCCTTTTATTTTGGTATGGCTTGCTGAGGCGTTCGAAGGGATGCTAGCTTCCTGCTATGATAGAGAGGAGGGTACAACTCCGTTTTCCATTTTTCAGGAATCGCTCTTGTGACAGCCAGTCGTATGATGTTTTTCATTGGGCTTGTGCCTTGGATGGGCCTGATGGTCTCATCTCTTCTAGCGCAGGAATCCGCATGGACCGAATTACTCGCTGAGGCCGATCAAGGCAACAAATCACTCGCTGAAGTGATTGCAACTCGTCCCAAGGACGCAGCGATCACCAGTGAATCCGACTTAGCAGCGATTGGACAATGGATCGGTCAACTCGACATTGATGCTCCAGCCCCTGCGTCGAATGCGATCGCAAATTATGAAGTACTGCTGAGTCTGTTAGTCGAGTTTGAACTTTCCGAACATCTTCTGATGGATTCACTTCCTGTTCAGCGTGCCATAGAAAGAAAGCTCGAACGCATCCTCCGACTCGAGAGCAACGAACTGAAGCCGCTGGAACTCGTTGCCATGAATTCACTGCGTTATCTTTTGATGACCAAATCCAGCAAGAGCGAAGGTCTTCTGTTGGATGTTGCGGAAAACAAGTATTTGCAGCAAAGTACTTACTGGTCAACGATCGTATACGTCATTCCCCAAACCAGTTCCGTTCGCAGATCGCTGCAAATCAGAATTTTCAGAGGGGAACCGATGGGGCGAGTTTCCGTGTCGATGGTTGAATTCGAGAATGTTCAAAATTTTGAAGATGCGAACTATCCGCATTTTCTCAATCGTCCCAGGGGAAATGAGATCGTCCGACAATGGCTATCACCCGATTTATCCAACGAGATGCAAGCCTTCGGCGCACCCAAGGCGGCCGCCATCAGTCTCGCTTTTTTGCAGAGTCCCGATTGGTTTGAGCTGGTTCGCTTGGCCTGCGAGCACTCGGATATGAATGTTGTCCTTGAGGGAGCCTGGGCCGGTGCGCGCCGCGCCGATGATGCTTCGATCGAACGACTGGTAACACTGTCGCAAGATGTTCGGTATAGCGCTACGGCGATCAACTATTTGAGGGAATTAAGTTTGGAAAGTCGCATACCTGCTGTAACAGAGAACCCTGACTTCGCAGCGCGAGCCGAACTTGCTAAATGGCTTTCTTATCCTACTGAGAAAGGGCGACCACCCGATAGCCTCGAAGTTATCGATACTCGCCGGATGACCTGGCCGCTTGAAGATGCGCCGGTTAACGTTTATCTGATTCAATTTTCGTACAAAGATCCCACTGGTTCTGCGGCGGACCAAGTGGACGTTGGATTTGTGGGGCCTATGACGTTTTGTCATTATGATATGAAAATGCTCAACCGTCCCAAGGAGGACATCTATGCCATTCATGTTTATAGGGAATTAGAATCTTATGCTTTAATCGAAAGTATCGATCTGGCTCAGCAGCCTGGCGATTTTGACTACATGCTTGCAACCTGGAAAAAAGAGCCTCTGGAGGCTCCCGAGATTATCTCGGTCGCCAAATTACAACCCTCGGTCGACTATCCTCGTCGTCTAATCGCTTTAGCCAAGGCTACAGTAGCAGGGGAAGAAGGATATGTTGTACTGGATGGCCCTCGTAGCAAATGGTACCCCAAGAAAGATCGAGTGGCCGACACACCTGAAACCACCCTGCTTATGATTCATCTCGGTCGACAGTTGCTCGGATTTTAGTTTGCGAAGGAAATACCAACTCGCGGCGCTTTGGTCTGCTCTGCTTTTTGTATCGCCAAAGCGGTTTCTTTCAATGGAAACCAGTAGGGCACCATCGCCGATAAGGGCTCTTGGGGCTGCTCGGAGAGAAATTGCAAAGCGACGGCGAGGTCGGCTGGTGCATAATTGTGCAAACCTTGAATCTGAATCATCCTCCTCACAATCTGTTCCGGAAGCAGCTTCAACTCGGGGACCGGAAAGACGGCTCCGACCAAAACGATTTCTCCACCGATACGCAGAGCGGGCAGCGCGATCTCGATAGCGCTAGTCGCGCCCGACAATTCCAGAGCTATGTCAAAGCCTTTCGTTCGCACGCTGCGTACAGCATCCTGTAAATCCTCTGGTGCGATCGCCAGATCGGCGCCAAACTGCCTTACCCATTCACGGCGTTTCTCCACAGGCTCCACGCATATTACACATGCTGCCCCGAGCCATTTGGCCATCGCGCAGGCGGTGACACCCAGCATACCGCCACCTAAGATGACCACATGACTTCCCTGCAGTGGTTTCTGTTCGGCCCAATTTCTTAGACCAAGTCGACTTGCGACTCCAGTTAAATTTCGGGCATTCCAATCCCGAAGCGGGCGGGTTCTTTGCAGAGCTCCTGCGACCGTAGCGGTTGCGCAATTGGCTGGACAAGCCACCGAATTTTCGATGTGCGACTCAACCCGAAAAATTGATGTTCGTGGTGCTAGAATCACGTATTCGGCCAAGCCACCTGTCAGTGCGCCGTGAACGTCGGTGGTTTCGTGGCCATACTTAACACTCTTCTCGCACTTCTGCGGCAGATCCCACTGGCAATAAGAGCATTGGCCACAATGGGCTACGATGGCCCAGGTCACCCGATCCCCTTCCTTCAAAAGCTCTTGAAAATAATCTTTGCGAGAATGTCCGTCGCCAAAATCGACAATGCTGCCGAGAATTTCATGACCTAGAATCGTAGGCGTCGAAACCTTCCTGCGGCCCGACAACGTGTGCAAATCACTGCCGCATAAGGTCGTGGCTAAAACTCGAACCAAGACTTCTCCCGGCTGTAGAGGACGAACCTCCATCTGTTCATATCGTAAAGGTCGATCACTAGACTCGAATATAATGGCTTGAGACAACACGAGAACAGAATCCTATTGAATAGATCCATCGTAAACATGTTGAAGTATAACCGACAGAAGGTTGTCTGTAACTGCTGCAAACATATCGATGCAGCTCATGTTGGCGTGTTATTGCCAGACTCAGACATCGGGCTTGAGCTATTGATCAAAAGTACCCAGCCGCACAGAGTACACACTAAGCCGATACATACGATCCAGATGCCAATATTGGAAAAGAAATCGAGATGAATCATATCACTGGATAGATAACCCTTGCCAAACATGACCAGGACGTAGGCTAAATAACCAAAAGCGTCCGCCAAATAAAGCAGATAGCCAATATTACCTTGATCTTTGGTCATGGCTATCAACCGTTCGAAGATCGTCGTATGGACAGCCACGTAGGGAAGATATAAACCTAAACCGATGAGAACCATGAAGACAAAGCCATTCAATTGCGCGGGGACTCGCAACAAGATGGCCGCTGCAACCATTACAAAACCGAAGCTCGAAACGAGGATCGCATACGAGAATCCTCGCCGATTATCGCTGATCACAATCGCTAGTCCGTTGATAATCATCACACCCGCTGCGACGATCATTTCAGAATACGTGAACATGCTTGGAACAACTGAGAAGCCTAGGCCTTCCCATAGTTCTTTAGAAAAATCGGCTCGCAGGCTTCGCAGAATCGTCACCAATAAATACATCATGACCAGCAGTATGAGCCCGGCCGCATAACGCTGAAAAAACTCCAGTCGCTGCTTGCCATTCATGGGGACTCGCTTCGTACGAGCCACTTCATCGTGTTCCGACGGCTTGGGAATCTGTGTTAACATCCAGACAAAGATCAATAAGGGTAAAATAAATAGAGCTCCAGCGCTGAAGGGCATCCAGTACAGCGGGACATCTTGATCGAGCAGAAACTGTCCAACAGACTTAGTCACACCATCGGCCAGAATAAAGCTTGCACATAATCCAGCGCTCAGTGCCTCGGTGACTCGTCTTCCTTCAAGAAACCCCAAGACCAGTCCAAAGACCATGCCTAGCGGTAAGCCATTGAGGAACAGAAACAAGAAATTCCAAGGCGATGGTGTAAGTCCAAAAAGCAAAAGTGCAATCTCAGCAATTCCGATGAGAATCAGTATGGCCATTGCTCGCTTCTCTGCAGTCATTTCGGCAATGACTTTGATACCTACGAATTTCGAGATCATGTAGCCGATCACCTGGGCGCTAACATACAGCGCTTTTTGATCCACTCTCATCCACTCGTCTATCAGCGTTACCGTTCCTTCGTAGGAGGCTGCCGTAAAAGGCTTGCGAAAGGCATACATACAGAAGTACGTACCAAATGCCGCGATGATTGCCCAAATCGAAGCCAGATAGGGATTGGAAAGAAAGCCCGTACCAGCGCTAGGGCCTGTACCAACACTGGGAACAGATCGACTCTGAATTGGATTCGGCTCGGCGACCATAGCTAATCCTGTAAAAGCGGTAAACGAACTGGGTCCGCATTATAGTTCACTCGACGGATTCCGATGTTAAACTTTCATGAGACTAGGTTCAAAAGATTGGCGAACTGTGATAAATTTTTGCAAGTGATTTCTACGGAGAATATGGTCTCATCGCGAGGGGTGAAAGCGTGGCGGGAGCAACGGTCGATCGGATTTTGGAAATGTTTGCCCAGCGTGGCGGATCGAATTATGGCGGCGAAGCGGTGACCCAACAGCAGCACGCTCTTCAAGCGGCGCACTTCGCTGAGAAAACCGGTGCGGATGCCGCCTTGATCACGGCGGCCTTATTGCATGATGTTGGCCATCTGTTGCACGATCTTCCCGAGGATGCTCCCGACCAGGGAATCGATGACGCTCACGAAGAGCTCGCCGCTCGGTGGCTAGCAGGAAAATTCCCTGACTCCGTTGTTGCACCCGTGCAATTGCACGTCACAGCGAAACGTTATCTCTGTTCGACAGATCCGCAATATCTGAAGCATCTGAGTGGCCCTTCCATACAGAGCCTAAAATTGCAAGGTGGCCTGATGACCGGCGAGGAACTGGAAGCTTTTCGTCATCATCCCCATTTTGAATCAGCGGTTCGTCTTCGTCGTTGGGATGAAGCGGCTAAGGATCCTCAGATGCAAACCCCGACGCTGGAACATTTTGCCATCTATATGCGTCAAGTTGCCTTGTAGTTGACGGTGAGCCGGAAGGCACAAATTAGCTTGCTTTTGGGCGCGCAAATCGGTGATTTTTGAGGGTTTTCGTCGATTTCTCGCAATTCTGGACGCCCGCGAATATAATAAGTCTTTTGGCATGAATATCTCCAGGAGGGAGTTTCAGGAACGCTCCCGCACAGGTTTTTTCGTTGAACCAAACCCGCTCCTACCTGTCGACATTTCGGCGCGAATCGCTGAGATCCTATTTTGAATCTTCGCCGACAATACGTTTGTTGCGGGCGGATTCTGCACCGCTGGTTATCGACTTCTTGCAACAGGTTTTCAAAACGAGCGAATCGATCACTGTCGGCCAAGCCGAATTGCGATCCCGTCTCACGATGTATCAGGAAGAGTTGCATGAATCGGATCCCCAGTTGCTCACTGGAGCGGCCGAACGTTATTTGGCCCAGTGGGTCGACCAGGGTTGGCTGCAGCGTTTCCTGGAGGCTAGTTCCAATGAGCCTCAATTTCAATTGACTCGCTATGCCGAAGAAGTGATCCGATTTCTTGACACCGTCATGACTCAGGGAAAGGAGTTGGTTGGTACAGAAAGTCGTTTGCGCATGGTGATCGATACGCTTGACGATATCGTGCGTGGTGCTTCGGCCGATCCGACGCAACGTCTGGACTATTTGCGCGCACAGCGGGCTGCGATCGACGAAGAGATACTAGCCATTGAATCGGGGAAATCGGTCCAGGTGTATCGTCCATCGCAGATTCGTGAGCGATTTCAAACCGCGATGAAGTTGCTGAAGGACTTACAAGCGGACTTTCGTGCGGTTGAAGAAAATTTTCATCGCATCGCTCGTAACGTGCAGCAGAGGCAAGCGACAGGTATTGAGACTCGCGGTGGTATTTTAGGCTTTGCGCTCGATGCGGAAGACTTGATGAAAAATCGCGATGAGGGAATCAGCTTTTATGCCTTCGTCCGATTTTTATTCTCGCCTGCTCAGCAAACCGCCTTGATAAAGAACATCGAGGAGATACAAAAACTTGAGGCTCTGGCGCAGCAAGATGAATCCCTGGCGCATTTGCGGAAGATGGTACCATCCTTGCTGGCTGAAGCGCATAAAGTGATGCGCACCAATGCGAGACTTTCTACAACGCTCCGCAGACTACTGGATGCGAAAGCGGCAGCGGAGAGGGTGCGTTTAGCCAATCTACTCAAAGATATTCGTCAATTGGCATTGAAGATTGGCGGGGTACCCGAGGGTGAGGTTGTCCAGCTAGCTGTGGATTCGACAATTGAAGTCCAGTCGCCTTTTGCACGTACGCTTTGGACACCCGAGCCAATTTTTGAGACGACGACCCCCGAGATACAGGCGTTGGATCCTGAGGATGCCAAGCGACTAGCGGCCGCTTTTGCCAAAATGCGACGTCTCGATTTCCGCCGATTGAGAAAAGTGATTCGCGAACTCACTGTCGATGGCCATACGCGGAGTTTGGTCGAAGTGATCGAGCATTCCCCATTTCAACTGGACGTTATCGACGTCTTAGGCTTGATTCAAATTGCCCACGATGATCAGCATCGGATCGATGCCACTAATCATGAGGTGCTTACCCTTCCAGCATCGGTTGATCATCCGCATCCGCTCTTGCTGAAAGTCCCACGTATTATGTTCAGGCCGCGTTCGAATTCAAACGAGGGAGGAAATCGACCGAAATGACACAACCACCATCCTCGGATGCCGATCGAATCCTGCAATCCTCTGACGCCATACGACTTCCCGCAGAATGGAGTCCGGCTGCTGTGCGACTGCTGCAAGGCGTCGTGTATTATGATGATCACAACCGGATTTGGGATTTGATACTTCGATTTCAAACCCCTCTTCGCGAATATTTCTCCAAGATTGGACTCTCTTTGATCGTCGACGAACCTGATGGGATGGCCTATCTTCGTCAAGTCAATGATGATTCCGATGCGGCCGAGTTCGATTCTCTCCCTCGACTGTTTCGCCGTACGCCGCTGGGGTATGAGGCCTCTTTGTTGGCCGTATTACTCCGCGATTTGCTGCGGCAATTCGAAGAAGAAGATCTGCAGAACCAGCGTTGCGTGGTAAGTCAGCGCGACCTGCTGGATCTATGGCGCGCTTTCTTTACCCGTCAGAACGATGAGGTCAAGTTGAATCGAACCTTGCAGGCTTCGCTCCGGAAGCTGGAAGACTTGAAGTTCGTCAAGCAATTCGAAGACGAACCACCCTCCTGGGAAATTCGCCGCATTCTAAAAGCGAGAATTCCTATTAGCGAATTAGAGGCCCTTAAGTCAGCACTAATGGCTCGTGCACCGAAAGAGCAGCCCGATGAAAACCGAACGCCTAATGAACACGATGAATAACGAACACGAATTGCGTCCACCGCTGCCCGGTTTTCGTTTGGCTAAATTCGAAGTGTTCAATTGGGGCACATTCGATGGTAAAGTTTATTCTGTTGAGCCGCGGGGTGAGACCACGCTGTTGGTGGGTGAGAACGGCTCCGGAAAATCGACGCTGGTCGATGCGCTTCTCACGTTGCTCGTTCAACCCAAGACTCGCAATTACAATGTTGCGGCGGGTGCGACCAAGAATGAGCGCGATGAGAGAAGTTATATCCGCGGCGCTTATGATCGTACGGTAGGTGAGGGTGGACGTCCGCAAGTTCAATATTTGCGGCCACCTCAAGGTTACTATTCTGCACTGCTTGCCTGCTTTGAAAACAGAGCCCGCCGGAGGTCGTTTACGTTATGCCAAGTTTTATTCCTGGATGCGGAGGGACGCGCATCGAAGGTGTACGCTTTTGCCGATGGCGAAAAATCGATTGTGCACGATCTGGGTAATCTTAGCGGCAGTCGTGGCATGGTCCGCCAACTTAGCGATAAAGGCTTCAAGGCGACGGAATCTTACAAGGAATATTTTCATTGGTTGCAAAAAGCGACCGGATTCCGTTCGAAGGCGATGGATATCTTCAACCAGACGGTCGCTGTCAAGGATGTACAACGACTCGATCTTTTCATTCGCCAACATATGCTCGAACGAAAAGCCTGGGATGATCGCGTGGGCCAGCTTTTGAAGCACTTCAGCGAACTGATCGAAGCGCATCAAATGCTGCTGAAAGTTCGTTTGCAAGCAGAATTGCTCAGGCCGATTCGCGAAGAGGGGGAGCGGTATCGGCTTAAGGCACAGGAAGCAATTCGCTTGCGTAGCCTGCTAGCCGCGACGCCCTACTTTTTCGCGCTCGAACGGATTGCTTTACTCAAACCGCTTTGCCTTTCCTGGCGGCAAGATCTTCTCAATCTTCAGTTGGAAATTGAGCGGTTAGCTCGGCTCAAGGAAGAGCTAGATCGAGCTATTACGCGTTTGGAACTGGAAATCGAGCAGGCGGGTGGTGATCGATTGCGATCCTTGCCGAGCCTTATCGAACAACAAGAGCAACTTTCGCGAATCAAGAAAAGCCAACGCGTTCGTTTCGAAGCGTGGCTCGAAACTGCCGGTATTCAGAAGCGGGCCAATACGCACGAACAGTTTCATCAGCTTCGTGTGGCGATCGAAACGGCCAAGCAGCGTTGGATAACGGAACGGGAAGAGGCTCGCGAGGAACTTTCTCGGGTGCAATTCGAGAAAGGATCGTTGCAAAAGCGTATTGGAGATGATCGGGATGAATTAGCAGCGTTGGAGAAACGCAAGGGAAACTTGCCAGAGTCGTTGATTATGGTTCGAGAACGGATGTGCCGCGATCTGAAACTATCCCCGGCGGACTTGCCGTTTGCAGCCGAGTTAATCGCCGTCGATTCGGATGAGCGGCAATGGGAGGAATCGATCGAGATGGTGCTCAACAGTTTTGCTCGCAGTTTGTTGGTGTCGCGCGAGCACTATCTGCGCGTCTCCGGGTACGTCAATCAGACGAGACTTGTCGACGGACGGGGACAAGGCCAGCGTTTGGTGTACCTCAAGGTCGACACATCGCAGGACCTGCATGATGAACCTCGCAAGCGGCACAGTGGCCCGATCGCTTTTGCAGCCAATACGCTCGGAGGTAAACTTCATTTCCGTCCCGAACATCCGCTTGTGCCGTGGCTGAAAGGGGAGATTCTGCGTCAATACAATTACGCCGCCTGTGATACGATCGACGAGTTTCAGCGAACGGTGGGCGCCGCGATGACCCAAGAGCGGCATATCAAGTCTGGCCCATATCGCCATGAAAAGAATGACCGAAATGTTGCCGGAGATCGTCGGAATTTTGTTTTGGGCTGGGACAACCGCCAAAAACGCGAGGCATTGGCGGAAGGCTTACGAATCAGCCTCGGCGAGTTAAATCAGCTTGATGTGCGGACCTCGCTTTTAAACCAACGCATTGATCGGGCCACCAAAGCGCTTACCGCACTCGATCAGGCTGCAGAGACAAAAGAGTTTGATGATATCGATCATGATCGACATGACTTTGAAGCGACGCAGCTTCGCTTGGAAAAGGAACGTCTTGAGCAATCCAATGACACGGTCAAAGAGCTTAAACGAAAACGCGATCAATTGCGTGAGGAATCGATCGGCTATCAGTCGGATCGCGACGAATGTATTGCTAAAAAGGCGAAGATTGAAGCCGAATTGCGCGTTGGCGAGTTGCAATTAGGTCGCTCGGAAGATCTGGTGGAACGCACCGAGTCGAACTCTGCATTGCGTCCAAGTCAGGAGACACTATCACAACTGCGAGAGAGACTTGAAGAAAAATTTGACTTTGTCTCGATGGCCAGCCTGCCCGAACAGACCGAACGCAAACTGCGGTTCGATTATGAGCAGTCGATGGATCGAATCAAGCCGACAGAACGCGACCTTCTTGCAGCCATGACACGGTTTCTCAGAAAATTTCCCGACGAACAAACCGATATCGATGCGACGGTTGATTCGCTGGAAAGCTTCGAAGCTCTCGAGAAACGTATCGCCTATGATGATCTACCCAAACATGAAGAACGATTTAAGCATCGCCTGAACGAGAAGGTTCTGCACGAAATCGGATTGCTCAACGCGGGCTTAGAGGCGGATCGACAAGAAATACGTGACAAAATTCAACAGCTTAATGAGGCTCTGAAGTTGCTGGAGTGGAAGAAGGGAACTTACATGCAACTGGAGACGAGCGACAGTTCGGATCGCGAGATTCAGGATTTCCGTCGCGATCTGACGGGTTGTTTGAGCAATACGTTTGAGGATACCGCGGAGGTCAATGAGATAACCTTTATGCGTATCCAGAAGCTTGTCGACAAGTTGCGGGATGACAATAACAGCCGCTGGCGTGAGAAGGTCATCGATGTCCGAAATTGGTTTAATTTCGCTGCTCGGGAGATTGTGCGGGAGACAGGCGAAGGTCGCAGTCATTACGATGGTGGCACGGGTCAATCGGGGGGAGAAAAAGGAAAGCTGGCGTTTCTGGTTTTGGTGGCGGCCATCGCCTATCAATATGACTTGGACCCTAATGCGGATGAAAGCGATCGTTTTCATTTTGTGGTCGTCGATGAAATGTTTTCGCGCAGCGATGATCAACACGCGGAATATGCGTTGCAACTTTTCGACAAATTTCGTTTACAATTATTGATCGTTGCTCCCCTGGATGCGAAAGCTCGCGTTACTGAGCCTTATGTGGGAACGTATCTACATGTATTGAAGAATAAGGATACTCATCGCAGCGAACTGGTGTCTGTGACGGCCGAAGAGGTTATGGACGCGAGCGAATAGGGCAGATTAGATCTATTAGCAACGGCGGACTTCAGGATGATCACACCGGACGAAATTCAGGAGAAAGCCAAACGGCTGTATCCTAAATTCGTGGATGCTTGGATTCAGGGGGATATCCATTTTTTCCCATATAGTCTTGCTGCAAACAAAAAAGTGAGCGATCAGTACAGCGCGGCAGGTATCGAGATCCAGCAACTGCGGCGCCGTTCAAAAGAAGAGATCGGTTATGGATATTCGGTCCGTTGGGAATTGAAAAAGACACGTCGCTATGGTGAGCAAAATTTTCCGCAGGAGATTGTTTTTGAGACTGCCGAGGACCTGCTGCGTTTCATCAACAAGGTAACAGAGTTTCGGCAGCTCTCGCAGCGCGTGACGATGATTCGTCAGCGACAACCCGAACTGCAGAGTTGGTTGCGCGATCACTGGAAACAATTGTTGACAATCGAAGCCGATATCGCGGACCTATTGAAGGTGGTGGACTATTTGCGCGAATTTCCGCGACCAAATTGCTTTCCGAGAGAACTTCCTCTTTCGATCTCGACAAAACTCGTTGAGACTCATGAGAAGATATTGTCGGAATGGCTCGATCTGATATTGCCGCCGGCGTGCATTGCGAGTGAGTATACACATCGACAATTCGCCAAACGTTATGGCTTTCGGCAAAGTGAGCCGCATTATCTGGTGCGATTGCTGGATGAGGAATTAAAGGGGGAACTATCGTTTCCTGGTACAGAGATTTCGCTGCCGCTCAATACGCTAGCCGCGTTACCTGTAGTCCGAACGCATGTCGTACTGATCGAGAACAAAGTTAATCTGCTAACGTTTCCCTATGTGAAGCGCGGGATCGCTTTGGGTGGTCTGGGGCATGGCATCGACGTGTTGCTGGGATTGCCGTGGCTGCAGACCAATCGGGTCACCTACTGGGGCGATATCGATATCGAGGGCTTATCCATCCTCAGTCGACTGCGGGAACGCTGCCCGCACGCCAAGAGCATACTCATGGACGATGCGTGTTTGAAAAGGTATGAATCTTTGTGGATAGGTGGAAATGAGGCGGCCGGTGGCGTGCCGCTGCTGTTGGATGCGGGAGAGGAGCGTGCTTTTGCGCTCTGTCGCCAAGCGAATCTCCGTTTGGAGCAGGAGCGCATTCCGCAGGAAGCGATTCTACATGTATGCCAGAACTTGGCATAAATTCACCTATTTGTAATCTGGTTTTTTGTATCCTATGTATTGACACCTGTATAATGAACTATTATACCTATATCTGTTCACACGTGCACAAAACTGCGAAGCCCCATTCCGACCTAAAGATCGGCTTGAATTCGTAAACTAAAGCGAGGGTTTGCTTTAGATCTGTGCCGCTCGAGACACCTGGCTTTAGGCCAGGGAACTTTCAGCGAGGGATCCAGTGAACATGCCTTGGAAGCGTGTGAGTGGATTCAACTTTTACTGGATGTTTGTTTTGAGAGCAGGAGTCTGACAATGAGTGAAGTACGATTGGTGGTTCAGGATCAGCAAGGAGCCAAATGGGGTGATTTTCACGGTTCGACCGTTAGCCGAGTGGTGGCCGCCTTGGCGGCGGAACCAGAAGCCATTGACGAACTAGCGATTGCCCTGGAACGTTTTGAATATCAAGGCAAACGACTTTTGCACCGCGGACTGCACTGTGGCTTTCGCGATGACCCTTGGGATTCCGGAATCGTACTGATCGACCTTCCCGGGCGTTTGCTCATTGCCGAGTCGAGCTACGATCATTTCCAGCATTCGTCTTCTGTCTGCTATCACAATGGTTCCTCAGCGACCAATCTGAGCATTCGCTATCTGCTGCCGGCCGATTGGTCCATTGAAAACTCGGTTGATCTTTGGTCCATGTATGTCGATCGCCGCCAGCAGCGGCAGCTGGCACTGGATCGTAAATCGCGCGAGTTTGTCTATGGCGATTGCATGCTCGATTTTTTTGTCAAGCGCTGCTATCAGTCCGCTGAACTTCGCAAATGGGTCGAGCTTGAAAATGCCGGCCAGACCTTTGAATTGTGCAAGCAATTTCATATCGAATGGCTGTTGACTCAGCAGGAAGCCCTCGGAGATCAATCGCCGCGAGCGTACATGCTCGATGGTTTGGAAGCGGTCGACGCCGATCTTTGGAGTCGTCAGGAGCAGTGGAGTCTCTCCGGCCATTGTCCCCCTTCTCTACCTGCTGACTGCTTCGCCCAGCAGAATGCTCCCTTCGGCAGCCAAGAGTTTTATCTCTACAATTATATGCTTGAGTATGTTTTGGAATGTTGTGTGGTTCGACTCAGCGTTTCCCTAAAGCAGGGCGAGAACTTAGGCAAGCTGGACGTTGAGCGGGATGAGCTCCGAAGACTGGTAACTCACTGGCTAAATCAACCACAAGATGACTTCAGAGGTCGATCCGCTGCGCAGATCATTCAAATGGAACGTCAGCGCATTCCGCTGGCGCTCAGCCGAGAAGATACGATCATTGACTGTGATTGCCCCTTGTGCAACTTGATGGCGGACCTTCCGGGTCCAGCGTTCTGGGGCCTGGATGGCTCGGGGCTGCCGTTGGAATTTCCATTTACGACATTCCGTTCGGAGGAGGAATGGAACAGTTTGATGCTGGAAGATAATCTTTCCGAATTGCCTCTCGAGCAAGATATGCAAATTCAGTTAGGCAGCGGCATCCCGGGGAGCGGAAACGCTTTGGCTGCAACGATGGTGGCTCCCAATACGGCGCTGATGGCCCTGGTAAGCGTGGGATTTTCGTTGAGCGACCTTGTGATGAAGTTGGGAGAGATTGATCCGAGTCGTCAAATGATTCATGCGCTGAATCGACACTTCGACAATGTTCGCGCCGTTGTACTAGAACATGGCGAAAATCTATGCATGATTGAGCCGGTACTGGAACGTTTCGAAGATACTCTGCATGACCTAAAGGAAGCTCATCCAGAACTTGTCATCGATTGTGATGAAGTGAGCACCATGCTTGCGACTTTACTGGACTTTGCCGACTGAGCAGGCAATCTTCGGATAGCCTCGGTCCCAGGCAGCCCCTGGGACCGCTATGCCTTGAGTCTCTGACTCTTATCCCTACAACAACCGTTCCATCACAGACTCAACTTCGCTCAGGAAAACTTTTCAAAGATGAGACGATTTTTGCTTGATTCAAAATCCTGCTAGCCTGTGGAGTTCCCATTCCTTTCCCAGCCTCATGAAATAGTTGATATAGTGAAACAGGGCGGGTGCTACAAAAAGCACACTATGTAGTGGATTTGAGCCTTGAAGGTAGATTCATGATGCTGCGACTTCTTGACCGGGAACAAACGATTGCGGGACCCAATTTCAATCGCTGGCTGGTTCCCCCCGCCGCTCTATGCATTCATCTCTGCATTGGAATGGCCTATGGGTTCTCGGTATTCTGGTTGCCCCTGACCAAAGCCGTTGGTATCGATCACTCCATCATCCCGCCAGTTGAAATGTCACTTTGGAGTAAACTAAGTTCGACAACATACGATTGGGATAAGCCACTTCTTGGATGGGTTTACACACTTTTCTTTGTGTTCCTTGGAGGAAGCGCCGCGTGTTTCGGACGCTGGCTGGAAAAAGTGGGGCCACGGACTGCCGGTTTCGCCGCAGCCTGCTTTTGGAGCGGCGGTTTGCTGGTTGCCGCAGCCGGAGTGTACCTCCATCAGCTATGGTTGTTCTGGTTAGGTGCCGGAGTGATCGGTGGCATCGGCTTGGGACTAGGTTACATTTCCCCCGTATCAACGCTGATCAAATGGTTCCCCGACCGCCGTGGAATGGCGACAGGCTTGGCGATCATGGGATTCGGCGGCGGAGCGATGATCGGCTCGCCTCTGGCAGATCGACTGATGCGATTGTTCGCAAGTGACAATAGCGTTGGCGTCTGGCAGACCTTTGTTGTCTTAGCGGTCATCTATTTCGGCTACATGGTACTCGGAGCATTTGCATATCGCATTCCACCGGCTGACTGGAAGCCTGCCGGTTGGCAACCGCTACCAGCCGTGCAAGCTCAAACCCACCAATATGTTCATGTCGATGATGCCTGTAAAACGACACAGTTTTGGCTGCTCTGGCTGGTTCTCTGTCTGAATGTCTCCGCCGGGATCGGCGTTTTGGGAATGGCTTCCCCCTTGCTACAGGAAATGTTTGGTGGCCGCTTGATTGGCAACTCGTTGGAGTTTGAACAACTCGATCCAGAACAATTGAAACAAGTCGCATCCATCGCCGCTGGCTTCACAGGACTGCTCAGCCTATTTAACATCGTCGGCCGTTTTTTCTGGGCTTCCCTCTCAGACTACCTCGGTCGTAAACACACCTACACTCTATTCTTTCTGTTGGGTTGTGTTGCCTATGCATCCATTCCCGTATCGGGGCAACTCGGCAACATCATTTTTTTCGTGGCATTATTCTCACTGATTCTAACGATGTACGGAGGCGGCTTTGCTTCCATTCCCGCCTATCTTTCCGATCAATTCGGCACTCAGATGGTTGGTGCCATTCACGGCCGATTGCTCACCGCCTGGAGCGTTGCAGGGGTCTTCGGACCCATCCTGGTAAATTACATCAATGCCTATCAAATCCAAAGTGGTGTGCCAACCTCCAGAGCCTACGATCAGACTATGTATATTTTGGCAAGCCTGCTTGCACTTGGCTTTGTTTGCAACCTGCTCATACGACCGGTTGAATCGCGGTGGTTTCGCGAGCCTGCAAATACAAAATCTATCTCAGAAGAAATGCCTGGTTCGTTGCAACCACCACAGCAAACTACATCTACGTCGAAATCATTCGCAGCGAAATCATCCGCAGCGAATACAAATGCCTACTTAGTTCCATTTTGGTTCTTGGTGCTGCTGCCACTCGCTTGGGGAGTCTGGGTAACACTACAACAGGCAGCGGTTCTTTTCGCCGGCAATTATTGAACACCAGCGGCCTTCCGTTCGACAGCAACATCGCCAGTGTTCCAAGTCATAATCATTCGATTTTTATGCAAATTGCCGCAAATAGCGATAACTCTGCCGCAGTGACTCTTGTCTATCCAGCAACGATCCTTCGTAGGCTCTGTCCTCTACTTCCACACAAACCGCTCCGCGATAACCTACATCGGTCAGCACCGAGAAAAATTTGCCCCAGTTCACTTCGCCAAAGCCGGGTAACTTGGGTGTATGGTACTGCGACGGATGAGCCAGAATACCAACATCATTAAGTTTTTCGATATCCATCCGCACATCTTTGGCATGCACATGAAATAGCCGCTCTTTGAAATCTCGCATGGGTGCCAAATAATCCATCTGCTGCCATATCATATGCGAAGGGTCATAATTCAAACCGATCCGCGAACTAGCGAGATCGGCAAACATACGTCGCCAAATCTTTGGACTGACCGCTAAATTTTTGCCCCCTGGCCATTCATCACGACTGAATAACATCGGACAATTTTCTATCCCAATGTACAAGTCCAGTTCCTCGGCTCGCTTAACAATCGGCGACCAGGTTTCCATAAATCTTGGCCAGTTTTCATCGATCGACTTGGTGTAATCGCGGCCGATGAATGTATTGACATTCTTTAGCCCCAGCTTACGAGCTCCTTCCATCACCGCCAGCAAATGCTCGACACTCCCCTTGGCTTCGTCCAGATCGGGCGATAAACAATTCGGGTAGTAACCTAAGCCGCTGATCGAAACACCCGTTGAACGCACCAACTGATGAATGGCCGCAATTCGAGAAGCATCCAGCTCAAGGACATTGATATGCGTAATCCCCGCATAGCGGCGATCTGCCTTGCTGGGCGGCCAACACATCACTTCGACACAGCGATAGCCGATATCGGCTGCCAAATGAAATACTTCTTCCAAGCTCATTTCAGGAACAATGGCACTTGCGAAACCCAATTGAATCATGACATTTCCCTCATCAAAACTTTTCTCGTAAAACGATTATTTCCCGCCGTACCAAACGCCGCGCAGCCAAAGATGACTTTGCAAGCGTGTCATGATTTCCTTTGACAACGGAGCCTTTTCAGATACAGCGGCGTTTTTCTCGGCTTGCGACACCGTACGAATACCCGTTATGACCGTGCTGACAGCCGGATGATGGAGCGCGAACAAGGCTGCCACATCGGCCATCGAATCACCGGGATCCAGACCTAATCGTCGAACCTCGCGTTCAATCGCCTCGACGCGTTTGACACTTCGCGCCATGCGATCGCCCATAAAGTAACGATGCCTAAAGTCGCTCTCCGGAAATTGGTGGTCCGCAGTATACTTGCCGGTCAGCACGCCCTCATCAAATACACAGCGAACGATGACTCCTGTACCTGTTTGCGCGGCGATCGGCAAAATTTGCGCCGCCGGTTGCTGCTCAAAAATATTGTAAATTACTTGAATCGTATCCACCAATCCAGCTCGCATGAGATCGACGACACAGCTCTGATCCTGCTCAGGTGTACTGATACCGATCCACCGAATCTTTCCTTCATCGCGCATCTTTCGCAACTCCAGCAGCGGCTGCGGATCATGATTCCAGGCCGATGTCCAAGTGTGGAGTTGCAATAAATCAATACAATCCACACCTAAATTTCTGAGCCGTTGCTCCACATTGCTCCGCAGATATGCAGGGCTATATCGATCGCGATGATGACAGTAGGGGCTGGGTGGCCACGGTCCCGCATCAGGTGGCGTTTTGGTCGCAACAAAAACCTTCTCAGAGCGAGTCCGCAAAGCCTCCGCGATTACACGCTCGCTGCGCCCCTCACCATAGCCTTGAGCGGTATCGATAAAGTTGATACCGCAATCGAGAGCTTTGTGAAGTGCGGCGACACTTTCGCGATCATCTTGTCCACCCCATTGTCCTCCGAGGGCCCACGCACCAAATCCAATTTCAGAAACACGGATTTCCGTCTTTCCCAGTTGCCGATATTGCATGAATTGACTTTCTGTTTCAAGTAGGTCATTTTTCCCGAGAGTAAGCAGACCGAATCGTTCGCTTGTCCCAGACTTGCCGCAAGATTGCGTTTACGGCAATCTCTCGATTCGCCGGAGAATCTCCTCATGAACTGGCGTAGGTGCCAGCTCATAAAGCCTCCTCGCATTCGCTTTAGCGTCCGCGATTTTCGCTAATCGCTCTTGCAGTAACACCAACGCCATCAAGAAGTTTACATCGGCGGGATCGCGATCAACGGCTTTCTGAAGCCGTCGCTCCGCTTCATCATGCTGACCCGCCAAATAGAGTGCCAAGCCAAGTCGATATTGTAAATTGGCATTATCGGGCAACAAATCCGCATCCCGCTTCAGAAGCTCCAGTTCCTCGGCTCGCAGTTGGTCAATCTCTTGTTGTAAAAGAGTCATCTGACTGACGGCATTCGGATTTTGAGCCAATTGTTCCAGTTGCCGACCGAGCAATGCAGCCAAATTAGCGCGACCGCCCGAACTGCTTGGCTCAAGGGCAATCGCCGTTCGATACTCTTTTTCGGCCGTCTCTGTACTTCCTAATTGTTCTGCCAATGATCCCAGGGTCAAATGAGCGCCCGAGCGATCACTATCATTATTTAATCCCGTCCTATATTCCTCCAGCGCACTAGCCAGAGCTTGATCATCAGAACCACTCAGTCGACTGATGCCATTGAGAACCAAGACTCGGGCTGCCTCGACGCGTACCGAACGAATCGGATCGCGGAGCAGCGGTACTAGACGACGGGACAAGAGATTGGGATCAGCGTTCCCATCATGGGCCGCAGCGGCAGCTGCTCGAACCAATGGACTGTCATCACGCAGGGCATTGCGTGCCAGTTGTGCGGCGGTTTCTGGGCCCAAACGCATCGCCTCTCTTAAACCTGTTGCTCGCGCAATGGCAGGAAATTGCGGTCCATTGCCTTCCAGCAACCACTTCAATTGGTCGACCGAATCGGGAGCCTTTTTTCGTACAGCGTATAATGCCTCGCCAAAATGTTTATCCTGCTTGCGCTCGGCTCCATACCACTTTTCGCATGCATCATCGCACCACTGATTCACCTTTTGCAGTGCCTGCTTGACTTCGGCATCACCTTGCTCGGCTGCCAGCATCCAATCTTGATACAACGGTAGCTTGGCCGCCTTCTCGGCTGACAGTCCACTTTGGTCCAAATGACAGCTCGCGCAGCTATTGGGAGTTTCAATCTTCAAGCTGAGGTCGGGCCGTGGAATTCGAAAGCTATGGTCGCGACGTGGATCGATCGCCATGTAAGTGGTTTCCAGCATATGGCAATCCACGCAATTGGCGCCTTTCGTCCCCGGCTTATGAAAATGGTGCGCTGGAGTATCATATTTGCCTGCCGGATGTTGGTGGCATGAGGTGCAAACTTGGTTCCCATCATGTTTCAGCTTGGATGTATGGGGATCATGACAATCCGTGCACTTGATTCCTTTGTGATACATTTTGCTTTGCATGAAGGATGCGTGGATGTAATCCTCATCCTGTTGTTGGCCGTCGGGATAAAAAACATTTTCAAATAAACCTTGATCTTGGTAGTGATCAAAATAATTTTTGGTTGGATCATATCCGGGGAATACCACTTCACGCCGCGCATGGCATGGAGCACAAGCCTCGATTTCTTGTTCGGCTGACGATTTTAATTTGGCCAAAGCGAATCCTCTTTGACTATCCCAAAAAAATGATTTCCGTTTGGCTAATTGAACGTGCAAACTCCCCGGACCATGACAAGCTTCGCAGGAGACGTCGATCTCGGAAAAAGTAGTGTGATAGCGGTTTTCGGCCACCTGAAAGTTCTTTTGTAAATTGGTGCTGTGGCAATCCGCGCACATCGAGTTCCAACGCTGAGCAACACCCGTCCAATGCAGCGGATCGTCGGGCGCAAGTTTATCCTTCACGTCCGGCGGATCGAGGTAGAACCACTTTTTCTTCGCGGTGTCCCAGGAAATTCGCAAGACTTGCAGACGACCGACCGGTGGATTAGGACTGGTTGAATTCGCAGAACCTTCCGCAGAGGGCGTGATTTCAACCATGTACTGCTGAAGCGGATCGACGCCAAAAACATATTTCACTTCAAAATCGGCAAGCTTTCCGTCGGGACCTTCGGTATGAACCATGTAACGCTCACCATCGCGATACATGCGCGACACCACTCCCAAATGATCCAATGTCTGATTATCAAAGTTTCCAAAGACCGTTGTGGAGGTAGCACGAGCCATCGCGAGATCGTGATGAGAATCTTGGAATTGATTCGCTTGATCCTGGTGACACTCGATGCATGCATCCCTTCCGACGTACGTTGCCACAGCCGACTTGGGCAATGTCCAGCGGTAGTCGCTGTAAAAATACAGTCCGATTCCTATCACAAGAACGCCAAGAGCAACGGTAGCGACAAGAATATTTTTGAACCGATTCAAGCGAAACTCCGAGGGTGTGCCTAATGCAAGGCAAGGAAGAGTATAATAATTCGTTGACTTTCCAATTATGAAATCTCCAAGGAGTTGCTACAACCCGATGGCAGGTCCGAACCCATCAGAATCCGGTCGATTTGTGATCTTGTGGCACGTCGTGGAAAATATGCCCGGTCGCCAGAATCATTATGATTTCTTGCTGGAATTTGCTGGTTTCTTCGTTACGATCGAACTGATGGCTCTACCTTGGCAGGTCAACTCCACTCGAGGTCGCGTCCTTCCCCCGCATCGGTTAGAGTACTGGGAGCTGGAAGGTCCCATTTCCGGTCATCGCGGTTGTGTGAAGCGAATTACGCGTGGCTATTATCGACTGACCACCCATGGCGGAGGCAATTGGGATCTGAAGTTGGATTCCGCTGACGTTCAAGCATTGCTTGCGATTCGCATTGAAACGTCTGAAGAGTTTGCGCAGCTTCCGCCTGATACTGAGATGTTGATTTGTGCGGTTCGAACTTGAACATGTGCGATGTACCATTTCAAACACATCCAACGAACCGGTCGCCGTGTACCGTTGGAGAGGAAAAGCCGACGCTAACGCGTTCGGCTAATGGGCCAACTTGGGGAAGGGGGCGGCTATGGCCGGATCGCACACTGGCTATGTCCAGTTGCAGTTGCCGAGTTTTGAAAAGCGATCTGTATGACCAAGTTTCGACCCGCGTCATTCGCGACTGCCACGGCGGTCTAACTGTGCCAAACACACTTAACCGTCGGGATCGTTGAGAAGCTCTTCTAGTCGTACTCGTAGCGGTTCAGGAAATTTTTCAAGCCAGGAAGTATCGATCATACCGAGCGAGATCATGTCGCGCAAATGAACCCGGTCTTTATCGCGAAACGCATTCAATTTCATTCGCACCAGTGTTTCGAATTTTACTGTCTGGAAATCTGCGGCCCGGGCCGCCGGTTCGATATCTGGGTTGGGCTCTCCGCTTCGCTCGATGTTTCCAACCAGCAGCACATGAACAGCATCACGGGCCGATGCGTCGGGGTGCTCGACAAACATGTTTAGCCCATTTGTGATGCGGTGATAGTAACCAGCGGCTGTCATTGCGCTGATCAAGCCCGTCAGATCGGCAGGGCGAATTAGAATATCGACATCGCGCGTTGTACGTAAAGCAGCTTCGTCAACTTGTGCAACCCAAGCCCGCACAGCATGCCCCCCAATGACTGCATAGGGAACTTTAGCGGCTTCCAGGATTCCAACGGTTTTCCTAAGCCTTTCATTGACTTTTTCCACCGCTCGCTCCATCCGGTTCCAAAGCTCGTCGCCCGTGATCGTAAATTCAACCATAAGTCACCTCAATATTCGAGTTTACCAAGACCATGGAGTCTGGGCAACCGATCCCGTTCGTACGCCCATTCTGCTTCCGCCGGTGGACATAGAGCTAAAGTTTCCTAGTTCTGCGTCTGTTGAGTAATACATATTGGTCGTAGTTCTCCTGGAACAATATTTCGAAACTCTTTTGACTCTGCGCGGCACGACTTGCTGCAGTTGGTTTCAAGTTGTGTAGCCAATAGTAGTCGAGCTACTGAGTGCGCGAATTCCATTTCAAATACATCCAACGATCCGGTCGCCGTGTACCGTTGGAGAGGAAAAGCCGACGCTAATGCGTTCGGCTAGTCATTCAGTGGATGGCGCAGAGGGCCTGGATAGCCAGACTATGCCTGATGGTTGCTGCGCGAAGCGCGGTGGATGAGCATGTTGGCTACCAGTGCGGTCCAACCGGTTTGATGACTTGCTCCCAGTCCACGACCATTATCGCCATGGAAATACTCATAAAATAAAACCAATTCACGCCAATGTTCATCGCCCTGATATCGTGGATCGTCACCATGACAAGGACGGCGTCCATCAGCACCAGGTAAGAAAATTGAAATCAGACGACGCTCAATTTCGTCCGATACTTCCTGCAAAGTCAGCATGTTGCCCGAACCCGTCGGACACTCCACCTTAAACGACTCACCATAAAATTCATGATACGTTCGCAACGATTCAATGATGAGATAGTTCAGCGGAAACCAAACTGGACCGCGCCAATTACTATTGCCGCCGAACATGTAGGTATCGCTCTCGCCCGGCACATAGAAAACTTCATTTTTTTGCCCGTTCATTTCGAACACAAACGGCTTGTCACGATACGCGGCCGATAACGAACGAATTCCATAGGGCGATAAGAATTCCGATTCATCCAGCAAATAACGCAGTATTCGCTTGAATCGCTCAAGCGATGGGATGGCCAAAAGACGCATACCATATTGCTGAGTTTCGGGGCAAATTCGTTCGAGATAGGTCATATGCTCCGATAAATCCGCTTTATTCGCGAGAAACCATTGCATCCGTCGGTGAAAACCGGGCAGCTTATGAATGGTCTCCTCTCGCAATAACACAGAGGTACAAAGCGGAATTAAGCCAACTAATGAGCGAATCCTCAGCGGTACACTCGAACCATTGATCGACAAGTGGTCGTAGTAAAATCCATCCGTCTCGTCCCACAGTCCAGTACCATGCAAGGTATTCATCGCCTCAGCAATCATCACATAATGCTCGAAGAACTTGCTGGCCATGTCCCCATATGCTTGATTCTCCGCCGCCAATTCCAGCGCCATTCTCAACATACAGCCACAGTAAAATGCCATCCAAGCCGTACCATCTGCCTGATTGAGCATGCCTCCCGTTGGAAGCGGTTTACTTCGATCAAAGACCCCGATATTGTCCAAGCCTAGAAAGCCGCCGCTAAATACATGCTTTCCGTCCGTATCCTTACGATTAACCCACCACGTGAAGTTGAGCAATAATTTCTGAAACGTTCGAGCCAAGAATTCGGTATCGCGCTGACCAGGGGGGCCGCTCTGAAGATAAACGTGTCCGCAAGCCCAAGCATGTACGGGGGGATTTACATCGCTCAACGCCCATTCGTAAGCCGGAATTTGTCCATTGGGATGCATATACCATTCACGCAAAAACAAAATCAATTGTTCCTGAGCAAAAGGCAAATCTAGTTGAGCCATCGGTAGCATATGAAACGCAGTATCCCAAGCCGCATACCACGGATACTCCCACTTATCTGGCATGGAGATCACATCGCGATTGAAAAGATGCGGCCAATCGCTGTTGCGTCCTGTTTTTCTCGACTCCGGCGGAGGTGGTGCAAATGGATCCCCATGGATCCAGGCATCAACGATGTAATGATAAAACTGCTTAGTCCACAACAATCCGCCATACGCTTGACGCATGACGATCTTCTCGTCTGAACTCAAATTCTCCGGAATTCGCACAGCGTAATAATCGTCCGCTTCGCGTTTTCGATTCTCAAAAGCATTGTCGAAGCTTTCACCAAAACACGCACTGGGCAATGAGTCTGTGGAGGATAAACGAAAGCGGAGTACTTCTCGGCCACCGGCTGCAATGGCTAACAAATAATAGGCAGCCGCTTTGGTGCCTCGCCGCCTTGGATCAACCTTCTCCACCTCACCTTGAATCACGTAGCGATGGAACGCATCCTTATGATATTTACCTGAATGCTCAGTGCCCGCATGGAGGTGGGGATTGGTTTCATTTTCCGTGAACAACCACACCGGCTTTTCGCCCTCGGGTCCTACATCTGCCGCAAATCGATAACGGCCCAATGTTTGCTGTTCCGCCAGAATGACATCCTCTTCCAACCAGAGACTCGGTTTCGGTGTACAACCTTCATGCGTGCAACCCCAGGTCCACGAATTGCGAAACCATAACTGCGGCAGTACGTGCAAAGCGGCCGGTGTTGGACCACGATTGACCACGGTCACCCGAATCAGGATATCGTCGGGCCCTTCCTTGGCATATTCGACAAAGCAATCGAAATAACGGCTCTGATCAAAAATACCTGTATCTTCCAACTCATACTCGCGTGCCTGTCGCGAACGACTTCCATTGGTCTCCGCTAGTCGCTTGTATGGAAACTCGGCTTGAGGATACTTATACAGCGCTTTCATATAGGAATGTGTCGGAGTGCTATCGAGATAGTAATAGCATTCCTTAACATCCTCGCCATGATTCCCTTCCGGACCTGAAAGACCAAAGAACCGTTCCTTCAAAATGGGATCTCGACCATTCCAAAATGCCAGAGCGAAACAGAGTCGACATTGGCGATCGCAAATACCCAAAAGCCCATCTTCGCCCCAACGATAAGCGCGGCTGCGAGCATGATCATGCGGGAAATAGTTCCAAGCATCTTGATTGGAAGAGTAATCTTCGCGGACCGTGCCCCATTGCCGCTCCGAGAGATAAGGCCCCCAGCGTTGCCAATTTTCTTGGCGAGCTTTCGAACTGCGCAGACGCAGATCTTCATTGGTTTGATGAGCCAGCAATGCAGACATAAAAGCCACCTTTAAACGGCGCGGGCAAGCAGGGATGGTCTACTTTATAGTCATTCGTAAAGACTATCTACGGCCTGCCGTACGGTCAACTTGCCGATTTCTCTCGCGTGATAACATCTTTGGCTACCGCATCCGGTCTGAACTCCCTTATCTGGCAGGTAGAGGCGGGATACTTACCATAGAAGCGACGAATAATATGTCGCGATGACTCGCCCCCCAAATGCCGCTCCCAGCCATAACGTTGCAATAAGCGCGAACTAATTCGCGAGTTCTTCAAGTGCGCGACAATAGCATCACTTTGTTTGACTTCCGCAACTCTATCCAAAGACCTCAGCGCCACATCCACTGTCCGCATGGATGTCTTGGGTCCGCTGACGAAGTAATCAAGCGCTAAATAATTCGGTGCCGCAAACGGTTGTCGATAGTAAATCCGACACTCATCTTGCGGAAGACGACGCAAGTGCTGATCGATCCAAACTCGCCATACTGTAGAATGCCTGGGCAACCAAAAGATTCTCAGTTCTTTGAAGCATCCTCCTTGAGTCACAATCATACCGCTGGAACGAAGCTTGATGCCTGACCAATCTTCTCGCTCGGATCGAAGGGGCTTGATTCCCAAACTGAGTAAACGATCCATCATGCGTCTTCCACCAGCAAAAATCTATCGCGGATCCACCGCCACACGATCAACATGATTCCCATCGCAACCAAGGCGACCAGCATGATGGCTAATAGGACAGTGCCGAGTTCGAAAATATTCGAAGCCCAGCTATTCCATATCGCATTCCAAAAGACCAGAACAACCAGCGTGGCGCTGCACAGGTAGGGGCCGAAGGGAAATTCTTTTTCGCCGGTGAGAAGCCATGCGACAGAAACAAACGATAACGAGATGAAGGGCGCAATAAAGAACACCAGCAGCGAAGGCTGCCAACCAATAAAAGCTCCCACCATCGCCATCAATGTGACATCTCCAAAACCCATCGCTTCCATACCAAGCGCGTTGGAGGCGACGATGCGCACCGCCCAGACAATACTTCCGGCAACTGCCATTCCAATTAGGCCACTCAGTAACGCTTGCCAATTTTCAATGGCAGCGCTGTAGACGTAAATGATTCCGACCGTTCCCGTAACCCACAACGTCACCACGGTCCAGAACCAGAGCTTATATCGGACCAGCCGTAAAAAGAATATCTTGAGCGCCATCTTCAGGCCGCGTCTTGTTTTCCATTGTCTGTCGGCTAGACCGAAACACCAACCGGCATAACAGAACAGTGCGATCGCTAGTCCATAGGGACCGTTGAGCCACTGGGCCCAAATGCCCGGACTGCAACCCTGAAGTGGCATCAGTGCGGGATTGATGCCGTTGCGATCGATCTGAAATAGATGCCAACCACTAATGAAGGCCGATCCAATCAAACCGATCCAAGTCCCAGGAACGGTAACCCAATCGGGAATCAATTGTTCATCAAAGTCGATAAACGTTGCGACACACATCGCCCAGATCAAAATCGCATGCGCGATGTATTGCCCATGAAGCTGCAGTTGTAACTGTGGAAGTACACGACGCACCGAATTCTGATGCGGCAGCAAACCACCATGGACTTCGTAGTAATAGAGCCATGCCAAGAAAATCGGCAAGATGATCTCGATCAATAGCGGACGCAACCAAAAATAGCTGCCAAACTGCTTCTCAAATCGTCGCAGGTTGATCCAGCCATAGATGGGAACTCGGTCAAGCCAAGTATAGGAACCCCCCTCAGGCTTTGTCCTCGACCATGGACCGAAATTTTGATAGTGGAACGAGAATTGATAAATACCCCAGTTCACTAGCGCAGCGTAAATGATCCCGACCAGCACGATCGCGATGCAACGAGCTTCCATGGATAATTGAAGGAAGGCATTCAAGACTGAATTTCCCCAGGACGTCGCTGCTGGTACCAACTCGCCACTCGTTCTACGACATTGTCCCAAGTCTCTTGATCGGTTTCAACTTTGAGCTGCGAAACTTCTCGGTAGAGCGGTTCACGGCGGGCTAAAAGCGAAACGATTTCCTCATGACTCGACAAACCGCTCAAGGCTGGGCGTCTCTGCTGCGTCAAAACATCACCATCAATTCGCTTTGCTAGTTCCTCGGGTTGTGCGTTGAGCCAAACACAGCCGCCGGTTCGCTGTATGGTTTGACGATTCTTAGGCCGCAGAATAGCCCCACCACCTAAGGCGATGATGGATGCAGGCTGTTGCGACAACCGCTCAATCGCTGCGACTTCCCGATCGCGAAAGCCCGTTTCACCATGCTTTTCGAAAATCTCGCGAATCGTGGAGCCTTCTGTTCTCTCCACCTCGATATCGCTATCAAACCAGGGGAGCCCAAGCCGTTCGGAAAGTGCTTTTGCTAGCGTCGTCTTTCCACTTCCTCGGTATCCGACCAAATAGAGATGCATAAGAATTCCAAAAGAGCCTAGTTAAGCTACAGAAACGGGCGTGAGTTTTCCGATTTTAACGAGGTTTCGGGTCCAGTGGATGGGGGCAGACCGCGCCGACATCCCTATTGCACACTTGCATTATATGACTAGGTATTTTTCGTGTCCTTTCCCATTTCACCAGCTTGGATGGCCGCCGGAGCGGTTGGCGCGATGCACGCCGCCGGTGTCACGCTCGGGTCTTTATCGACCGGGTTTGCGGACCTGATGAATTTGGGGGTCAACAGTCCCGATCCCTCCGTTCACCAAGGAGAGGGTGGTGGCTCCCAGGATTTTGGGGCTCTCGATCCAGCCAGTCGTTTACAGGCCTTGGGAAAACGTCTTTTTGAGGAACTTAAAAAGGTGGGTTGGCCGGCAGATAAACCTCTGGACTTACAGCTCGATGCTACTGGACGGATAAGCACGAGCGAACTACCTCCGGAGCTCAAATCTTTTGTGGAGCAGTATCTGCAAGATCATCCTGATTATGCTTCGCATTTCGAACAGCTTGCCTCCCAGCTTCGTCGGCAGTACGAATTGCCCGATGTGTCTGGCCATGGATTAAGCAATGACACCGCTCATGGCACTTGGCGATTTTCGCTGAGCGACCAGCAAACCAAGTGGAACTGGAGCAGCGTCTAAGCAAGCACCAATCCCTACAATCCACAAAGTCATCATTCCTTCGAGAATGTGCGTTTGCCAATCGTATCGCGGAAACCCATTCCGATCGTTTCATGACATAGCCTTTTACGTCGGAATATTCTCAACCGGCCAATACTGCGGGAGTTTGCTTGATGTGTGGCATCGTAGGATATGTTGGTGGGCAGGAAGCTTGTCCCTTTTTGCTGACTGGATTACAACGACTCGAGTACCGGGGCTATGATAGCGCCGGCATCGCTACGTTGGGTAGCAATCAGGGCCTTCAACTCTCGCGGGCGGTGGGGCGTATCGAGCGGCTCAATGAAGCCACGCAGAAGAGCCCGCACCGAGGCACCTCCGGTATTGGGCATACGCGCTGGGCCACGCACGGGCCTGCCACCGAAGAAAACGCTCATCCGCATCTGGGTGGCACAGGGCAAGTTATCATTGCCCACAATGGCGTGATTGAGAACTACGATGCGCTCAAAGAACGGCTCATCGATGCTGGCTATCACTTCGCTTCGGCCACCGATAGCGAAGTCGTCGCTCACTTGATTGCAGATCACCTTAAGAGATTGCCTGCGAGTTCCGAACCGAATCAACGTTATGTTGAAGCGGTGCGATTAACTTTGGCTCAGCTTCGCGGCACGTATGGCTTAGCAATCTTGTTTCGCGATCGTCCCGACTTGTTGATCGCTGCTCGTTGTGGTAGTCCCTTAGTGCTTGGCATTGGTCGGGGCGAACATTTTCTCGCCAGCGATACGTCACCCTTGGTCGGATTCACGGATCGCATCATCTATCTAGCGGACCATCAAATCGCGGTGCTCACACCGGATAGTCTACAAGTGCATCATCGCGAACAAGGTCGCGTGCGCCCCGATGTCCAAATACTTGAAACCGACAATGTTGATGTGACGATTACCGGTTTCAAGCACTTTATGCAGAAGGAAATCTTCGAACAGCCCGAGTCGCTGACCAATGCGATGCGAGGTCGCATCGATCGTGAAAACGCCACGGCCAAATTCGGTGGCCTGAATTTGACGACCCAGCAGTTACGCTCAACCAATCGAATCATCCTTACGGGTTGTGGAACCAGTTGGCATTCGGCACTGGTAGGCGAGTATCTAATTGAAGAACTGTCCCGAATTCCGGTGGAGGTCGAATATGCCAGCGAACTTCGCTATCGCAATCCACCCGTTGATCCGGATACATTGATCTTTGGTATCACGCAAAGCGGTGAGACCGCCGATACCCTAGCCGCCCTGCGCGAAATGAAACGCAAGGGCCATCATACGCTCGCGATCTGTAATGTGATCGGATCCAGTATCGCTCAAGAAGCAGATGGCGGGATCTACTTGCATGCCGGCCCAGAAATCGGTGTCGCTTCCACCAAGGCATACACATCTCAATTGCTTGTCTTGTCGATGCTGGCACTTTATTTCGGTCGTTTGCGACATCTAAGCTATGAAGCAGGATTGCGGATCATCGATCAATTGGAGCAACTCCCGGGCTTGATCCGCAAGACGCTCGATTGTGAACAACAGGTTTCCCATGTGGCCAACAAATATGCTCACGCAAACAACTTTTTATATCTCGGTCGGCATTATAATTTTCCGAGCGCCTTGGAAGGGGCGTTAAAACTCAAAGAGATCAGCTACATCCATGCCGAAGGTTATCCGGCGGCGGAAATGAAGCATGGACCGATTGCCTTGGTAGACGAAAACACTCCTTCGGTGTTTATCGTTCCGCGCGGTACGGTCTTTGAGAAAGTGATGAGCAATCTCCAAGAAGTCAAGGCACGGCGAGGTCCGGTGATTGCCATCGTCGATCATCGCGATGAGCGAATTGAGCAACTCGCTGACGAAATCATCGAGATTCCGGTGGCAGAAGATTTCTTGCAGCCCATACTGGCTGCGATCCCGCTGCAGTTATTGGCCTATCATATCGCCGTGCTGCGTGGCTGCGATGTCGATAAACCTCGTAACTTAGCGAAGAGCGTCACTGTCGAATAAATGCTAGCCTGCGCCATTTCTGGGGATTGATCTGGCTCCAGTTTGGCAAAGTTGGTAACGGCAATGCGATTCTTCGAATCTTGAAAATCATGTTTGATCCATAGTACCGAAGGTTGGATTGGTTATGAGCAAAAGTTCATTAGGTTTGAGTTCAAGTGCGAAAAAAGCTTTGCAAGTTCATGTGGGCGAAGCGGCGGGAGCTGAGATCGCCAATCTGATTCAGCGTATGGCGCTGCAGATTGAAGATTTGAAGCGGAGCAAGGTGAATGTAACGCCCGTTGTCCCATCGGCCCGTCGAGAAAAATTGCGTTCGATTGAAGAAGAGACGTTTTAAAGAACGCCCATGGAAGCTCGCGTGAATGTGGAAGCGGTTGACTTTGGATTGCTCCGTCACTCGGGCTGGTTTTAAATGGGACGGATCGCTCCATCGTGACCCGATATGAACATTTGATCGCTGATTTGCGTCGAATTTTGCGGGTCCATCTCGCCCACCACACCTGGAGCGACAAGGTACTGCTTGACCGGGAGGGACGAGCGTGCCTAATCGACCCGGCGGTTTATTACGGTCAGCGTGAAGCGGAATAGGGGATCATCGACCTGTTTAGCAGGTTTCCGCCCGAGTTTCTCGACGGTTATTTCGATATCTGGCCTTTGAAATCGGGCTATCAGGTTCGCATGTTACTTGATCGCTAGTATCATTGCACCAATCGCTGGAATCTCTTCGGCGAAAGCTATCTCTCAGCTTGCGGCCAGGAACTCCGAAAACTCGGCTATTGAGTAACGCTTGACTCGATCTGAGAATACTGCGGTCATCGGCAGCGTGAATTTTGCTATTTCAGGCGACATGAGCCAGGGAATTTCTAAGGTGAAACAAGTCATTGCCGTCGTTAGGCCCTATCAGGCGGAGAAGATTTTGGAGAACCTGAAATGGGTTCCTCTGGATGCATTGAGTGTGAACGAAGTGAAGGGTTATGGGCGGCAGAAGAGTTATCTCGATCAGTATTCGGAAACTGAATTCGCACTCGCCTTTCTTCCGAAGGTTGAAATCACTCTCTGGGTGGATGATATCTATGTGGAAGAGACGATTCGCAAGATTACCGAGATCGCGCGTTCTGGACGCATGGGTGACGGCAAGATATTGGTATTGCCAGCTATACAATGTTACGACATCAGTTCGACTTGATCGCGAAGAGGTGATTTCTTGAGTGGAAACTCGGAAGCGATTTTGGAAACGCGTGAACTGTGTAAAAGCTATGGACGGTTTTTAGCGCTGGACCGCTGCAGCTTGGCGGTGCAGCGCGGTGAGGTCTTTGGACTGCTCGGACCCAACGGCGCAGGTAAGTCGACATTGCTGCGGACGTTAATGGGCTTTCTCAAGCCGACCAGCGGTCAAGGTCGAATACTCGATTTTGATTGCCAACGCCAATCTGTGGAGGTACGTCGAGTCACTGCCTACTTGCCTGGCGATGCTCGGCTGTTCCGGCAGATGCGGGGTCGAGATTGTCTGGCTTTCTTTCAATCGATGCGACCCGATGTCTCCAAGCAGCGTTACCTTGAACTTGCAGAGCGACTGGAATTGAACCTGGATCGCCGCGTTGTATTCATGTCAACCGGCATGCGGCAGAAGCTGGCCATTGTCGCCGTAATGAGCAGTCAAACGCCCTTAATTATTTTGGATGAACCGACGGCAAATCTCGACCCTACGATACGCGGTGAGGTGTTGCAGTTAGTAAGAGAAGCCAAACAGCAGGGACAAACGGTTATTTTTTCGTCTCATGTGCTGAGCGAAATCGAGGAAGTTTGCGATGAAGTGGTGTTGCTGCGGAAAGGTGTGCTCGCGAAACGTCTGCGTTTGAGCGACCTTCAGCAAAGCCATCGGCTGTTTGCTCGCACGTGCGGCCGCTGTGAGATACCGACCGAACTGCGAGCGCAAGTCCAAATCGTAAGGCACTCTGAAAATGACATCGTGGTCGATTTGCATGGCGATTTGCAACCGCTGATGCGCTGGGTATGTTTGCAAAGTTGGTCGCAAGTGCGCATCGAAGCGCATGGACTGGATAGTGTCTATCAGCAAGTTCATCCACCCTTAACTCCGCAGCCACTGTTTACCAAAACGAATGGCTAACCAATAGACTCACTTATGTTTCACGCATTGATAAAAAAGTATTGGAGTGAAAGCTGGTTGCTGTGGTCAGCTTGTCTGTTTATTTTGCCGCTTTTCTGTTGGATGCGAATTTGGATTGTCGCGCAGTTTGAATTGTCGCGACTTGAACCTTTGCTCGAGCAATTGAAGCCATTTGAGAAATTTTCACCGGTTCCCGTTTCGCAATTTCTGACGTATGCGGGGAGCATTGCGATGACCTTTGATGAGCCGGTTGTCATTTTGTGCGTTTTGGTTTGGGCGGTAGCCCGCGGGAGCGATGTGGTAAGTGGTGAGATTCATCGCGGCACGATGGAGATGCTGTTAGCGCAGCCGATCACGCGGCGTGGAATGATGCTCGCACATGCAATTGTGTCGATGAGTGGACTAGCTTTTCTGTGTATTTCGGTGTGGGTAGGGATTTTTTTCGGAATTGAAACGTTGAGTATTCGCGAGACGCCACCGGCTCCATCGATTCAATTATCTTGGTTACCGGTAGAAATTCCGCTGAGCGTCAGTGGGGCGTCGCGCGAACCGGTATGGGTGCCGCTGCGAGATCGCGTTGATAGCGGGTTCTTTTTACCACCTGCGCTGAATTTGTTTGGCTTCGCTTATTTCGTGCTTGGCTTGAGCGTGCTTTTTAGCGCGATGGACAAATATCGCTGGCGGACGATTGGTATCGTGATCGGCATTTATATCTTGCAATTCATGCTTTATTTATTGGGCAAGTCGACACCCTCGACAAGTTGGGCGCTTAACTTCACGTTTTTTAGCGCGTATCGGCCGGACGACATCGTGCGGGTGATTGTCGAGCAGCCGCAGTTTGCGTGGGCATGGTTGCACTGGGACAAGTCTGGTGAATTTGTCGGGCTTGGGCCTTTGGGGTATTCGATGCTACTGATAGCCTGCGGCGCGACCTTTCATTTGTTGGGCGTGTACTATTTTCATCGCCGCGATCTGCCGGCCCCCTTATAAGCCCTTGGGTTGTTGTTGCGACCCGCAGTGAAAGGCACCCAAACCCCAGATCATATCGGACGCATCCAGCGGAACAATGCGACGATTTGAGAACTGTTCTTTCAAGATACCGATCGCTCGATCATCTGAAGGGCGATGCTGGAAGGTTGGCACCAGAACGATATCGTTGGCGATATAAAAATTGCAATAGCTTTCGGGAACCCTTTGGCCATTGATCCAGCGTGGTGGAGGCGTTGGGAGTTCGATCGATTCCAAACGTCTTCCGCGGGCATCGGTAGCGTCCGCGATTTGCTGTTTCATCGACTGTAAGCTTTCGATATTGGTATCGGCTTGGAGGCTGCGGGTGGCCAGCACAACGCGACCGGGGGCAACAAAGCGCACGAGCTGATCGATGTGGCCATCGGTATCATCGCCATCCAGTTCGGTACCGTCGAGCCAAATCACTTTTGTTACGCCTAACATTTCGCACAGGTGTTGTGTAATCCATGCGGGCGAACGATCTGGGTTACGGCTAACGCTTTGCAGACAGGAGGAGGTGGTCAGCAGGGTCCCTTCACCATCGGTTTCCAGAGCTCCACCTTCGCATACCAGGGGTGATGCAACGCGAGGCACGCCGATGCAATCGCAAATTCGAGCTCCGTTCTTGGCATCTTCGTCGAAGGGGGGATACTTGCCACCCCAGGCGGTATAGACCCAATGGACACCAACCACTTTTCCAGATTCAGGTTCGATGACGAACGTCGGTCCGTAATCACGAACCCAGCAATCATTGGTGCTGAAGTCAAAGAGTCGAACATTGTGGACGCGATCGAGCCGACGATGTGCTTCCTGGGCAGCTTCGGGTGGACCAGCCAAGACATGCACCGTTTCTACTTCAGCCAGGGTTCGAATGAAGCGTTCGAACGCATCAGGGATTGGAGCCATTCGACCGGGCCAAGTCTTGGGATTGTGAGGCCAAGAGATCCAAGTGGCATCGTGCGGATGCCACTCGGCCGGCCAAAAATACCCCATGCTTTGAATATTTTCTCGGTTTTCACTCATCGTCGATAAATCGTTTTGTCAAAGGAGCGTAAGCATCGATACGGCGATCGCGGAGAAAGGGCCAGTGGGTGCGAGCGGTATCTATCAGCTTCAGATCGCAAGGAATAACGACAATTTCTTCTTCGACGTGAGCCGCACGATGCAACAAGTTCCCGTACGGATCGCTGACGAAAGAGGCGCCCCAGAATTGAATACTCCCTTCGACACCAACACGGTTGGCTGCTCCCACGAACAAACCATTGGCGATGGCATGAGAACGCATCATCGTTTCCCAGGCATTGTGTTGACTGGCTCCATAGGTCTCTTTCTCATCGATAATCCAGCCGATAGCCGTTGGATAGAGAAGTATTTCGGCTCCGCGCAGTGCGAACAAGCGAGCCGTTTCGGGATACCACTGATCCCAGCAAACACCGACACCGATCTTAGCGAATTTGGTCTTGGCGATGGTGAATCCTAGATCGCCTGGTGTGAAATAAAATTTCTCATAGTAGAGTGGATCATCGGGAATATGCATCTTGCGATACATGCCAACCAAGGAACCATCGACATCGTAGACCACAGCGGTGTTATGATACAGACCGTGAGCGCGTCTTTCGAAGATCGACCCGGTGACAACAACACCATGCTTTTTGGCGGCAGCCGACATTCGCCTGCTAGTCGGGCCCGGAATCGGTTCAGCCCAAGCGAAGCGCGAGTGGTCTTCGGTTTGGCATGGGTAAGGGGCGTTGAACAGTTCTTGTAGGCAAACGATGTTGGCACCTTTCGCAGCCGCTTGTGCAATTCGTTCGTCGACTTTATCCAAATTTTCGCTTTGTGAGGCAGTGCAGGACATCTGCACCAGGCCCAATTGAATCACAGATGGATTTGCCACGGCGAGCGATTCTCCCAATTGTGAAAATTCCATGAGAAAAAGTCTTATAAACCGTCTAGCCCTGCCTTAGGTAGCCCTTGCCTAGGTAGCGCTTGCCTAGGTAGCGCTGCTTAAGGTAGCCGTTCTGAATATGCGATAAAAGGATCGCCAGCAGAATCGTGACACGGTAAGATGCGTTATGCTAACGCCTACGCTCCAGCATACAACCCGTATCCGAAAAACTTGACTTACGGACCCGGCTGGATTCCCCGACAGTCTCGAGAAAAATTTGCGGTCTTGAAATGCATCCCAGCAACCTTGAGCCCAGAAGATTGTTATCTCAGCAAGTCCCGGAGCGGGGCTTGTTCATTACGGGCACCGATACAGAAGTGGGAAAGACTTTCGTGACTGCTTCGATTCTCCGCGGGCTGATTTCGCTCGGAATTTCGGTAGGCGCTTATAAGCCGGTTGCCAGCGGGATGGATGAAACACAACCGGGCGATCCCGACATCTTGGCGGAAGCTTCCGGCAATCGGGAAGACAAATCGCTTTATTGCTCGCAGCGATTCTTGGCGCCGTTGGCTCCGCCGATGGCAGCCGAATTGGAGAATCGTCTGGTCGATGAAAATCTGCTTCTTCGCGGTGCGACACTTTGGAAAGATCGCTGTCACATGCTGATTGTGGAAGGGGCAGGGGGTTGGCATTCACCGCTGTCACTCCACTGGACCAATGCGGACGTCGCGCAAGCGCTCGGTTATCCAGTGGTCATTGTTGCCGCCAACAAATTGGGTGCTGTCAACCATGTGCTGCTGACGCTGGAGAGCATTGTGCGGGGTGGGCAGCAAGTTCGTGCGGTGATCCTCAACAATGCGTTTGATTCGCCCGATCTTTCGGTGTCGAGCAACGCGCGATTGCTCGGATTGTTTTTGAAAAATAAATTCCCCGCTGTTCCATTGATGTTTGTCGGTTACCAGGAGTCTCTCTCCCCCCAGCAGGTTCAAGGTCTCCTCTGAATTCCAAGTTTTGCGCAGCGTGCTAGCCGATGTCGGTGCAAAAAAAAGGCCCAAGAGACTGACTCCCGGGCTTCGATTCGAACCTCAACCGTTCCGCACTGCGGGGGGTGAGACATTCATCGCAGTGTCAATATTTTACTGGCGAGCGTGCGCGTGTTTGAGATTGAGCCAAGCACCGTTTTGTTGGCTGCTGGCGACGCATTGCTCGATAAAATACATCCCCTCGACACCGTCGTGCACATTGGGGTAAACGGTATTCAATTTTTCAATCGATTTGCCTTCGCTGCGCAAAATCATTGCATCGTAAGCTGCCTGATAGATATTTGCGAACGCTTCAAAGAATGCTTCCGGATGACCGCTGGGCAAACGGCAAGCGGCTCTTCCAGATGCGTTCATGAAAGGCGCATTGGGATCGCGGGTGTAGAGCCGATGCGGTTGACCATTGGTGCGAATTGTCATCACATTGGGCTCTTCTTGTCTCCACTGAAGAGCACCTTTGGTTCCATCGATTTCGATAGACAGATCGTTTTCCCGACCATGGCTGATCTGAGAAGCGGTCACAGTTCCTAGGCCACCGTTCTCGTAGCGAATCACGGCGGTTCCGTAATCATCCAAGCGACGACCGGGCTCGAAGGTTTTCAGATGACAGCTGATTTGCGAAGGGAGCAGACCGGTCATATAACGGCCGAGATTATAGGCATGAGTTGCAATATCGCCGAAGCAGCCTGCGGCACCGCTCTTGGAGGGATCGGTTCGCCAAGCTGCCTGCTTTTGATTGTCGTCCTCCAATCTTGTGCGAAGCCAGCCCTGAATGTAGGCGGCGCGGATCGCTTGTATCTCACCGAGTTCACCGGAGAGAATCATTTCGCGAGCTTGTCGCACCAGCGGGTAACCGGTGTAATTATGCGAGAGTGCGAAGACGACACTGGATTGATCGACGACTGCCGCGAGATCCTCGGCTTGCTTGAGATCAAACGTCATCGGTTTATCGCAAACGACATGAAAGCCAGCTTCGACAGCCGCTTTCGCGATTTCGTAATGAGTATGATTCGGGGTGGTGACCGCGACGAAATCGATTCTTTCACCCACGGGGAGTTGAGATTCTTTAGCGAACATTTCTTGATACGAACCGTAGGCTCGCGCAGGTGCGATATCATAATCGGGAGCGGAGGCTTTGGAGCGTTCGGGATTACTGGATAGAGCGCCGGCGACAACCGTAGCTCGATTGTCCAGGCAGGCCGCAATGGAATGCACGCGACCGATGAAGGACCCTTGTCCGCCACCGACTAGACCCATGCGTAGTTTGCGTTGAAGTGGTCCGTTGGTCATGAGAGGAACTCCCAGCTATTCAGTGATCAAGAAATGGAAAATTGGTAATCGCAAATCGTCCGTAAAGGCTTAGCCAGCATTTATTTTTTTGCAGCCATTCATTGCCGTCCTACGACCGAAGAGAGGCGGTACCAGTAGTCCCAGTCGCAAAGTCGAGTCGGCCCATCGCAACCATGGTGCATGCGGTAGGGCTGATTCGAAGCATGAAAGCCGCGAAAGACGTCAGTTTAGGCAACTTTGAACGCCGCTTCTAGGGTGTGCGTGGCGACGACTCGCTTGGCGACAAATCCCGCAAATATCTATCCGCCGCTGTTTGTTATGGTGATTTACCAGAAAAATGGTTAGCATGACGGTTAGCGGAAAGGGTGTTTTACGCCGAAACCGATAAACAGATAACGGTTTCCCCATTTCTTCGTTTGCTCGCCGGAAGATAACGAGGTGCGCTTTATGAATTCCCTAGATAACAAAGATTGTTCCATCATCGCTCATCCAGACGCCAACAGTTTGCCAGTAAATCACTCAGTAAATTACGCCGAAGGCATCAGTCCGCAGGGTACAACCGGGGTTGAGAATGCGGGCCAGAGAGCGAGTGCAAGCGAGATCCAGACTGGTAAATCATTGAGTTTTTGGCAGGGTGCTTCGCTGGGATTATTGGTGGGAGCAACGCTACTGGCGGTTGCGATTTGGCAGCGGCCTACGGAATCTCAGTCGATACAGTCGCAGTCGATACAACTTCCTCCAGAACTTCTGAAGGCTTCGGCAACGCACGGGACCAACAACTTTGCGGTTGCGACGGGCCAGGTGTCGGACGAGGCAGAAGGTGTGTTCTTTTTGGACTTTTTGACGGGCGAACTGACTTGCTGGGTTTATTATCCGAGAATTCAGCAATTTAACGCGAAGTTTACCACCAATGTGTCGGCCGCGTTTCCTGCGGCCGCGCAGAACCCGACCTATTTGCTGGCAACAGGAACCATCACGGGAACGCGCGGGGTTGGGAACGCCCGACCAGGTGGATGTTTGGTCTACGTAGTCGAACCAACCAGTGGTACATTTGTTGCGTATGCCGTTCCCTGGAACCGAGCGGTCGAAAACCAACAGGCCCCACAGGCCAACGCGCTGGTTGTGGCAGGAGGTGGCCAAGTTAGCAGTCGCGGTGGTGCCATTCGCGACAAATAATTTGCGACAAATAATTTGCGGGCCAAAAAATCTGCGCGGGATGGGGCATTGTTTACGGCGCCCTTTGAACTGACAATTCAAGCTTGACGGATTTGCAGCCAATGATTTGCAGCGAATGATTCGCAGCCAATAGAGCTAGAGAGTTTCAAATCTAGCGACTTCCGAAGGTAGAGTTCGGGCTTCGGCCGATGGCGGAAGCCCATTTTAATTCCAAGAAGACAGGTTTTGCTTGAATGTCCTTTCAAGAGTGGATTAGCGGTCGCGTTTTTCGATTCGTGCATGGGAATAACCTTGTATACAACACCTGTTGGGAAGACCCACGGCTGGACCGCAAGGCGATGAATATCGGCAGCCAAGATCGAGTGATGGTGATCACTTCGGCGGGTTGTAACGCGTTGGACTATTTGCTGACCGGTCCGGCGGAAGTCTTTGCGGTCGACATGAATCCACGCCAAAACGCGTTGCTTGAATTGAAGACCGCTGCGATTCGCTCGCTCGATTACGGCGACTTCTTCAAAATGTTTGGCGAGGGATATCTCGCTGGCATCGACAAGATTTATCCTCAGAAACTGCGCGATGGGCTGAATCCTTGGTCTCAAAAATATTGGGATAAATACATTTCGTTCTTCAATAATCCGCGAAGATCTTTTTATTTCCGCGGTACCTCGGGGGGCTTCGCTCGCGCCATTAACTTTTATGTGAATAAATGGGCTCGCATTCGCCCCCAAATCAATGACCTGCTAGCTGCCAAGTCGCTGGCCGAACAGCAACAACTTTACGCTCAGGTCCACAAGAAAATATGGACTCCCGCGATGCGTTTGGCGATGGCCCGCGATACCACCATGTCGATGCTCGGAGTTCCCAAAGCTCAGCGTATGCAAATCGACAAGCAATATCCTGGAGGAATTTTAAAATTCATCGAAGATTCGCTCGAGGCGGTTTTTGCCAAACTCCCCATCCATGATAACTATTTTTGGCGGGTGTATATCAACGGAAAATATACGTCTGAATGTTGTCCGGAATATCTGCGAGAAGAGAACTATCAAAGGCTCAGAAACGGTCTGCTCGATCGGCTGTTCATTCACACCGACAGCGTTCAAGGCTTTCTTGAAAAAGTCGATCGGCCGATCACTCGCTTGGTCCTGCTGGATCATATGGACTGGTTGAGCGATCGATTCTTTCCGCTGCTGGAATCGGAATGGCAAGCGATCATCAATCGAGCCGGTCCGAATACAAGAATTTTGTGGCGGAGCGGTGGATTGCGGACGGAGTTTCTCGACAAAGTACAAGTTCGCATCAATGGCCAACATCGTGAATTGCCCGAGATTTTAAAGTATCATGAGCAATTGGCCGCCGAGCTGCATCCGCTGGATCGTGTGCATACTTACGGTAGCTTCTACATCGCTGACCTTGCCGCCTGAGATTTCCTACTATGAGCTTAATGAGCGATCTGAAGATCCTCTATCACATGGCCCTGCGACCGATCCGGGGAAAGAGTCATGCGGAACGATTAGAAAGTTTCTACAGCGGCCAAGCGGAAGCGTACGATGATTTTCGCAAGCGCTTGTTGCATGGTCGCGAAGGGCTTTGGCAAAAGATCGGCCCTCAACCGGGTGCGACTTGGGTCGATATGGGTGGCGGAACCGGTGCGAATCTGGAGTTCTTCGGACCCGACATCTTAAAGCTGAAAAAGATCTACGTCGTTGACCTCGCCGGCTCATTGCTTAAGGTCGCTCGGCAGCGGGCGGAGAAAAATCAATGGTCGCATGTCGAAACGGTTGAAGCCGATGCCACGCGTTGGCAACCCAGCGAAGGGCAGGTCGATGTCGTCACTTTTTCCTATTCGCTCACCATGATACCGGATTGGTTTGCCGCGATTGACAATGCGCTTTTGATGCTTAAGCCGGGTGGAATGATCGGTGTCGTTGACTTTTATGTATCCCGGAAGCATCCTGATGAGGATCTGAAGCGACATCGCTGGAGCACACGTAGCTTCTGGCCGATTTGGTTCGCCAATGACAACGTCTATCCATCCTCAGAGCACTTACCCTATTTGCGGTATCGCTGCCACACGCAGTGGCTCAGTGAAAACCGTGCCAAAGTTCCCTACCTTCCGCTGGTTCGTACACCCTACTATCAATTTATCGGCTTGAAGAAATCGTAAGACTCCAAGCTGATCCACCTGGAGAATCTCATCATGGGCCACGATCGTCGCGAATTTTTCAAAACCGCTTCGCTGCTTGCAGTGGCTGGCAGCGCCATGACGACTGCAACGAGCCCCGCTGCGGCCAGCGAAACGTTCGAGCTACCCGGCAAAACGCCTCACACCAAGTTTGCCGTCAATGTGGAGATGTGGTGGGGTGGTCTGCCATTTTTAGATCGATTGAGGAAGGTGGCGGAACTCGGTTTCCCAGCGTATGAATTCTGGCCTTACGAAAATAAAGACTTGGCGGCTGTGGTCCGGTTGAATGAAGAATTGAAACTTTCCGTCGCGCAGTTCACCGCCTGGGGCTTTGAACCCGGCATGAACCAGCCGAGCAATGAAGATGCCTTTGAGAAAAAAATAATGGAGTCCTGCAAGGTGGCTCATCAATTGAATTGTCCCAAGATGACGGTGGTCGCTGGGAATATTCAAAAAGGAATGACGCAAGATGCGATGCTCGCGCAAGTCGTGAAAGCCTTGAAACGGGTGAAGCCGATTGTCGAAAAAGAAGGCATCATGCTGATCTTGGAACCGATGAACGGCCGAGTCGATCATCCAGGCCATTGCTTGTACGGCAGTGTAGATGCCGTAAAGATTTGCCGAGAAGTCGATTCGCCGATGGTCAAGATCAACTGGGATCTCTATCACATGCAGATCAGTGAGGGAGATTTGTGCGGTCGGCTAAAGGATGGTTTCGATCAAGTCGGATACCTGCAGTTAGCCGATCACCCCGGCCGCTACGAACCTGGGACCGGCGAAATTCATTATCCGCGCGTGTTGCGAGCGGCCTTCGAATTGGGCTATCGCGGATTCGTCGGACTGGAATGCCGTCCCAAAGAAGGCGAAGAGTTAGCTGCGAAACGAGTCAACCAAGCGGACCAGTGGTAGCGATTAGCATTTTCCCCTGGTTCCGCCCGGAATGGCTCTTTGGTGAAAGTACTTAATCGGCTCAACCGCCTAATTCTTTGAGGGCATCGATGACCTGTTGATCATGTCCATCGACGCTCACTTTTTTCCAGACTTTAGCGACCTTCCCCGTTGAGTCGATCAAGTAGGTGGACCGCTGAATTCCCATACTTTTTTTACCATACATATTTTTTTCCCGCCAAGCTCCATATTTTTCGGCCATCGCGTGGTCGGGGTCCGATAACAGCGGAAAGTTTAATTCATATTTTTGCTTAAACTTCACATGCGATTCGATGCTGTCGGTACTGATACCGAAGACCTTAGCCCCAAGCTCAGCCAATTCACCGCTGCGATCCCGAAAAGCGCACGCCTCTTTGGTGCAACCAGGGGTATCATCTTTGGGATAGAAATAGATCACTACGGGATGTCCCTTCAGATCGGCTAGCTTGACTTTGCTGCCGTCGTCCGCTTTGAGGCTAAATGCGGGAGCCTTGGCCCCTTCCTCGATCCAGTCGCTCATGGATACTCCAATGCTGCAAGAATTAGGTTTGAATGGACCGTTTGTAGCCCAACTGGACGACAAACGAACTATTTTCGAGGTATTGTTGTCTTAGGGTCAAGCGTTGGGACCAATCCCCGTTTAGACGTTCACTTCTGGGTGGTATCGCGTTAGAATGAAGCAAGTAGCGAGCCGATCGCGAGAATGGCACTACCGATCCTTGCTTGCCGATCCTAGCTTGTCCATCCCTGCTTATCCATCCTTTTGATCCATACTTTTTGCCCAAACTTTTTGATAGGAACCCCAAGGCGCATGACAGAAAAGCTCCATCGGGAAAAAGACACCCTTGTTACAGCACCGATGGTTCCGGCAGCTCAAATCGCCTACAGTCTGGAAATGGCCAAGGCGGCGGTCAAAGCGGCCGCTGAGAACCGGGGCCAAGATATTTCGGTACTCGACCTTACGGGCGTTACCTCACTGTTCGATTTCTTCGTGCTGGTCACCGGCGGAAGCCGCCGGCAACTTGCCGCTATCGCCGAAGAAATAGAACGCGGCCTGAAAACCCTCGGCGAGAAGAAATTATCAATATCCGGCCTGGAAGAAGGCCGCTGGGTTGTGATGGACTATGGCAGCATCGTCATCCACCTCTTCGACGAAGAAACTCGCAGTTTTTATAATCTTGAAAATCTGTGGGCTGATGGCAAATTGGTCGATGTGAGCGAACTGGTTCAAGCGTCCTCCGCGACTATGGCTCGACATTCATGAGCCTGGATTAGGTTCACGGTAACCCCATAAAACAGGCTTGTTTGGCGAGCCTGTTTTTTGTTTTAGCATTCGCTCTTATCCTTCCCTATTTTTGAGATCCTCATTTAGGAATAGCTCGATGTTGTTGGTGGATTTGGTTCGTGAACGATTCGCGGCTGCCCTGAATCAAATGGGCCTCGACGGAGCATCACTTTCTCAACGCGTCACAGCCGTTCGCGATCCTCAGTTTGGAGACTATCAAGCCAATTTGGCTATGGGATTGACCAAGCAGCTCGGTATCCAAGATCCGATGCAGATCGCTCAAACCATCGTCCAGCATCTCGATCTCAGTGGGCTTTGCGAGCCTGCTGAAATCGCTCCGCGCGGATTTATCAATCTTAAGCTGCTCAACAGCACGCTCTCCCAAGCCTTAAACCATGCAGCCCAATCGGATCGCTTGGCCGTAAATCAGATCGCAAAGCCTCGCACCTACATCATTGATTATTCATCTCCAAACGTGGCCAAACCGATGCATGTCGGCCATATTCGCTCTACAGTCATCGGAGATGCGATCGCCAAAGTACTGAAGTTTCTGGGACATAAAGTCATTACCGATAACCACCTGGGCGATTGGGGAACCCAATTCGGAATGATCATTTATGGATATAAACATTTTTTAGACCCATCGGCTTTTGCGACAGATCCCGTCCCCGAACTCTCGCGACTTTATCGCGTCGTGCACCAATTGCTCGAATGGCAAAAGACGGAGAAGGATTTGCCCAAAGCTAAGATGGCGGTCGAAAAATCGACTGAAAAACTTGCGAAAGTTCGAGCGGAATTCGGACCGCTGGCCGACTCCGACAAGAAAGCCAAACGCAATATGGCGGACGCAGAAAAAGATTTAAAGGCGAGCCAAGAAGAGCTGCAAAAACTCGAAAGAATTGTGGAACAACGCAAGCTGCAACCTCAATGGAGTTCGGCCTGTGATCAGCATCCGAATCTCGAAGCCAAAGTGCTCCAAGAAACGGCCAAACTTCATGCGGGCGATACCGAAAATAACGCGCTGTGGAAACAATTTCTCCCTCCCTGCCTTGAGGCTATCCACCAAATCTACGACCGACTCGATATTCAATTCGATTTAGAGTTGGGCGAAAGCTATTTTCATGATCGCCTGAAACCCCTCGTGCAGCGCCTTCTGGATAACGGTATGGCTCGAATCAGCGAAGGAGCTGCATGCGTCTTCCTGGATGGCTTCGACGAACCCATGCTGATCCGCAAACAAGATGGCGCTTTTCTCTACGCGACCACCGATCTGGCAACGATCGAATATCGAGTCGAGCAATTTCAACCCAATGCCATTCTCTACGTGGTCGACCATCGACAAGAAAAACATTTTGCCAAATTGTTTGCGACCGCCAAACAAATCGGATTCGACGCGATCGAACTGAAACACGTCTCCTTCGGCACCGTTTTAGGACCGGATGGAAAACCTTACAAAACACGTTCCGGTAGCGTCGTGGGACTGGAACCGCTGCTCGATGAGGCGATCGACCGAGCGTTCCAAGTTGTGGAATCGCTGCCTGTTCCAGAAGAAGAAAAACGACACGTTGCCAAAACCGTAGGACTGGGCGCTATTAAATATGCTGATCTTGTCCACAACCGAACCAGCGATTACGTATTTGATCTAGAGAAAATGGTCCGACTTGATGGCCATACCTCAGCCTATATTCAATACAGCTACGCGCGAACCTGCAGTATTTTACGCAATGCGGGCCTGAATCCCGCTGCAATAGAGACGGCGGAAATTTCATTTATTCTCACGCATCCTGCCGAAAGAATGCTCGCCTTAACGATCCTAAAATTTGAAGATATTTTACTCCAGGTAACCCATGACTACATGCCACACCTGCTAGCCGATTATCTCTATGACATCGCCAAATGTTATTCATCATTTTTCGAACAATGCCCAGTGCTAAAAGCAGAGTCCGCATGGCTTAAACAAAGCCGTCTGGGCCTCTGTCAACTCACCGGCCGCACATTAAAGACAGGCCTAGAACTGCTGGGAATTCAAGTAGTGGACCGAATGTAGCACACCAAATAGGGGACCTTTCGGAACTACACCGAACTTGCACTACCAATATTATTGGTGAAGTAAAACAAAGAAATCTTTTTCTTAATAATTGAAATATTAGCAATTTTATAAGGTGTTATTGAGTAGGAAGTCGTGTTGTATATGTTACGCTTTCTAGTGAATCGTGAGCGGTTGCGAGGGAATTGAATTGTTCCATCGCTCCACGACCATGATCACTTCGCAGTTGATGCTGAAAAATTGTTGCTGAAAAATTGTTGCTGAAAAAGGGAACCGAATCATGGCTAAGAAGGCGGCAGCTTCCGGACTTAACAAATCCGAAGTGATCCGAGAGTACAAGAGCAAGAATCCAGGCATGGGGCCGAAAGCTATCGCGGAAAAACTGAAGACCGAGCATGGTGAAGAGGTCAGCGCTCAATTCGTCAGCACCGTGCTATCGATGGCCAAGAAACGCGATGGCAAAGGTGGAGTTCGCCGAGGCCGAGGCCGACCACCAGGGTCCGGAAAGGCCGCCACCGCCTCCAAAGCCGGCGGTAAAGTTGCCGGTGGCCTCTCGGTGGAATTGCTGATCAAAGCCAAGAAACTCGCCAGCGAATTCGGCGGCGTCGAAGAAGCGAAAGCCGCTTTGGATGCACTCGCTCGCATCATGGATTAATCGCTTCGCAGCAAATATCCACAGGATCACATCACCAGGGTAACCGGGACGAACTAAAAGGTGCCACCTTCAGTTCACCGGTATCCCTGGAATTTCTTTATCCCTGGAATTTCTTTACGCTGACAAACAGCCAGTTTGGTGGAGACCAAATGAGCTCTCTATATGAGCCTGCTAAATGATTTTATCGATGGGAACAAACGATTTGGTCAGTCAAGCCGAATCTTTTAATTGCTGAACTGATTGCACTAATTCCAACGCGGAATCGAGATCGCCAGCGATCTTAATGAATTGCCGGATAGCCAATACTTGCTGTTCGCTGAGTTCCAGTTCTGCTTCATCCTTTAAAAGCTCAGCTAGCTCTTCGTTGCTCAGTTGCTCAACTAGATCCCAGGTGATTTCCTGATCGTCCATGTCCCACTCCTTGGTTTCTAGGGGGTTCTTCCTGGGGCGAGTATCGGCATTTGCCGCCCCCACCCATTAGCCGGGCAATCCGCAAAATAAACGACCTGGGAAAAAAATTCCATCGGTAAATTTAGAACTTCATTTCGGGAATCGGCTCAACCGATGGAGCCAAAATCGGCGTTTAGCCTCGGTTGCTTTGTGGTCGGAATCTTTCCGATTGCACTTTTGCTATCAATCACTTTTGCTATCAATCATGGAAAAGTCCCTTGGATCCCAATTCCCCCCCAACAATATCACCTGCCGAGCAAGTGCGAATTGCATTTGGTCGATGGGTCCATCAGCATACGGGGGGCACTTCTGAGGAAATCCGCGAGACTCTACTGGTCCGGCACGGCTGTTATTGCGGCAAGCGATTAAGTAGCCAGGGTTTTTCGGGCATTTGGTTTATCGAAGAGGCTCAAATCAAGTTGCTCGGCCCGGATGGTCATTCTTATGGGACGGTGCCGATCTCGAGTTTTCTCCAGCAAGCGGTCGAAGGGCCCGAGCAAAAGGCCGCTTAAAAGCGACTCCGTTGATTTGCGAGGAACGAGAAGACTGAGAACTGTTAGGCCGTAAAACAAAAAATCCGTCACCGCCGGTTTTGCTTCCGACGGGACGGATGATGGACAAATGACGATATTAAATTCGCAAATAACTCTCGCCAGTCGAAGAGCCAATCTTAAAACCGCGGCTAACGCCTTCGGCTCATGGTTCCTTGAGTAGACTCTTAGTAGCGATAGTAACTTGGCTTGTAAGGCCCATCGACACCCATGCCCAAATATTCGGCTTGGGATGGTGTCAACCGAGTCAGCTTGACACCCAATTTATCGAGGTGCAAGCGGGCGACTTCTTCATCCAAGTGCTTGGGCAAAACGTAAACTGCTTTATCGTATTTGGTTGAGTTGCGTTCTGCCCAGAGTTCCATTTGAGCCAAAACTTGGTTGGTGAAACTGGACGACATCACGAAGCTTGGGTGACCTGTGGCGCAGCCCAGGTTGAGCAAGCGTCCTTCGGCGAGAACCAAAACCGAGCGACCGGTTTCCTTGAAGCGGAACTGATCGTACTGCGGCTTGATGCGAATTCTTTCGACCTTGCCTTCTTTTTCCATGCGATACAAGCCAGCCATATCGATTTCGTTATCGAAATGCCCAATGTTGCCGATGATGGCTTTATCCTTCATGCGGCGCATATGTTCGACGGTGATAATATCTTTGTTGCCGGTCGCGGTCACAAAGATATCGGCGATTTCTACAACGTCTTCGACCGTCTTGACTTCATAGCCTTCCATTGCGGCTTGTAGAGCGCAGATCGGATCGATTTCGGTAACGATGACGCGGCAGCCTTGCCCACGCAGCGATTGGCAACTTCCTTTGCCCACTTCACCGAAGCCGCAGACAACGGCCACTTTGCCACCGATCATGACGTCGGAAGCTCGGTTTAGTCCATCGATCAACGAATGGCGGCAACCGTAGATGTTATCGAATTTGCTTTTGGTAACGGAGTCATTGACATTGATGGCCGGGACAAGCAAAGTTCCCTTGGCCTGCATTTCATACAAGCGATGAACGCCAGTGGTCGTTTCTTCGCTGACACCTTTCCAACCTGCGGCCATAGCGGTGAACTTGCCTGGATAGTCTCGCAGTTGTTGACGCAGCAGATCGAGGATAACGCCCCATTCTTCAGGTTCAGTTTCTGGGTTGAAAGAAGGGACGACACCGGTGGCTTCATATTCAACACCCTTGTGAATCAGCAAGGTCGCATCGCCACCGTCATCAACGATGAGGTCGGGTCCAGAACCATCGGGCCACACCAGTGCTTGTTCGGTGCACCACCAATACTCTTCCAGAGTTTCACCTTTCCAGGCGAAGACGGGCACACCGCGAGGGTTTTCGGCAGTGCCTTCAGGACCTACGACGACTGCAGAGGCTGCGTGATCCTGGGTGGAGAAAATATTGCAGCTGACCCAGCGTACATCGGCTCCAAGAGCAGTCAAGGTTTCGATCAAAACGGCGGTCTGGATCGTCATGTGCAAGGAGCCCATGATCTTGGCACCGGCCAATGGCTTTGACTTTCCGTAGCGAGCTCTCAGCGCCATCAATCCGGGCATTTCATCTTCAGCCAATCGAATTTCGGTTCGGCCGAAGTCGATCAGAGCGAGACCTTCTTCGCGTTTGCCTTCCGCGATGTAATCGAATGCCTTCACTTTATAGGGTGGGCGAGCAATTCCGCTTGCAGTAATACTCTTTTCCAACGTTGCGCTCATCTTCATTTCTCCGATAAATGAGTTCAGGAGAACTCACCAACTCTTGTCAACAAAAACAACCCGTAATCATGTTGTGGGCCGTGCACTAGGAACGTCCCAAGCGAACCATGGCGACAAGCGATGGTCCGAATTTGTTCTTTCAATCGACTACCTAACGTCGCCGTCTATCGATCAACTTCCGCTACTTGGTCGCCGAGACGCAAAACAAAGGTGGTCCTTTAGCATCTTGCTCTGGCGGGACTGCTTGCTTGGTGACGCTCGCGAAGGCTTTTGTCCCGAGCCACTCATCAATCTGCGTCCACTCAAATCCCAGCCACAGGTGGCCTAGTTCCTGCTTCATCGACTCTCGGTCATGTCGCAGCATATCGATCAAAACCAATTTGCCTCCAGGTTTTAAAGTTCTTCGCGCTTCTTCGATGGCCCGTTTTGGATCATGCAGATAGGCGAGAACCAATACCATGTACACCACGTCCAATTCCTGATCACCGATCGGCAATGACGCTAGATCGCCTTTTCGGAATTCAACGTTGTCGCATCTTTTCAATTTCAGCTTTGCCGCCTTGAGCATCGCAGCCGATGAATCGACAGCGATTACTTGCTTCACCCAAGGAGCAATCAGGTGGCTGAGAGGTGCGGTACCACACCCCAGCTCTCCCGCCACAAATTCGCTACCCAGACTCGCTGCAATGGCCCAGCTATGAACCGATCCGCCAAACAACTCGCTTCTTAACTTATCCCATTGATCTGCGGCCGAAGAAAAAAAGGCTTGAGCTCGGCTTTGCCGCTCATCCAGAACTTTTTCCAATCGAGCATCATCGTGTTCGGCGAACTTAGTTTGAGCCGCCTGCTCGCGGACGACTTGCCAAAGTTTGCGTTGACCCGACTGCAATTCGTGGCTTTGCAATCGATACCAACTGCTCGTCCCTTCCTTCCGCGACTGAACCCAATCGGCTTCCGCCAATACTTTGAGATGTCGACTGATTGTGCTTTGCGGTGCTTGCAGCACTTGGCACAACTCGATGACGGTCAGTTCGTTTCGTTCCAGCAGCCGCAACAGACGTGCGCGCGTGGGATCCGATAGAACCTGCAACCAATCGAACATTTCTCCAGCAGAAGCCATTCATTCATCCTTTCATCCGGATGAAAGAATTATTGCCCATACCCTGCCAATCGTCAAGGGAAATGGTTTCGGGAAGGCTGAACGGTTCCCGCGCGGCGACCGTGCGGGGGGGTTAATTCCACCCGAATTTCCTATGTTTTTATGATCCCAGCGGAATTTATTTGCAAAAAAGGGGGGGTAGTAGCGATTTCTCGAATCGACGGTCAAGAGGTTGTTTCGGGCAGGCTCTTTTCCGGCGATTGAGACTCTGGCTGGAGGGTTGAAGGAAGATTCCCGATCGGAAAAATCCACGCGGTGAGCGATACTAGCGAGATCGCAGTCGCCACGAAAACGAGCGCGTGCACCAACGAAAAATGGCTGGCCAATTGCCCCCAAAAAGCCGAGCCTGCCGCCATGCTTGCGGCAAAAACCATCAAGTAAATAGCCATGCCTCGAGCCCGGTGCGAACGGGCCAAATACACTTGTGCCGTGGTATTGAGGGTTGTGAGCGTAGTCATCCAGCTCAGGCCTGCCAGGGTCATGGAGAGCAAGCGTAGCCAAACATCGACGCCGCTGGCCAGAAAAAGATAGACAAACCCGTATAGGATGGCCGCCAGGGCCAGAAGTCGATCGCTTCCGAAATAATGTCGGGCAACCGGCAGAGCAAAAGCTCCAACCACAGCTCCACTGCCGAACAATCCCAGCATCGCGCCATAGCCCGCCTCCTCCAGTCCTAAGCGCTCTCGCGCGATCAGGGGCATCAACCCCCACAGCGCGCTGGCTGGGACCACAAACAGAGTTAAGCGAACACAAACATTTCGAATCTCACGACGGCGTACCACATGCACGATGCCATCTTTCATCGCTGCCATTGCCCCCTCGCGCCGATCAACGACAATATGCGGTTCGGTCGGCTTCCAGTAAAGCAGTGCAAGGTAGATGCCGAGAAAAGAGATAGCGTTGATCGCGAAAGAAATCCACGCACCGAAAAGAGCCATCAAGATTCCCGAAACCGCTGGACCGATGGCTCGCGCTAAATTGAACGATAAGCTTCCCAGTCCAACGGCAGCCGGGATGCTTCCTTTCGGTACCAGGTCGGGAATGATCGATTGCCAAGTTGGAACGTGGATGACCATACCGAGGCCCATGCACAGAGTCATCGCTAGCAGCAGCGGGGGCGTCATGATTTCCAAATAGGTCATCACGGCCATCGAACTGGCGACAGCGAGTAGATAGAGTTGGGTGATGATCAAGACTTTGCGACGGTCGATCCAGTCTGCAAGCACGCCTGCGGGGAGCGAGAGGACGAAAATTGGGAGGGCCATTGCGGTTCGCACCAGCGAGACGTTCCATGGCGAGGAATCCAGTTCGGACATCAGCCACGACGCGCCCGTTTCATGGACCCAAGTACCAAGATTCGAGAAGAGCGCAGCGAGCCAGAAAATGCGAAAGACTGGACTCCCCAGCGGAACCCAGGCTTCCTTCCACAGATCGACGCGATCTTGAGGTTTGGGTTGAGAAATGGCAGTGGCTCCGCACCAAAAAGAAAACCGGCATTCCTTGGAATGCCGGCCCTCTACATTTCAATTCACTGGAATTTTCCAAAGCCTCTGAAAAGAGAGACGACTGCCTTTTTATTTCTCAGCAGGTTGGCTCTTGGCACCTTCGGCAATCGCAAAAATACGATTGCGATTTGCGATATACAAAGTTTCGTTAGCAAAGACGGGAGTGGTATACACTGCGCTACCCATGTTGATCTCGGCCACCGGTTCGGTCTGTTCTTGGTAGCTCACTTCAAATATGGCAATGTCCCCATCCTCGTCGCCAATGTAAACTTTATCGTTAACAATAAGTGGGGATGCCCATGATGCTGCCAACATATCGTAGGTCCAGTGCGCTTCGCCGGTCTTGGCGTTGACGCAATGAAACACGCCGCTAAAGTCTGCCACAAAGAGGAGATCATTTTTGATCGCCACGGTTCCACAGGTGCGATGCATGGTTGTTTCAAAAACTTTGGGGTCGCTTCCCACATAGTGCCAAACCGCTGCTGAGTTGGGATTATCTCGTTCGAAATCTCCATCCTTGGCCACCAGCGCCTGCAAACGCTTGGGCGCCAGCGGGTTATCTTTATCTTTCGAATTGAAGACTAAAGTGGGGCTAACATCACCGCGTTTGGTAGGATCGATGCACCATAAATGTCCTTGCCCTTCACCATGTTCAGGGTCTTCTCCGACAGCCACGTAAACCAATCCATCATAAATCACTGGCGTTGCGATCAAATGATTGCGGGTTGCCTTGTTGAGCATGTAGATCGATTCCTTTGGATTGCAATCGAACTTCCACAGCAGTTTTGACTTGCCCCCCTCACCTTCCAACGCAAAGCTATACAGCCAACCATCTCCACCGGCGAATATGGCTTGGGCGACACCGCCAAGCATACCGATGGCAGGCGAGGACCACTGACCATGCAGCACATTATCGCCGGGTGAATTATCCGTCCACAAAACTTCGCCCGTGCTGCGTTTGCAAACCAAGAAACTTGCCGCCGCCGGTTGTGGCAACTCTTTATGACCTTCGTCGACACCGTTGCCCGTATTGACCAGCAAATAGTCGCCCCAAGCGGTGACCGAGCAACTGCACATGTTGTGCTGGGAGACCTTCAATTGTTTCATCATGTCGATGCGCCATACAACATCTGCTTCGATCTTCTCATTGACCAGTGGCTTTTGATCTGGTTTGATCGAAGTGATTTCATCCTGAACCACGCCATCATTCTCGCCGTCCAAGAATCCTTCGGTATCTAGGCACACAACTTCCCCGCGACTGGAGACGTACCACAATCGATCTCCATCCACCATGGGTGCCGCGCAGATGCCTTGATCGGGCCAATCATGCACGCGACCGGTAGGCAGCTTTTCATTGGAATGTTGCCATAAAAATTTCCCATCGGCTTCATTGAAACATAGCAGCGCACCGAGGTCGACTTTTTTCGGATAACGAGCAGCGTAACCGTTACCGTTGTTGGTGCCCACATACACTTTGCCGTTGGCAACCACCGGATTGCCGTAGGTTTCCGAGCCCAGCGGCATCGACCACCTAACTCCATCTCCCGTTTCCACATCCCATTTGATCGGGTTGTTGGTCGCCTCGCAGACGTTGTTGCGGAAAGAAGTTCCACCCCACTGCGGCCAATCTTTTGGACCAACCTTCAGTTGCTCGATCATCTTCTTATTTTCGAGGAGCACATCAAAATTCTGTGCTTGCACGGCTGGCGAGTTCAATAAGGCCAGAGCTCCAACAAAGCACCATACACTTTGCTGCCAGTTTTGCTTGAAGTAACGTCGCATAAAAAACTACCTTATAAAGTAAACACAATTATTGATCGTTGGAGGTTCCCTACCTGACGCACTTCCCTATTTTTTATTGGGGACAACTTCGACATTATCGATATAAAATTCTGCATCGCTCGCATTGCCAAACAATCCAGGGCTTCCGGTCGTATTGGGTGTTGCATCGGCTGCTTCGATCGTCCAAGCTTCTGGTTCGGCTTCCCCACGTTTCCAAACTTTGCCGCGCAAGACTGCCTGACCGTTTTCATTGGCCGCGCTGAATTTCATCGTGTACCAAACATTGGGCGACCATTCGAAAGGAATCGTTTTCGCGAACCGCAATTCGACGCGCGAGGTCCAAGAGCGAATCTGCAGTTCTTTTTTGTTGGTCATATCGAGCGTGTATCGCTGGGCGATTAATCCCATGCTCGGAATTTTTCCATTCTTCTCCGTCGCGTACACGTCGGCCTGGATCGTGTAATCGGAAAGCGAAGTCCAACCCATCCAAGCTTGGCTGCGTGTTCCCTTGGGAATGGTACTGATTTTAACCAGCGTATTTTGGCCTTCAAACTCCTTGGGTTGATGACGATACGAAGCGCCGATCCAAGTTGGGGGAACTTTCTTGTCTTCGAAGTCGAACTTCCAGGGTAGAGCGGGCACAAGTCGCGCTCGGGCCACCGAGGTCAATTCGCCAACCTTGGCCGTGATCATTGCCACTTGCTGATTTGCATCAGCGGGAGCCGTATACGCATCATTGGCCACACTACCTGGCCCTTCCACCGAATATTCCGCCGGAACCAATTTAAGGAACTGGCCTTTTTTGTTGTAAGCTCTCACTTGCAATTTGGCTTGCTTACCGGGCTGCATCAAAATCTCGACCGGCGCGACTTGGATGTGGGCGACATTTTGATCCTCTGCCATATTCGCTTCCGGTTCACCGGCAGGGATAGGATCAGCCGAGGGCTGCACATCTTTCTTGCCAATGCAGTACAGCGCGGTCGTGGTGGGAATGTAAACTCGCCCGTGAGATGCGATTGGAGAACCAAATATTTCTTCTCCATTCAATCGCACCATGCTCAATTGCTCAACACCTTCCGGTGTGGGTTTGAAGATATATACGCGGCCTGTATTCTCCGCGATATAAATTTTTCCGTCCGCATACAACGGGCTACCAAACATGATACGCCCAACTTTTTTCGTCTGAATCACATTGCCATTCTTGGCATCGACCACGATGAGCGTACCGCCATCTTCAACATAATACAGCCGGCCATCGGCATACACCGGCGAACTGCGACCTACAGCTTTGGCAGGCAATTTCCAGAGGAGCTTATCCTCTTCCATTTTTCCTTCTGCCCGGCCATCAAACGCAAAGATCGCACCTAGGACCGTGGTGTCGGCAGCATTCTTTTCTGCATGACTGCCATAGACAATTCCATCCACTATGACCGGCGACGTATTGATACCTCGAGTCGACGCATCGTAAGTAAAGATCACTTTGCCAGTGCGCGGTTGAACGGCATAAACCGATCCATCGCCGCCACCAAATAACATCGCCTTTTGTCCGTTGAGCACCGTAAACGATGGACTGCTGTAGGTCGTATCCTCTGGACGAAGACGCGTGCTCAAAGCCCAAACCGCAGCCCCAGTGTTTTTGTCAAAGGCTACAAAGCGATGCGCGGGCACAGCGTATTCAGCCCAGCCGGTCATCACGCCGCTGACAATCACCAAGTCTTCAAAGACCACTGGAAAATTGGTTCGACCTCCATAAGTGCTGAGCATGCCATACTCCTCACTCATGGAATGCTCCCACAACACCTTGCCCGTTTCACCATCTAAACATTGAAAGTGGCTGCCTAACCCCAACAGATAAACTTTGCCCGTAGCAGGGTCACCGCAAACACTCGACCAACCCACGCGTTCAGCTGGAGCATCGGACAAAAAGATGTTGTGGATACTTTCCCAAATCAACGCCCCCGTGGCTGCGTCGGCACAAACCACTTTCTCACCTTCCATCGTCGATTCCGGGAACGAACGGCAAACCGTATACAACTTGCCATTCATGACGATTGGAGTGGCGCGAGTTGCGTATTCCTCTTTTCTCCAAAGAAGATTCTCCCCCTCGGTCGACCAAGATTCTGGTAAATTTTTCTCTCGCGAAGTCCCGTTATATTCCGGACCGCGCCAGGTCGGCCAATCGAGCGGATCGCCGCCGAACAGCGGCGACACAAGCGACCATACGCCGGCCAGCGCTATCAAAAGAACTCGAGAATAATTCAGACCTGAAGATAGAAATTGAGGGTGGCGCTGAGCACGCGACACACCTAGCCTCAATTCTCTAGAAAATGGTAAGCATTTCATGGTGGGCTACCTGACATAATGGGAACAGCCGCTAGCGGCTTTGAACCAAAACATCAGTATCGCCCGCAAATTCGTTAAAGACCAGCCCTTAACCAAATGTAACTACACCTCTTTGAGTGGTTTTATTCCAGATTTCCCGTGGAAGAAATCCCCAAATCGTCCCCCATTTCCTGCTTTGCCAAGCGGTCGGTCTCGTCGGATGACAAGTAATGCGGTCCTCCGGCCAAAGCGGCCTGAGGTGCTGCCAAGGGTTTGGAAAATCGCCAGTCCACCAGTTGCAATTCAACACTGCGATAGCCGTTATAATCATTGATCGCTGGACGAAAAACGATATCGAGCGGTCCTTGCACTTGGGCGAGTTGCTCCACCCACTCCCCTTGTCCCCATGCGATCGCTCGAAATTTCGATTGCTGCTGCTGGAAATGCGCCGCGAAATGCCGCTCCCCCGTGCCGAGATACCTCGGCGGAGCGCTCAAAAAGACTTCGGTGGCACACAACAGTGGCCGAGCATTGGCTTGACCAAACGGTGCCAGCAAATCCATTTGCTCGACCATGCCTAAAGTTAATTGCACCAGAGGAGCCTCGATATCGACGAGGAGCTCGGCTTCCATCGGGCCCTGACCCGATTGAACGAGCACCTGCTCCATGAAGGCTTCGCGGAACGTAGCCAAATTGCTTTCTTCGATTTTCAGACCGGCCGCTGCCGCATGTCCACCACAAGTGACCAGTAGATCGCGGCATGCCTGCAGGGCGACATGTAAATCGATCACTCCTGCCGAGCGAGCCGAGCCGGTACCCGGTTTACTACCAATCTGATCTAACGCAATAACGATCACTGGCTTGTGATACTTTTCCGCCAATTTCCCTGCCACTATCCCAATCACACCGGCATGCCAACCCGGAGCGGCCAAAACAAAAGCCGGATCATTCTCGGCATCATAAAGCTCTTTGATCTGCTTTTGAGCCGCTAGATAAATACTTCGTTCCAGCGTTTCACGCGTACCGTTAAGTTGATGAATGTAATCGGCAAGAGCTTCGGACCTCGTTTCATCTTCGGTCGACAGCAACTCAATCGCCAATTGCGCTTGCCCTAACCTTCCAGCCGCATTCAACCGCGGCGCCAAATTAAATCCGATATCCTCACTGCTGAGTTTCGGTTTACTTGATAATTGCGACAAACGCACCAAAGCCTGTAAACCCATCAGCTTGGTTTGCTGCAAGGAACGCAAGCCATGCTTGACCAAGATTCTGTTTTCATCGATCAAAGGAACCATATCGGCGACGGTACCAATCGCCGCTAGTCCCATCGCATCCAACAAAAACTGTTTCAACTCGGGTGTCACCCGACGCGATCCGCTGTGGCGTTGACACAAGGCCCAAGCCAATTTGAACGCGACACCCGCTCCGCATAATCCCACAAAAGGATAATCGCTTCCGGGTAATGCAGGATGCGCGATCGCAGCGCATTGCGGCAACTGTGGGCCGTACTGATGATGATCGGTGATCAAGAGCTCCAAACCGATCTCGCGACAAACCTCCGCTTCACTCACGCTGGCAATACCACAATCCACCGTGACCACAACCTCTTTACCGCGCTGCCTCAACGTCCTCAGGGCTTCCGCGTTTAGACCATAACCCTCTTCAAATCGATTGGGAACAAAGTAACTAACATTGGCTCCCAAGGTTTTCAGACATCGCAACAGAATCGCCGAAGATGTCATGCCGTCCGCATCGTAATCGCCATAAATTACGATATTCTTTTTCTGCTGTACGGCGGCATACAAACAATCGGCAACTTGCGTGAGCCCCGGCAACAACTCAGGATCTCGCAATTGGTCCAATTTCGCTTCCAGAAATGTGGCGATATGAGTGGGATCGACCACACCCCGAGCTAAAAGAATTTTCGCAATCAACGGCGATACGCTCGCCCGCCTCGATAACTCCTCAATTCCTTTTCCATCGTGCGGTATCATCTTCCAGCGTTTTGTCATCCTGCACCATCCCTAATCGACTCGATTCACATCGGTACGCCCATAACCAGACGCTAACAGACTCCCGAATCCATTTCCAGTACTACACCGTTCCAATAGTACACAGTTCCATGACTGCACTGGATGTCGCATCGACTACGAGCATGACAAACGCTGACTCTCCGGCCACAAACAGAATGCCGATGAGCTACCGTTAGTGCCGGTGGACTGGCCGGTAGTTAAATTAGCAAGCAGATAAATGGGTCAGACCAAAAGCCATTAGGCAAAGGATCGGTCTCTGCGAACAACGCTTGAATTTCGCAGAAGAAATTTCAGAAAGCACGCGCTGCAACTTGAACAAAAAAAGGGAGACTATCGCCGGCCGCAGTGGTTATGCGACTCAGCGTTCTCCCTTTGCACTGCCAAAGCGCGACAAGACTACTTCTTCTTCTCGTTGTGAATCGTGTGTCGGCGTAAACGGGGCGAATACTTCTTCAATTTCAATTTCTCGCCACCCGTCCTGCGACGAATGGTGTAGTTGTAATCACCGGTTTCTTCGCAAACCAAATAAACCACTTCTTTCTTTTTCTTCGACTTGGCCATAACGCACCGATCTCATTCGCAAAAAAACGCAGTTTCATGAACTTTCCAGCCCGAGAAGACTCAAATACGAAATTTTTGAGTGCTGCTTTGGGTGGAGGGAGCCGTACAAAGGAAGCTCGAGATTATGTCGCGAGTTGGTTCTTTCGGCTAGGTCAGGCGTAGATTCTTGAGAAAAAATCCTCGTTGGGGCATCCGCCTGGCCGTTCCCACGGCTATTGGAGGCAGTTCGAAGGCTTTATTACCCAAAAACACTCTTATATACTACACTCCTAATAGACCGCTCTTTTTAGCTATCCCTTTCCTTTTTTGCCAAAAAAGACGATTGTGAAGTTCCTCAGTCTCTGAATTTGGCAGTTTGCTTGTTGGGGAACCGCTTAATGAATTGGCTTTTAATTACCATTTAGGAAAGTTTCGCATATTCGTTATCGCCTTATCGTTGACTTTCCTATCTATGATTCCACTGCGCAATGTTTCCTTTCGAGTCAAGTTCGGCATTTTGTTCCTCACCTATTCGGTCGGACTGGCTCTTGTTTTCGGCATCGGTTTCTATGCGAGAAGTCAAGTGAAGGTGGGGGGACCAATCTATAATGAAATTTTGGTGCTGGAAAACCTCACCGCCGAGGTGGTTCCACCCAATATGAATTGCTCTCAAGCCTATGTGGCACTTTTGCAGATTCGCAGTGAAGGCCAGCCCGAATCGAATCGCAAATTGGAGCAAACCTATCGAAGGGCGTTTGAGAAATTTAAGGATGGCTATCAGCAGTATTTAGCGATTGACCTTACTTCCGAGATTAAAGATTCGCTACAGCAGTCTCTCGCGACTGGGAGCGATTTTTTCGAAGTCGCCGATCGCTGGATCACCGCCAGTCATCTTTCCGCTCAAGAAGCGACCGTGGCCCTCGAGAAATTACGGCCAGAGCTACAAGCGACGTATGACGCTCATCAGGAAGAAGTGGCCAAACTGATCAAACTCATAACCGCCGCGCGAGACTTAGAGGAAAAAGAAGCCGTTTCGGTCATTGCGAATTGGACGATCGCTATTCTAGTTATTGTTTTTGTAACCTTAGCTTTATCCGCTTGGATCATTTGGCAAATTGGTGCGGCCATTATCTATCCGACCGACAAGCTGATTGCCAAGATGCGAGAGATGGCGGAAGGGGCAGGGGACTTAACCACACGCATCGACGTTGATTCTTCCGACGAAATCGGGTTTCTGGCAAACACCATCAACACCGTGATCTCGAAATTGCACGATCTGGTCGCAGAGGTCAAAGCTTCTTCGCTCGATCTGCTGACGACCACTTCGCAAATTGCCAGCACGGCTCATCAGCAGGAAACGACCATACAAAGTTTCGGCGCTTCATCTTTGGAGATTGCGGCTGCCGTTCGGCAGATTTCGGCGACCAGCCAGGAATTGTTGAGCACCATGAACAAAGTGACGACCAATGCGGAGCAGGCAACCCTACTGGCCACTTCAGGTCGTACGGGTTTAGCGAGCATGGAGAACACAATGGGAAGGCTTAGCGATGCGACTTCCTCGATCGCATCCAAACTCTCAGCCATTCGCGAGAAGGCCAGCGACATCAACATGGTGATTACGACGATCACCAAAGTGGCGGATCAAACAAATTTACTTTCGATCAATGCGGCGATCGAAGCGGAAAAAGCGGGCGAATTTGGTCGAGGCTTTTTGGTAGTTGCTCGCGAAATCCGTCGGTTAGCGGATCAAACTGCGGTCGCGACGCTCGATATCGAAAACCTCGTTCGACACATGCAGTCGGCTGTTTCCGCAGGCGTGATGGAAATGGATCGCTTTAACGAGGAGGTTCGAGGTGGAGTCGGGAAGGTCGCCGAGATCAATTCGCAGATGGGTCAAATCATCGAAGAAGTGCAAACGCTGGGCGAGCAATTTCCCCCGCTTCACGAAGGGATGCGACAACAATCTCTGGGAGCTCGTCAAATCAATGAGGCAATGGCCACATTGACTGGCGGCGCGACGCAGACAGGTAACTCATTGCGCGATCTGAATCAGGCGGCCATCAATCTACGTGAATCCGTCGATCGGCTGCGCAGCTCCGTTATTCGTTTTACCGTTTCAGGTTAAGAGCCTACGGCTTAGGTTCGCTTCTTTGCTGTTCGTTCAATGTGATCGTTCCTCTGGAGTCGACGCGACGTGTTGTGGATATTGGCCGATCTGATGCAGGAATCTGTCGCAATCGCCGGCACCGAAGTGCTGGAGGTTGTGCCTGCCATTGCGCCGTCGCAAATTGCCGGATGTAGTTCGCCCTGGCAGGGAGTCATTTGCTACCGAGGCGATATCGTGCCCTTGATGGATCTGTGCGAGCGATATGGTATGCCGACGCCCAGACCGTCGATGCGACAGCGAATTTTGATTATGAGCCCCTATGAAAATTTCAAGATGGCTCTCAAGGTTCCCAGCGTGTGGGCCGCGACCGATGAAGAACTTCAGGCTATCCGAGACAACGGACAAAAGTCCATCATTCGCCAATTGCCTGGCTCTGAAATTTTTTCCGAACCGTACTTTCGCATCGCCCAGTCGATGCTGACAGGAGTGCGGTCATGAATTTTCAACGCTTAAGAACATTGCTCGAACGACATTATGGCTGGGCTGCTGAAGCGATTCACGATCGAGAGTTACAAAATGCGGTCCAAGCCCAAGCCGATGCAATGTCCCTGGACTTTAATTCGCAGCCCGAACGCGTGCTGTCGATTCTTTGCCAGGACTCCGGTCAACTAGCCAAACTGGCTCAAGCCCTGGCTGTGCATGAGACTTGGTTTTTTAGAGGTGTCGCCCAACTCAAACATGCCGTGGATTTTTTGGCTGCGAAACGCTTGGATCGAAACAGTCCCCTGAGCTCTCAACCTCTTCGCGTTTTGTCGGCTCCTTGCAGCACGGGCGAAGAGGCATATTCGTTGGCGATTTTGTTATGGCAACGCGGTTTGACGCAGCGAGATGTCATCATCGATGGACTTGATCAGAGTGAACTGGCGATCGAAAAAGCTCGTCTGGCTCTTTACCATCAAAACTCATTTCGCGAATTGCAATGGAATACACCCAATCACATCGCCGGCCTTCATGCTCAAGGCGATCGATGGCAAGTGGATAGCAACGTCGCCTCGATGGTTCATTTTCGTGTGGCCAATTTGCTGGAGTTACCAAATTCTCCAGGCCTTTATGATTGTATTTTTTGCAGGAATTTACTGATTTATCTCTCGCAATCCAAGCGTCTAGAACTTCTCCGCGGACTCGCTCAATGGCTGACACCTCAAGGTATCCTCTATGTCAGCGCGGTCGAAGCGCCCATTGCTCTCGAGGCGGGCCTAATCGCTTGTCCTCCTCTGGAATTTCAAATTTTTACTCCAGGCAATTCTAGAACCAATCTCGAAAAGAATCCCAGCGTTTTGCCCCCAAAACGCAGTCCTGCCGAGTCGACCTCTTTCGATTCGCCGGTGAGTTCGAAATGGAATAACAATCGTTCTGCGCTCTCAGTACGAGAGCTTTCAGTACCAGCTATCTCGGTGCCAGCGGTTCCCATTGAGCCGGCACGTTCTGAAAACAAGGACATCTCCATGGCTCGCGCCGAAGATGCTGCCAATGCTGGCCGATTCGCCGAGGCTGAAGCGATTCTGAATTCCATTTCCTCAAAGGACCAATTCTCGGCAGAAGCCCAGTTTCTCAGGGGCCTTATTGCGCAAGCGCAAGGTAAGCTGGACGAAGCTCAATTCGCCTGGGAACAAGCGGTCTATCTGGATCCGCAGCATGGCCCCGCTTTACAACGACTGTGGTTAGCAGCTACGTCGCGCGGAGACAATCGACTGGCCGAACAATATCGAAGACGTTGGCTCAAACGGAGAGTTCCATAATGAACATCGAACATCCGAAAGAACCGGCCCTTGCGATCCACTGCTGGCAAGAGATCGGAATCTACGGCGATCGCTCCTGTGAGCAACTGGAAAAACATCTTCACTGCCGCGATTGTCCCATCTATCAAAATGCTGGCTGGAAATTGCTCGATCATCAAGCTCCGTCGGGCTATTTGGCTGAATGGACAAAACGCTTGGAGCAACTGCAAGATCCCGGTCTGACCTGTGGCAGACCGATGATTTTGTTTCGCGTTGGCCAGGAGTGGTTGGTTCTATCCGTTCAGCCGATCGGTGAAATAACGAATGTCCGCCCGATTCATGTGATCCCTCATCGCAGCAATCCCTTCCTGCTGGGCATCGCCAATATTCGGGGCGAGCTACCCTTGTGCGTTGCGATGTATAGACTGTTGCAATCGCCCGATGCGGAACATGAGCATAAGATGAGTCGTGTTTCGCGGATGATCGCCGAAGAGAAGCCCGAGGAAAATTCGAGCTTGGGGCGTTTCCTGGTCGTTCGACTTCCCAACGGAGTCTGGGCGCTGTGGGTGGATGAAGTGCATTCCGTTATTCGTATTGAACCCGATAAAGTGGAATCTATACCTTCGACACTAAAGCGCAACATGCAGTCCATTCTTGCTGGCGTATATTCTTTTGAACAGAAATCGATTGGTATCATCGATGAAGAAAAACTTGCGCAGCAGTTGATAAAGGTTATCATCTGATGGATACCGATTCCTCTCAAACCGATCCCATACTGGACCTTTTCCGAGCGGAAGCGACTTCAGCTTTAAATATTCTTCGTTCTCTCAACACCCAGAGCATGGAAAATGGCATCGCCGCAGCGCAACCCTCTCTAAAGGATCTGCTCGGCGCATCGCGTTTGGCTCGAGTCAATTTGGCAGAAAATGTGTCTTCCTACCTTCTCGAAAGACATCAGTCACTGCGCGATTCGAATTGGACGGAGTTCTTGTCCGATATCAGCCACGCGATTCGATTGCTGGATGAGTTTTTGAGATGCGATAATTCGACACTGCTGGAGCCAAACCCTCAGTGGCTTGATCGCTTGGCCCATTTTATAAAGCGAGATGGTACGGAAGTGGCACCCGAAGTCGCCATTGCTCCCTTTCCGCAGCAAGCGGAGAGTCGTAGCGACGATCTTCCGCTCCAGCCAAATGCGCGGGTCCAAGATGCGGATTCGCCCACCGATGTTCAGCAAAGCACCGATCGAAGGATCGACTCAGGTCTGCTGAGTCTATTCCTGGAGGAAGCGCGTGAACATACGGCCAATCTCAGTCAAGGCTTGGTGGAACTGGAGCAAAACAGAGCCAATTCGCAGGCCATAGAGCCCTTAATGCGAGCAACGCATTCGCTCAAAGGCGCAGCCCGTGTTGTCGGTCTCGATTATTGCGTCGATGTCGCTCATCAATCCGAAGAAGTTTTGGTGCGCGCTCAGCATGGTAAACTTTCGCTGGATCAAAATAGTATCGATATCTTGTTGGCTGCCTCGGACTATTTGGCAGGCGCTGCAGAATCGTTGCAAGGGAATGCAAACCAGTGGCAAAAAGATAATGAGCCGAAACGATTAGCCCTACTGGGCTCTTTGCAGGCGATACTTCAGGGCGAACCGAGACAGCCGGATTTCGACAAGTTGACAAGCCTTTCGGCGACTGAGAGCCAAACAACATCGGTTAACGCGCGGTCGGGAAATGTCGCCGTAGAATCTCTTGCTACCAGCGAAACACCCTCAAAGGCTGAACCACTCAAAGTCAATGATGATAGTGGCTCGGTCGTTCGAGTGAGCGCGAAAAGCCTTTCGCGATTGATGAACCTGGCGGGTGAATCGTTGGTGGAAGCCCGCTGGTTGCAGCCTTTCGCAAATTCGCTTCAAGCTTTGAAGCGGCGTCAAGATCAAGCCACACTTGCGATTGAGGAACTACAGCAGCAGTTAGGTGACATACACCCTCAACTTTCCGCACAGCTTCAGCATGCCAAACGCGATTTAGCCGATTGCCGTCATATGCTCGCGGACCGCATCGGTGAGTTTGAAGAACATGCGCGGCAGAGCGACAATCTCAACAGCCGACTTTATGATGAGGTGATCGCCAGTCGTATGCGCCCATTTGGAGATCTAGCCAAGGGGTTACCGAGGCTGGTTCGAGATACAGCCAGACGACTCAACAAGCAAGTGCATATAGAGATCCATGGCGATCAAACGCCCGTCGATCGAGATATTCTCGAGCGATTGGAAGCTCCTTTGCAGCACCTTCTCCGCAATGCCATTGATCATGGATTGGAGTCGCCCGAGGAACGGACTGCTGCCGGCAAAGATCCCATTGGCAAGCTCAAGGTGGAAGCTCATCATCAATCTGGGATGCTCTATCTGCGTGTCAGCGATGACGGTCGAGGTATTTCCGCCGAGAAACTTCGCGGCAAGATTGTCGACAAGGGGCTTGTTAGCCAGGAGATGGCAAAGCAATTAAGCGAGGCCGAATTGCTGGAGTTTATCTTTTTACCTGGCTTCTCGATGGCCGATAAACTCACCGAAGTTTCGGGACGCGGTGTTGGGCTGGATGTGGTGGATCATTTGGTGCAGTCGGTGGGGGGTGCGGCACGAACCCATACAAGGCTGGGAGAAGGAACGACATTTTCCCTGCAACTGCCGATTACGCTCTCGGTTCTCCGCGCCGTCTTGGTGACGATCAATGGCGAACCCTATGCGCTTCCCCATAATCGCACCGAAAGATTGCTGCGATTGCCGTTTGCGGAAATCAAATCGCTCGAAGGTCGACAATTTTTTGTCGATAACGGCAACAACATTGGCTTGGTACGAGCCCAACAGCTTCTGGAACTGTCGCAGGACTCGGCCGACAGTCCGCTGGAAAAGAGGGCCGAACTGCCGGTTGTACTGGTCAAAGGCGAGGAAAAATCTTTTGGGATTACGGTCGATGCCTTCCAAGGTGAACTCGATTTGGTCGTCCGGCCTCTCGACCAACGACTCGGGCGAATTCCCAATTTGAGCGCATCGGCCATTTTAGATAACGGCAACCCTGTGCTTATCCTGGATGTCGAGGATCTGCTCCGTTCGATCGATCAGATTTTAGCCCAGGGTAAATTACAAAGGTCTGTCCACTTGCGCCGCGACTCGCTCGCCGATACGCGCAAGAAAATTCTTGTCGTGGATGATTCCATCACCGTCCGCGAGTTGCAGCGACAACTCTTGATGCAGCGCGGCTACGTGGTGGACGTGGCCGTCGATGGACTGGATGGACTGGAAATGGCTCGTCTGGGACGTTACGATTTAATCGTTAGCGATATCGATATGCCGCGCATGAATGGACTGGAAATGATTCGAGTTCTCAGAAGTGAACCCCGCACCGAATCCACTCCGATCATAGTTGTATCCTACAAAGGTCGCGATGAAGATCGTCAAAAGGGAATGCAAGTTGGTGCGAATTACTATTTGACCAAGAGCAGTTTTCAAGACGATAGTTACCTTGATGCCGTTCATGATCTCATCGGAGACCCATGATGCGAGTCGCCATCGTAAACGATCTCAAAATCGCGATTGAAACATTGCGCCGCGCCGTGACCAGCGATTCGCAACATACGATCGCTTGGACGGCGAGCGATGGAGCGGAAGCGATTCGTAAATGCCGCACCGACCGCCCAGATCTAATACTGATGGATCTTGTCATGCCGGGTCTGGATGGAGCGCAAACAACTAAAGAGATCATGAAACAAAGTCCGTGCCCCATTTTGGTCGTCACGGCAACCGTTTCCGGTAATTACTCGCTCGTCTATGATGCTCTTGGCTCTGGTGCCTACGATGCAATCAATACTCCCAAACTGAAGCCGGATGGCACCGTGGAAGGGAGTCGTGAATTGCTCAACAAGATCAATCGCGTCAAATCGACCTTGGCCGAACGCTCAAGTTCGACCGCAACTCCCGGGCCCATACCGAGCAAACCGTCGTTGAAAACCGACTCCACGTTGAATTATGTTCTTCTTGGCGCAAGCACTGGTGGCCCCCAAGCCCTATTGACCATTCTGCAGCAACTAGGAAGTCCGGCGCAAACTTCAATCTGGATCGCGCAGCATATCAGCCATGAATTCGCCAGTGGTTTGAGCAGTTGGCTATCCGAACGGATCGGCGCAGCAGTCCATATCGCTAAGCCGCATGAATCGATCGAGAAATCGGGAATCTTTCTTTTACCGAGCGAACCATTATTGGTCGTTGGCGCAGATCGGCGATTGCAGATCGCGCAGGATTCGGGGAACTCGGTGCATACGCCCAACATCAATCGCTTCTTTGCCAGTGTGGGGAGCAGCAACATTCGACCTGGAATCGCTGTCATTTTGACAGGCATGGGGAGCGATGGTGCGCAAGGCTTGCTTGAACTTCGTCAACGCGGTTGGTACACGCTGGCACAAGATCAAGAAACATCAACCGTCTATGGAATGCCGCAAGTCGCCAAACAGTTGGGAGCCGCTCATCTGGTACTCCCACTGAACCTGATTGGCTCTACGATCCGCTCCTCCATTGCAAACCCGCGCCTCTAGATGACAGCCAGGAATTTTATGTTGAATGCGGCATTAGTGAGGAACAATTCAGAACATAAAATCAAGGTCTTACTGATTGACGATCAAGCTACGATCGGTCACTCGGTTCGCCTCATGCTACAGCCCGAAAGCGATATCGAGTTTCTTTATTGCAGCAATCCTCTGGATGCGCTTGAAATTGCCAAATCGTTTGCACCGACCGTCATTTTGCAAGACTTGGTGATGCCACAGGTCGACGGCTTGATGCTGGTCAAGTTCTTTCGGGCCGCCTTATGGACGAAAGATATTCCTTTGATCGTTCTCTCTTCCAAGGAAGAACCTCTCACTAAGGCTGAAGCGTTCGCTCGAGGAGCCAACGATTATTTGGTCAAACTCCCCGATCGATTGGAATTGGTGGCCCGCATTCGCTATCACTCCAAGGGCTATATCAACTTTTTGGAACGCAATGATGCCTATCGACAATTGGCAGCCAGTCAAAAACATCTGGCGGATGAGATCGATGCAGCATCGAAATATGTGCAGTCTCTGCTCCCCGCTCCGACTGAGGAACCTGTCCGTTTGGAATGGCACTTCTTGCCCTGCGCCGAATTAGGTGGCGACTCGTTTGGATATCATTGGCTTGATGAAGATCATCTCGCCATTTATGTCTTGGATGTCACCGGACATGGACTCGGCTCTGCGCTGCTTTCGATCAGTGTGATGAATGTGCTGCGAGCAAAGTCGCTCCCCAATACCAATTTTCTGATTCCCGGCGAGGTCATCGGTGGCTTGAATGAAGCGTTTCCTTTGGACAACCATGGCGGCAAATGCTTCACAATTTGGTATGGCGTTTACAATCGGCAATCACGCCTTCTGAGATATGCGGGGGGTGGCCATCCCGCAGCGTTGCTCTACCAAATTCCCGGTTGTGGCAATCCCGAACAATTAGAATCGACCGGTCCCATGATGGGTATGATTTCCTGGCCTTTGTTCGATACCCTGGAAACCGTGGTGCAACCAGGAGCACGTTTATATGTTTACAGCGATGGTGTACACGAGATTCATAAGGCAGATGGGAGCGAATGGCGTTTCGATGAATTCGTTGACTTTCTATCCCATGCGCAAGTGCAAGAAACGGCTCCAGGCGAATTACTTCTCAAGCATGTGCGCGAATTGAGCGGCAAAGAAATTCTGGATGATGACTACTCGATCATAGAAGCCCGCTTTTCATAGTCCGTCGACGCAACCTCCCAAAAAGAGATTACCTTGGCCACTATAATCCCTACAAACCCTAGACTTAGTCCGCAATCAGTCCGAAACCTTTTTTTAATCGGTACAGACGAATTCGATGTGGTAACGAGGTAGTACCTTCTAGTACTGGAGCCTTTGCGCGCTCCTTCTCGCCTCAACTACCTGCCACACCGATATGTCTACCGCAATCGATCGCGCCGAGCATGTACTGCATGAAGCAGAAAGTGGTCGGGCCCAAAGCCACGGCCGCTCTTACGCTTGGCCAACACCCTTTGAATGGCTCTTCGTTATCGGGGGTGGCCTAGTCCTGTTTCTCCCATTCATTTTGTGGATGGGTGAAGACGAATTGCGTGGTACGGGTAATATTCAGTGGTATTTTTGGGTGAGCGCTCTGATTAGTGCGCCGCATGTCTACAGCACCTATGTCCGTCAATATCGCAAAACCCGCGAAGGAAAAGTGAGTTGGTTGCTCGGTATTCCAAGCTACATCGCGATTGTAGTCGGACTCTGGGGCATAAGTTTCACCCCCTATTTTGTTCAGACCATTACGGCCGTCAATGTTTGGCAGTCCTATCACTATCTTCGCCAAACCTATGGCGTCGGCTGCCTCTATGGAAATCAAGCCAACTTCGATGACCTGATTCGTCGATTGCGTTGGTGGTCCTATCACCTCTGCTTTCCCTACTTAATTCTCAGTCGCTGGGATACGCTTTATGAGGCGTGGCAGGGGGCATCTTATAACATCATCCCCGTTCAGTTCGATGATATGCTGATGCGCTGGCTGATGCTGATGATGTTCGGTGGCATCTATGTGCAAGTGATTTTAGAATGCATTTTGCTCTTTCGAAACAAATGGTCTTACCGTCCAACAGGTTTGATTTGCTTTGCACTTTTTCTCGGTGTGCATTTTTATGGCTTCGCTGTGCTTTCCCATTTTCAACGCGGGTTTTTCGCTGTCACCATTTTTCATTCGTTACAATATCTCGCCTTGATCTGGGCATTGGAACGCAAACATTACATCGCCAGCGGCGTACGCTGGTTGGAATTAGTTCCCAACCTGGTCGGTTTCCTGATCTTCTGGTTGGTGATGTTTGCTCTCGGCTTCGGATGGGAAAACAAAATTACCATTTCCCTGAACCACTGGTGGGCGATGGCCTCTACGATTCTGCTAGCAGCGATCAGTGTTCATCACTATGTGGTGGATAGTTTCCTGTGGCGGCGTCCAGTGGGTGCGTAGCAACGCCCGATCTGCACTGATTTGCAGAGTCAGTCTCTTTGCACAGTTGATCTCGGGGAACAGCACCGTGGATGCCACTGCCCAGGGAACCGGGGAGTTAGTACAATAGGGACTCTTAACGTACCGTTTCGATGCTGCGGAGAGTTGCAACCTATGGATCGCCGATTTTTTCTTCAATCGGGCCTCAGTGCACTGGCTCTTTCCCCATTAGCCCAGCAAGCGGCGGCGTTTGCCGATCTGGCGCCTCAACGAGTCGGTTTGATCGGTGCTGGGTGGTATGGCAAATGCGATCTGCTGAGACTTTTGCAGGTTGCGCCCGTGGAAGTCGTGTCGGTTTGCGATGTGGATCGCAAAATGCTGGAGGAGGCGGGCGCGATCATTTCCCAGCGGCAAGCGTCGCATAAGGCACCACGACTTTTTGGTGACTATCGCCAAATGCTGGCGGAGAAGGATTTGGATATCGTACTGATCGCTACACCCGACCACTGGCATGCTCTGCCTATGATTGAAGCGGTGAAGTCAGGCGCACATGTTTATGTGCAAAAGCCGACCAGCGTCGATGTGATTGAAAGCCAAGCGATGCTCGCGGCAGCGAGAAAATATCAGCGAGTTGTGCAAGTGGGCACTCAACGTCGCAGCACACCGCACTTGATCGAAGCGAAGAAGCAAATTATCGACGAAGGCAAGCTTGGGAAAGTGGGATTGGTTGAAGTCTATTGTTACTACCACATGCGAACCCGCGAAAATCCGCCTGACAGCGCTCCACCCGCAGGATTCGACTATGAAATGTGGACGGGACCTGCCCCCCTGCGTCCCTACAACAAGTTGGTTCATCCACGCTCATGGCGGGCGTTCATGGAATATGGAAACGGTATTGTGGGCGATATGTGCATCCACATGCTCGATTGCGTCCGGTGGATGCTTGACCTCGGTTGGCCCGATACGATTGCATCCGAAGGTGGTATTCTGATAGACAAAGCCAGCAAAGCGAATATTTCCGACACGCAAATTGCGACGTTCTCTTTTGGCGATCTACCTGTTGTTTGGCAACATCGCACCTATGGCAGTGCGCCCGATCCAAAGTATCCCTGGGGCCTAACCATCTACGGCGATAAAGGGACACTTCGCGCCAGCGTTCAAAGCTATGATTTCCAACCTCTCTCTGGTGGCGAACCGATCCACCGTGATGTGGTGATGGAACTGGCTAAGTATCCGGAAGACAACACAGAAAAAGATCTCGAAAAACACGTCGCGCCTGCCATCCGCGGCCACATGCTCGACTTCCTCGGTGCGATTGCCAGCGGCGGCAAGCCGATTGCCGACATCGAACAAGGTCATATCTCCACGACCAGTTGCATACTGGCCAATCTGTCCATGCAACTTGGCCGATCGCTTCGCTTTAATCCAACTTCGCACCGCATCAATGGGGATGAAGAAGCTAACAAGCTATTGCGGAGAGAGTATCGTCAGCCTTGGATTCACCCTGAACCAGATCAAGTGTAAAAAAGTCCTACAGCAAGTCCATTACCTATGTCTTCTGCAAAATCCCGCATCGCCATTGTTGACTACCAAATGGGCAATCTTCGCAGTGTCGAAAAAGCCCTCGAGCATGTAGGCGCACAGCCCGAAATCACTAGCGACCCGGAAAAAATCTTAGCGGCCGATAAAGTGATTCTCCCTGGTGTGGGTGCATTTTGTGATGCGATTCGCGAATTGCAAACCCGCCACTTGGTCGAACCCTTGCGGGCATGCGTCGCTTCGGGCAAACCCTTTTTGGGCATCTGTCTCGGATTGCAATTGCTGTTTGAGAAAAGCTACGAGAATGGAGAATATGAAGGCTTGGGAATTCTCAAAGGGAATGTCGTTCGCTTCAACTTACCCCATGAATTCAAAGTTCCTCATATCGGCTGGAACCGAGTCCAATCCCAGCAACCTGATGTACGGCTGATGTCCAACTTATCGCACGAACCTTATATGTATTTCGTACACAGCTATTACGTCGTACCCGCAGACTCCTCGATCGTTTGGTTGACCAGCGATTACGGTACAACCTTTTGTGCAGCCATCCGACGCGAAAATCTCTTCGCTACTCAGTTTCATCCTGAAAAGAGTCAGAAGGAAGGCTTACAATTGCTGAAGAACTTTGCGAATCTGTAACGCTTTCCTCCGGTAATCGCTGCCATTCCCTATCGACCAACAACCGCGTCAAGATCATCGAGACAATCAGCGTGAATAACGCTCCCCAAAATCCCCACTGACTCCCTGGCCAAAAAGGAACTTTGACCAGCGGACTCCAGAGCAACAAATGAATCGTGGCGGCGACAAACAATAGCGTGGGTGGGAAAGTCAAAGGAAAATCCCAGCGGCGGATCCAAGGATAGATAAAGGCCAATACCAAACACCACACCAGCACTGTCCCCAACGTTCCTTGCCACCCAAATACGGCTCCCAACCAAGCCCATTGCCATATCCAGTCATAGGCTTGCTTGGTCTCTGGGTGCGATCCGAGCAGTTTCGGATCCGCGTTTGGATAAAGCGATATCAAAGTACCACGCGCGACCAAAATTCCGACGATCACACCCGTAATCACCGTCATCACTCCAGCTAGATATAACTCTTGTCCTGCCAAGGTTCGCAGCGAACCCGATTTCCAATGAAAGATCAGCAAAGGGGGATATGCCAGGGCAGGAACGATCGCTAACAGCCAACCCGTAATCACCATCACTGGCGGAAGACGCATGCGATTGCCGACGACCAAAGCTGTGGTCATCAAATACAAAAGCGTCAACACGTAATACAACGTTCGGCCGATCAACAATGAATCCCAACGCATCACCAAACGCGCAGGACTCCGCGACTGATATGCATCCAGTGGCAGATTGATTCCGCCATAGACGACTTGCGCGGCGACCACCGCTGCGACCAGCGTCCCGGCAATGATCTCGATGATCATATACCGCGGCGAAATCGGTAAGCGACATGCACGACATCGCCCACGCAACGAAAGCCAACCGAGGATAGGCAAGTTGTCTTGTGGACGAATCGGCACCGCGCAATAAGGGCAATACGAACCGCCACCAATCGTTTCTCCACGCGGTGCTCTCAAAGCGACGACGTTGAGAAAACTTCCCAAACAGGCCCCCACCGCGAAAGCCCACACCAGAACCACCGCATCGAACAATGAGCCGATCGCATCTCCAATACCCCCATAATAACGTGGCCGAAAGAGGTAAGAATAGCCCGCATCCAAGGCAACATACGTCACCGGGAATAGGACCAGGACGACTTGGACTAGCAAGTAGGCCCAATTGGTTCTGCGTCGTCGCCTAGCGGGCATCATGGCCGATTTCGATGGGAAAAAGTGGAGTCGAACAAAGGTTGGAAACATTCTAGCCACATCCCTATAGTGGTGTGAGTGTCCGCCGCGGTCTATCCTTGAAATGTTCCCGCTTTCGTAAAATTGTCTGAAGCGAAGGGCGATGGCCGAACGGTGCTACGATTCCTGGCCGTGTCGCTCGATGTTTGGCAGCAGCATGCAAGCGACTTCCAAAGACTTTATCCTGCCCATGGTTTGTTCAGCGAGATTTAGACTCCCTGGACGACGTAGACCTTCAGGAACTAGTCCTTCACAAAATAGAGTGGTGGAATTTTTATGCGCGAGGCGAGCTTGCCGCGAGAAGTACCCGAAATTCGTGTTACGGCTCCCAACGATGTGTTGCCAAACACATCGGGTGATTACGTTCTGTACTGGATGACCGCTTTTCGCCGAACCGATAGCAATTTCGCTCTCCAGCGGGCCGCGCAGTGGAGTGAGGAATTAAAGAAACCGTTGTTGATTCTCGAACCGCTGCGGGTCGGCTACCGCTGGGCTAATGACCGCATGCATCAGTTTGTGGTTTCGGGGATGCGAGACAACGCGGCTGCGTTGCAAAAAGAAAAGGTGACCTACTATCCGTACGTGGAAAAAAAACGTGGAGAAGGATCTGGGCTCATCGAAGCTTTGGCTGCGAAAGCGGCAGTTGTTGTAGGGGATGAGTATCCATGTTTCTTTCTCAAACATCTTCCGCGTTGGTTCGCCTCTCATGCTCCGTGCCGATATGAAATCGTCGATTCCAATGGTTTGATGCCGTTGCGTATTCCCGATAAGATTTTCACGGTCGCGCATTCCTACAGGCGGTTCATGCAAAAGCAAGTCGATACTTTGCTGGCGCAGCGACCATTGACGGGTGCTTTACGACAATATCGCTTGCCCACTCCAGTACCCATCCCCAAAGAAATCTTGCGACGTTGGCCCGCTGCAGAAATTGCCTTGAATCAAAGCTCCTTCGATTGGAGTTCTTTCGACATCGATCATTCTGTTGCTCCGACAGATACGGTGGGAGGACGACAAGAGGCTTTGCGGAGGTGGAAAGATTTTCTCGTGCGGCGTTCTGCGGCTTACGATGAGGATCGCAATCATCCCGACAGCGATGGAAGCAGCCAACTTTCGCCGTACCTACACTTCGGGCACATATCGGCCCACGAAATGTTTTTCGATGTTCTAGAACATGAAAAGTTTCGCCCGGCTCAAGTTTCAAAGCCTAATGGTAAAGTTAATGGATTTTGGAATGTGAGTACGTCGATCGAAGCCTTTCTCGATCAATTGCTAACTTGGCGCGAAATCGGCTTCAATCAATGCTTTCTCGACCGTCACTATGATTCCTATCGATCTCTACCCACCTGGGTGCGCGCGTCTTTGCAAAAACATGCAGCCGACAAACGCGATTATGTTTACTCTTTGGAACAGTTCGAGCGGGGAGAGACACACGATTCATTGTGGAATGCGGCCCAGCGTCAACTGGTTCAGGAAGGGCGAATTCACAACTATCTACGCATGCTCTGGGGAAAGAAAATCTTGCACTGGAGTCGCTCTCCGGAAGAAGCGCTGGAGATCATGATCGAACTCAACAACAAGTATGCCTTGGATGGACGAGATCCAAATTCTTACAGCGGGATATTCTGGGTTCTGGGACGGTACGATCGCCCTTGGGGACCAGAACGCCCCATCTTCGGAACGATCCGTTATATGTCCAGCGACAGCACACTAAAGAAGATTCACTTGAAAAAATACTTGAAGAAGTTTTCGACCTAGAATATCAGACCGCAGCGGTCGGTTCCCCTCGTATCGCGCGGGCCGCTTCGTCGTGATTGGTCGTATCACAAAGTACACTCCCATCGCGAAGCACAATATTACGACGAGCATTGCGAGCAATGTTTTGGTCATGTGTCACCAAGATGACTGTAATGTTTTGCTCTTCATTCAACTTCTTGAACAACTCGATCACTTCGCGGCTGGTGCGTGTATCGAGATTACCCGTTGGTTCATCACCCATCAAAATATTGGGATGCGTGGCCAGCGCCCGCGCGATCGCCACACGCTGTTGCTGACCACCCGATAGTTGACCTGGATGGTGATCCAACCGGTCTCCCAGTCCCACCAACGTCAATAACTCGATCGCCCTATCGCGGCGAGATCGGGCACTCTGATACGGACCGTACATCAACGGCAGTTCGACATTCTCCACCGCCGATGTTCGCACCAACAAATTGAAATTTTGAAAAACGAAACCGATCTGCCGATTGCGGATTCGAGCCCGTTGGGCAGCTCCCATCGTCACAATCTCTTCGCCATCCAACTTGTAACTTCCCGATGTCGGCCTGTCCAAACAACCCAATGTGTTCATTAACGTCGATTTTCCAGAACCACTCGGACCGATCAGAGCGACATATTCCCCTTTTTCAATGTCTGCTGTCGTGTCGCGCAGCGCAGTCACTTCGACTTCACCTAGCTTGTAAACCTTGCTGACGTTGCGCAATTCTATCAGTGCCATAACCTATCCGTTTTCCGTTCTTCACGAACGTTCTTACTACTTCGATGAACCTTCAATGCTAGCATCTTCCAATAGACAATTGCTGTCAAACGAAACTGCGACGATTTGTGCCATAAAGCTTGCAGAAATCATGGAATTGGACCGATCTCAGGTAGTCACGAATCGACGAGTCGGGATAGTATACCGAGTTGCGTTGCATGGCTAGGATCTCTGCGGGGGCTAGCTGTTCCAAAAGGGAATCTAATATTCACGGGGATGGTAACTTGCATTTAGGTCAGGGAGGACCGACAGCGACAATAGAAAGTAGAGACGTTATTGTCGAAAAGGGTCCTGGAATAAAGCGTTTTTCGATCCTCGGGTGGGTTTGCCTATTGCTGATTAGCGCCATCTCCGTATCGAATATCTATTTGCCCACTATGGGCTACACCGCAGAAGGCTACAGCACAGAAGGCTAC